>JGI25917J50250_1000440_pt1 | contig 11519 bp, 8 predicted proteins | sample LauGreSBDMM110SN_4_FD_50250 | JGI IMG/M metagenome (IMG submission 50250) | reverse complement strand
CAGTCTGACTAGAGGATTTGGAGGAGCAGGCGGAGGCGGTCGGTGATGGGAGCAGTTTGTAGGAGGGACTGGCGTGTCTTAGGATCTCGTACAAAACAGCCAGCAATTAAGTCGACAAAGGCGTGCTGGTCTTCGAGGTGACGGATAAATTTTTTAAGATCATCGAGGGGTGGGCCCATGGGATTATCGATTTGCTCAACTTTCTCGAGAATTTTGGCGACTAAAGCCTCTCGGGTTACAAGAGAGGCAGGGGTAGTGGGTTCGGGATCTTCGACTGGTTCAGGAGATGCGATGAGGAATGGGGTGGTTTGGAGAAAGTGTTGGAGGCGGACTCGAGTTAATCCTTGGAGTACGAGATTTGAGGTGCCATCGGGTTGCTGAACACAAGAGCGAATGAGGCCGAGGCCGGCCACTTGAGGAGGTTTGGCGACGGGGTGGAGTTCGCTGGCGACGGCAAACATGCGCGATCCTTCAAGGGCTTGTCGCAACATAGTTTGGTAGCGGGGTTCGAAGATATGGAGGGGGAGAAGGTGGTGGGGAAAGAAAACGGTCTGGGGAAGGACCATAACGCCGACCTGTTCAGGTAAATTCATGGGCTACACATACACTGGGTTGGGGTCATTGGTAGTGGCGAGGGCAAAAAAAGCGCCCTTTTGGGGATTGACGAAAAGAGGAACAAAGTGGAGACTTTTTACTTGTTTATGTTGAGTAAGCTTTTCCCTTTTCTAGAGAACGACATGGGTGTGGACTTGGGTACAGCCAACACCCTTGTTTACGTGCGTGGTAAGGGGGTTGTACTACGGGAACCCTCGGTAGTCGCGATGGATCAAGCGTCTCGGCGGGTGCTGGCCGTAGGGGATGAGGCGAAGAGGATGTTGGGTCGGACTCCAGGATCGATTATTGCTGTGCGCCCCCTCAAAGATGGGGTGATCAGTGATTTTGAAGTTACCGAGGCAATGTTGAAGTGCTTTATTGAGAAGGCTTCCAAATCCCAAAACCGCTGGAGGCCTAGGCCTCGCCTCGTCATTGCGGTGCCCTCCGGAATCACCGAGGTGGAGCGTCGGGCGGTCTGTGAATCAGCGGCCCATGCGGGGGCGCGGAGTGTGCGTTTGATTGAGGAGCCATTGGCCGCAGCAATTGGCGTAGGTCTGCCGGTACAAGATGCCTCGGGCAACATGATCATCGATATCGGAGGTGGAACGACGGAGATGGCGATCATTTCCTTAGGTGGAATTGTATTTAGCCGAAGCGTTCGCGTGGCAGGGGACGAACTGGATGAAGCGATCATGAATTACTTAAAGAGGGCTTATAATTTAATGATTGGGGAAAGAACCGCAGAGGACATTAAAGTAAAAATCGGCTCGGTGTATCCGATGGAGAAAGAAATTTCAATGGAGGTTCGGGGTCGGGATTTAGTGGCGGGGCTACCCAAAACTTTGACGATTACCTCGCAAGAGGTGCGGGAGGCCCTNCTCGAGCCGGTTCAGATTATTCTCGAAAGTGTCCGACTAACTTTGGAGAGATGCCCGCCCGAGTTATCGAGCGACTTGGTGGAGCGTGGAGTAGTGCTGGCGGGTGGGGGAGCTTTGTTGCGGGGATTTGACCGACTTTTGACGGAGGAAACCGGACTACCGATCCATGTGGCGGAGGATCCGCTGAGCGCTGTTGTCGAGGGCACAGGAAAAGTGCTGGATGAACTGGAGTTTTTAACGAAACTAACTACCTCGGATGGGCGCGGGTAACCGCTTCCAGAAGAGATCGTTTCGAAAAAAATAAAAAATGTCGCGGAAGTGGGTTTGGGTCGGGGCGGGTCTCGCCGTTATGGCGGGCGGGGCTGTGATCTTTTTTGCGCCCGTCAGCTCTCGTCGGACCGAGCGGGTAACTCTGGAAACAATTTCTCCCATGGCCCGAACATGGAGCGATCTGAAGGTGCGTCTCGGAGACTTTAGGCAAAGCCTGCGTCGGGCAGATTCTTTGGATGAGGAAAATCGAAACCTACGNGCGGAAAACGTCCGCTTGCAAACGGAGATTCGGCAGGTGGATTATTTGCGAACGGAAAATGATCGATTTCGGGAAATGTTGGCTTTTCGGGACCAGCAGTCCTATCGACTTTTGGCATGTCGGGTCGTGGAAAGAGATGCATCAAACTGGTGGAACTCGGTGCTGGTCGATCGAGGATGGAATGATGACCCGAATTTGGCGCAAGATCAGCCGGTGGTAACCCCCCGTGGGGTAATCGGAAAAACGGGCACCGTCGGGCGAACCACCACCCGAGTGATGCTCATTTCAGATGAAAACTGCAAAGTGAGTGTTTTTACTGAAGCGTCTGGAGCGAGAGGGATCTTACTAGGGGATACTCCACTCAATGGGGGAGCTCCTGTGTGTAAAATGACCTTTGTCACGAGGGAATCAAAGTTTGAAGTGGGGGAGAGAGTGTTAACCACAGGATTGGGGGGAACATTTCCTCCGAATCTTTTGGTGGGAACGGTCAGTGAGGCACCCCCATTGACGGCGGAAAAAAATTCGGGCCTTTATCGCGAGGGAAAAGTTGGGCCTGCAGCAGATTTAAATGATTTGAGAGAGTTGTTTATTTTAACGGGGGGAGCTCCCACCAAAAAATGAAGACAAACTTTGTTCGTTTCATTTTGCTTGGGTTGGGGGCGTGGTTGGTCAGGGCTGCGGGCCCCGATTGGTACGGGGTGACAGCTCTTGGGACCAATTTAATGGGGGCGGTGGTGATTCAAGCAGGGCTAAATCTGTCGGTTCCGGGGTTATGTCTTTGGGCGCTGGGGATGGGGCTTTTTTGGGACTTCGCGACATTTTCTGCCTTGGGGCATCACGCACTGGTCTTAGGGGTCGTGGGAATGTTGGTCCGAACCCAAAAAGGTTGGTGGGTGGGTGCATCGTGGGGAGAGCAAGCGGTAGGATCGATTTTGGCGGCAGTGGCTTTTTTTGCGTGGGACCGTTTTTTACACTGCTGGGAGGTCCGAGCCTGGGCGTGGCCCTTTTCTCTGAATGTGGCTCTGGTGATTGCGGGAATGACGAATGGTCTGGTCTCAGTTCTTTTGGGCATCTGGCTGAAGCCAATCGCTGAGCGGGCTCGGGTCGGTGGGCTGGGGAGGAGGCGGTAATGTTGTTAGTTCGCCCTCAAGCCAACCTGCCGAAACGCATGAGTGCGGCGATGATTGTCGTGGCTTTGGCTGCGCTGATTTTATTGCAGAGACTTTTTGTCGTGCAGGTTGTCGAGGGGCAAAAACACGCGCAGACGTTGCTTCAGCAAACTACGATTCCGATTCTTTTGTCTCCCCCGCGGGGCTTGATTCTGGACCGCAATGGTTTGCCTTTGGCGGAAAATCGGGCTCGGTACGACGTTGATTTGTATGTGCGTGAGTTGACAGGAAATTACGCCCGGGCCCATCGGGGGCGACTCCCCATGACGATGGTGGAGGTGGGTGTGGGTGATAAGAAAAGAAAGCAAAAGCAGGTGGATATAGCGAAAATTGTGGCTGAGACCTCGACGGAGCCGCTCCGGAATTTGGGGATCGTGCCGAACTACGAAGTGGATGAGCTGCGAAAGCATAGCCAGCAGCGACCGAATACACCGTTTCAGTTGGCGACCCAGATCGATTTCGCCACCCTTTCCCGAATGGCGGAGCGGGATCCGCGAATTCCAGGGGTGCAAGAAGCGGCCCGGCCCGTGCGCTGGTATCCCTACGGGGCTTTGGCGGCACATGTCATGGGATTTGTCGGAGCACCCGAGGAGCAAACATTGGAGACGTTCCAACCAGAAGTGATTGGCAAAGAGGGAATCGAGAAAGGATTTGAAGTCGATCTGGAGGGAGTGCCAGGAGGAAAAATTCTTAAGAAAAATAATTTAGGATTTATCATGGAAGAGCAGGGCTACCAGGCTCCTGTCCCTGGTCATAATGTGTATTTAACCTTGGATGCTCGGGTGCAAACGATTGTTGAGGGGGTCATGCGGCGGGTCGGGCGGGGAGCTTGCGTGGTGATGGATCCTAACACGGGCGATCTTTTAGCGATGTGTTCGGTGCCCAACTTTGATCCAAATAGTTTTGTTCCCGGGGGTACGGGCAAGTCGACCGATTGGAGGCAGTTGATGACTGCAGAAACCAAGCCGATGCTGAATCGTGCTTTGGGGGCCTACGCACCNGGNTCNACCTTTAAGACTTTAACGGCGCTGGCGGCATTAGAAAACCCTGCGGCAAAATTTACNCCTGCGACCATCATCCATAGTCCCGGCTCGATTGAAATGGCGGGACGGACTTGGCACGACTGGAATCCTGATGGGCAGGGAAGCATTTCCTTGAAGCGTGGATTAGCGATGTCGTGCAACACGTTTTTTTATCAGCTCGGGGTGCGGACAGGAATTGAGTCGATGAGCGAGATGGGAAGACGCATTGGCTTTGGTGAGAAACTTTTGCTTCGCAAGGATGGGGAGTCGGCACTTGCGGGGGAGGACCCGGGAACGATGCCGGGTAGGGAGTGGATGGAAAACCGGATGGCGCAAAGAAAGAAAGCGTACAAAGCAAAAATTGAGAAGTGGGTGGCGGAAGGGCAGAAGGTCCCGCGACCCACCCCACCTGCTGTTGAGAGGTGGAGTGATGGACATACGGCGAATACTTCGATTGGGCAGGGGTATGTGCGGGTGACACCCTTGCAAATGGCCGTGATGGTTTCGGCAGTCGCGAATGGAGGAACGGTGTATCAACCTCGCTTAGTTCAGGGAGTGGGGCGAACAACTGAAAAGGGGACGAAGGCTACCAAGGAGTACCCGGTTGCGGTGAAGAGGGGTGATTTAGGAGTGAAGCCAGAGAATTTGACGGCGGTTCGGGAGGGATTACGTGCGGTGGTCACAGAGGGAACGGGAAAAAATGCGGCGGTGAAAGATATCGAAGTGGCTGGGAAAACGGGCTCAGCACAGTTTGTCACGACGATCGGTGGCAGTACGGTCAAAGATACCCGAACATGGTTTACCGGTTTTGCCCCGCTCAAAGAGCCTAAGTACGTGGTGATTGTTATCGTGGAGGGTGGGGTGTCTGGTGGATCAACTTGCGCTCCTTTGGCTTCTGAGATCCTTTTCAAGTTGTTTGAAATGGAAAAAGGGGTTCCTCCTGCCTTGGTGTATCAAGCGCCGGTCGTGGGGCATTTTCACGGGGTAACAGCATCGGACGGCTCATATAGTCCGGGTGGGGGTCCCACAGGGGATGATGACTCGGGTGGTTTGGGAGGATTCTTTAATTGGCTGGATGAGGGTTTTGGTGGTGGTGCAGGCCGGGGATTGAGGCGCCGATGAAAGTTAAGCGAGCTTGGAGAGGAATGCATTGGCCCAGTTTATTGCTGATGTTGGGGCTTTGCCTTTTTGGGGTAATGGTCATTTACAGCGCGACTCACACCAGTGAGGCTGCGGACCTTCGAAACGCGGCAACGCAGCAGGCGGCTTGGGTCGGATTAGGGCTGATATGCTTTTTTGTTTTTGCATTGGCTGATTATCATCGCTGGGTGGATCAGGGGTGGTTTTGGTTTGGGGGAGGGTTGTTTTTGCTTTTGCTGGTGTTGCTCTTTGGAAGAGAAGTGAACGGGGCCAAGAGTTGGATTCGAATCGGACCTGTTGGGTTTCAGCCAGCCGAGGTGATGAAGCTAGCCTTTTTAGCAGGGGCGTGTGCATTGATGGTAACCTTGCGGGAGCGGATCGAAAAATTTAGCACCGTTCTTGCCTTGGTAGGCTTGGCTCTCATTCCAGTTTTTCTGATTTTACGGCAACCCGATTTAGGTTCAGCCGCAGTCTTTCTTCCGATGTGTTTTGGGCTTCTCTTTGTAGGGGGTACGCGGTTGCGATATCTTTTAATTCCGGCGGGGCTGGGACTTGCCGGGGTCTTAGCGATCTATTTTTACGTAGGACACTTGGGGAAGGAGCTGCCTTTTTTAAAGACCTACCAGAACAACCGAATTCGAACCTTTTTTGATCCCAATCTGGATCCGTTGGGGGCGGGGTGGACGATTCGTCAATCGATCATCGCCATCGGCTCGGGGGGCTTCTCGGGGAAGGGATATTTGCANGGGGATCAGAACCTCTATGGATTTTTACCCAAGAACATTGCCTACAATGATTTTATCTTTTCTGTTTTGGGCGAGGAGTGGGGCTTTTTGGGTGGGGCGGCGCTTATCTTGGGTCAGGCGGGGTTGCTGCTTTGTATTGCCTGGATTGGGTGGAGGGCGCCGGACTTTACGGGCAGGCTTTTAGCTGGGGGTGTTTTGGGAATGCTTTTCACACATTTTTTCATCAACGTGGGAATGACAATCAAGGTGGTACCCATCACCGGCATTCCCCTGCCCTTTGTCAGTTACGGAGGAACCTTCTTGGCTGTGTGTATGGCCGCGATGGGATTGATGCAAAGCGTATGGCGACAACGGCATTTGGGCTGAGCCCTTAGGCCAAGTCGCGAGAAAGGTAACGATATGATACTAGAAACCATTAAACGAATCTTGGGAATGAAACAGAAAGAGGAGAGGCGAAGCCTTCTTCTCTCGGTCGAGCCATTGGAAAAACGCGTCGCTCTTTTGGAGGGAGGAGTGGTGGAAGAATTTTCGATCGAGCGAGAAGGAGATCGCAGCATCTCTGGCAGTATTTACAAAGCTCGGGTTCACAATGTAGAGCCCTCGCTCAAGGCTCTTTTTGTGGATATTGGTCTTGAGAAAAATGGATTTCTCCATTTTTGGGATGCGGTGCCTGCGGCGATGGATGAGCAGATCGAAGCGATTGAGCGAAAAGGTGGCCGAGGGCGGCAACCCCGAATCACAAGTAACGACATCCCTAGGCTCTATCCACCCGGGGCCGAGGTGATCGTGCAGGTAAACAAGGGCCCGATTGGCACCAAAGGGGCCCGCGTGACCACGAATTTAAGTTTGCCGGGTCGATACCTTGTGCTGATGCCGTTTGGGGAAATGAGTGGGGTATCTCGCAAGATTGAGGATCCCGAAGAGCGCAAGCGTTTGCGAAAGATTCTGCAGGAGTTGGATGTCCCCGAGGGAATGGGAGTGATTTTGCGAACGAACGGAGAAGGGCTCCAGGCGCGATATTTCGTGCGTGATTTGGCGCTCCTCTTGGAGCAGTGGAGAAAAGTAGAAGAGGGAATGAAAACCAAGCAGGCTCCGGCGGTCTTATTGGAGGAGCCCGATTTGGTGGAGAGATCGGTTCGAGACTTCCTCACGGAGGAGGTCGATGAGGTATTGGTCGATAATGAGGATGCGGAAAAGCGGGTTCGGGATCTGGTGGGGGCGATCTCCAAAAGATCCCTAAGAAAAGTGAAGCGGCATTTGGCAGCCGAACCGCTCTTTGAAGCGTTCGGTGTCAATCGGCAGATCGAAGCGCACTCCGGCGCCAAGTTTGGTTAAAGTCTGGTGCTTCCCTGGTGATCGACGAAACGGAGGCTCTTGTTTCGATTGATGTGAACACAGGTAAATCGCGTGGAGGCAAAGATCATGACGATACGATTCGACGGACGAATCTGGAAGCGGCGGAGGAGATCGCACGGCAACTTCGCTTGCGAAATTTAGGCGGAATTATCGTGATCGACTTTATCGATATGCGGGCTCGGCGAGATCAATTGGCCGTGTATGAAAAGTTCAAAGATTGTTTGCGAAGAGATCGAGCACGAACCCACACCTTGCCGATCTCTCCGCTAGGCCTACTGGAGATGACGCGTCAAAGAGTGCAGGAAAGTATTCGCAAAGCGGTCTATATGGAGTGTCCTGCTTGTCGTGGAAAAGGAATGGTAAAATCCTATGAAACGATGAGTGTGGAAATTCAGCGTGAGATCAGCCGCGTACTGCGCACGCATCCGAATGTCCATGAGATCAAAGTGGTGGTGCATCCGGGTGTCCTGCATCGGTTGCGAACAGAGGATGACGAGCTTCTGATTCAGTTGCAGAGGCGTTGCTCGGGGGCCTTTAGCTTTAAAGCGGATCCTGCAGCCAATATAGAGGACTTTAAAATTCTCGATTCGGCGACGGATCAACCTCTCGAGTAATGGAGGACCTTGGTGCGCATTCCGTAGTGGCGGTGCCCTTGCCAACAGGGGCAAGCCAAGAGGAGTGGCGGGCCCGAGTCAGCCAANCCCTTGCGGGGGTGGCNGTTGAAAAGACGGAGGAGNTGCGNGAAGCGGTCCGGCTCTTTCTAGGAGCGGAGGCGGCCCAGTTGGCTCAACAGATCCGAGCGGGAGGTTCGGGTCTGGCTGTTTCCCACCAGCGAGCGTTCCTTTACTCCGCNCTGTTGCAAGAGCTATGGATTCGGGCGGGAGGAGACAGGACTGGGGATCAACTGGTCTTGGGTGCGGTGGGTGGTTTTGGGCGGGGNGAGATGAGCCCGGCAAGTGACTTGGATTTAATGTTTATTCGAGAGGGGTCACAAGCAGGAGTCGCTGAGGAAGTTGTAAAAAAAGTACTCTATGTGCTTTGGGATCTAGGATTCAAAGTGGGTCACGCTTGTCGAACGATCGGCGAGACGATGGATCGATCGGAATCGGAGCCCATGATTAAGACGGCCCTGATCGACGCACGCTATTTGGCGGGATCGAGTCTCCTTTGGGAAAAGTTCCAAGCGGAGTTTCAGCGGCGTGGCCTAGAGAATGGGGTTGAAAAGTATCTCTCTTGGAGATTGGAAAATCAGCAATCCAGGCATGCGAAAGAAGGGGGAACCGTCTTCGTGCAGGAGCCGAATTTGAAGTCGGGGGTGGGCGGGCTGCGGGATTTTCATAATTTACGTTGGGTAGGCAAGGTCTGTGGGGAGGGGGACACTTTAGAGAAGTTGGTGGAGAGGGGGTGGTTAGGTGAGGCAGAAGCCAGGCAGGTGGAGCAGGCCTTTGCCTTTCTCATGATGGTGCGGGAGTGGTTGCATGATGGGCAAGGAGGGCCAGGGGATGTGTTGACCTTACGTCGTCAGGGAGAGTTGGCTGAGGCGATGGGTTATCCCCAACCCAATATTCTCCGAAAGAGTGAGGCTTTGATGCGGGAGGTCTATGGCCAGATGCGGACGCTGCATCTTCTATGTAATTCAACGGCCACGCGGCTATGTCAGCAGAGGTTGGGAAGGCCTCGGGGTTTTTGGTCTTTTTTTGCGGGATGGAGGGGAGCGAGAAGGGCAACGGACGGGTTCCTGCTCAATGGGGCAGAGTTGCAGGCGGAGCACGCGGGGGTATTTGCGGAGGATCCCACACGGATGATTCGCGTCTTTCGAATATTACAGGATCAGGGTTCGGTTCCTGGGGCCGAGCTGAAAGCGCTCATTCGTGCGAACTTTGCCTTATTGACCGACTCGCTGGTGCAGCAGAAAGAGGTTCAGGAAACCTTCCTGCACATTTTGAAACAAAAAGGGAAGGTGGGGCGAATTCTAAGAGCGATGCACGAGAGCGAGGTTCTCGGCCGAATCATTCCCGAGTTTGCCCCGTTGACCTGCTTGGTTCAGCACGAGTTCTTTCATCGATATACGGCGGATGAGCATACCTTAGTCTGTTTAGAGCAGTTGGATGCAATGCTGGGTTCGAAGGAGCCAGACTTAAGGAAGTATGCTGAGTTGTATGCGAGGGTGGAAGTTCCTGAGATCCTCGCCTTAGCGGTGCTCTTACACGATACAGGCAAGGCGGAGCTCACGCGTAACCATGAGGAGTTGGGCGCGGCTAACGCGGCCCAAGTGGCCCGGCGTTTCGGCTTTTGGGGAAGAGAATTGCGCCTGATGACCTTTTTAGTCGACCACCACATGACACTCAGTGCCTTTGCACGAAAGAATCTGGATGAACCGGAGACCATTCGGGAGTTGGCCCGACTGGTGCAAGATCCGGAGAAGTTAGACCTTCTCATGCTAATATCGGCCGCGGATGTCCGAGCGGTTGCGGGAAAGAATAATTGGTCAGGATGGCGAGAACTTTTGGTTTGGAATCTTTATCGCAAGACCAGGGAAATGTTGGCGGGTGAGGAAGAATTCCTCAAGGCAGAAGAGGAAAAGCAGAAAAAACGAAGAGAGGAAGTAAGGGAGATTTTATCGCGGGAGTTCACGCCGGACGAGGCCAGTGAGCATCTCGAGAGAATGGGGCCAGCCTACTTACGAATGTGTCCTGCCGACCTTGTCTTGCGTCACTTGCAAGCAGTTCACGAATTTATGGAGCGGCGAGTTTCAGGCCCGGATGCGCTGGTTCCACTGGTGAAGTGGTTGGATCAGCCTGAGGAGGGGCACACGGAGGTACTGGTGGTGACCTGGAATCGAGAGAGGCTTTTCAGTAAAATTGCCGGAAGTTTTGCCTTAGCAGGGCTAAATATTTTAAGCGCAAATATCTTTACGCGACGGGACGATGTTGTCGTGGATACTTTTCGAGTTTGTAACGAACGAATGGAGGCAGTCAGTCACCCAGTGGATCGTGAAATATTTGAGAAAAGCCTGACGGAAGCTTTGGAGGGTACGGAGGATCATTTGACGGAGCGAATTGCCCAAGTGGGACCTGCTTTATGGCAAAAATCGTTAGGGGAGGCGGAGTTTCCTTCCAGCTTAAGGCTGGATCAAAGCAGCGAGCCAGGGCGGACTCTGGTTCATATCGATGCACCCGATCGAGTGGGATTGTTGTTTGCGTTGACGCGTGCCATTGCGGACGAAGGAATGCAGATCTCGGGGGCAAGGATTACCACGGAAAAAGGGGCGGCGTGGGATACGTTCGTCCTGGTGGAAAATTCAGGTGAGGCGGCGTGTGATGAGGATCGATTGAGTCGTGTTTTCCAAAGACTCAAGGGTGTGATCAGCCAGTGAAAAGCAACCTAAGCCCACTTGGGATTCAACCGACCGACCTAGCCGATCCCCGAAAACTGGTACGGAAGATTTTAGAAATAGCTCGGAAGCGCTTTCGCGTGGAGCGGGCAGCCCTCTATCTTTACAACCCGAATCTTGGTGATTTGGAGATCGATATGGCGCTGGGCGTTGGGGCGGAGTCTCGAGCGAAACGGGTGGACTTGGGCAAAGGGGTTGTGGGTTGGGTGGCGAGCCGGGGTGCGGCGGCGCGGGCTGATCTGCATAAGACGGCAGGAGGTTTGGGAAAGGGGGGGAGTGAAATGGCGGCTCCGTTAAATGAGGGGGAGAGCTTATTGGGGGTCATTGCGGTTGGGACGAAAAAGAAAAACTTTTTTGTGATAGGACAAGAGGAGGAGCTCGCTGCCATGGCACAAGAGGCTACCCATTGGCTTGAGTTGGCGTGGAAAGTAGCGGGCACCCAGGAGGAGGGGGAGAGAGCAGCTGCTTTAGCAGGGGTGGGTGCGGCGATTGGAGCGGAGGAGACATCGTCTGCCATTCTGGGAAAAGTAACAGCGGAAGCGGCCCGGTTATGTGGGGCTCATCTGGCGTCCCTTTTCTTGTTTGATGGTAAGTCGGACACCCTTCGGTTGGAGGTTTGTGAGGGGGGATCCAAGCGGTATCAGATGCAGCCTCCACTCCATGGGGATGAGACAGGATTGGGTTTTGTCGT
>JGI25917J50250_1000436_pt1 | contig 11576 bp, 11 predicted proteins | sample LauGreSBDMM110SN_4_FD_50250 | JGI IMG/M metagenome (IMG submission 50250) | reverse complement strand
GAAAAGCCTCTGCCGCCGGCGACAGCAGTTTGGACATGGCGTGAACCACATGCCAAGCGCGCACCATGGGTGTGCCGCGCACATCCAAGATACAAAGCTGATTTGTTTGTAATTCCAAGCCAATCGTGTGCAGCGACAAAAAGCTCAACCCCAAATTCGCTTTCACCGATTGCTTGATGGCGTCGTTGCTTTCTAACTGCATAGAAAAACGCGGTTGAAAACGCGCTTGCAAGAAGAACGCCTCCATCGCGTTGCGAGTACCAGAACCAGGTTCGCGCACGATAAATGACTGCTGACGCAAATCCTCAGCCTGCAGGCCAGACTCGCCGGCCAAGGGGTGTTCGGAGGAGGCTACAAACACCAAAGGGTTGGCGGCAAAAGGCTCGGCGCGCACAGATATTTCAGACGGTGGGCTGCCCATGATGGCAATATCCACCTCGCTGTTTTGCAGCCACTGGATAAGTTCAAAACGGTTGCCCACCCTCAAGACTAGCTCTATGCCTTCATGCTCGTTCAAAAACTTCCGCAACATGGCAGGAATGAAATAGGTGGTGGTGTCGACCATGCCGATGGTGAGTTTGCCGGTCTCAATTCTTTGCAATCGAGCGGCGGCGTCTTCGGCGTCTTTGAGCAGAGCGAGCATCTTGCGGGCGTAAACCAGCAGGTACTCGCCGCTGGTGGTCAGGGACACTTTTCTGCCCTGGCGCTCAAACAAGGGCATGCCCACTTCTGCTTCTAAGTCCTTAATTTGCATAGTGATTGCAGGCGCAGATACATTCAGAGTTTCAGCGGCTTTGGCGAAACTCAGGTGGCGTGCCACAGCATTAAAGACACGAAGTTGGCGAAAAGTGATGTTTTTCAATTAAGAAAAGCTGAAGTGAAAGCTCTGAAAATTTGAATTTACTTATCTATAAATTTTTATTAAAGTATAGTCACATTCTTAAAAAGGAGTTATCCATGACTGAAGACACGCAAATCACCGACGGCAAAAAGCGCTACAGCGCCGGCGTATTGAGATACAAGCAAATGGGCTACTGGGATGCACACTACGTGCCCAAGGAAACCGACTTGATCGCCATGTTCCGCATGACGCCGCAAGAAGGCGTCGACTCTGAAGAGTGCGCCGCGGCCGTGGCCGGCGAATCTTCCACCGCCACTTGGACGGTGGTATGGACAGACCGCCTGACCGCTTGCGACCTCTACCGCGCCAAGGCCTACCGCGTCGATCCCGTGCCCAACACAGGTCCCGGCACAAAAACAGAACAACAGTACTTCGCCTACATCGCTTACGACATCGACTTGTTTGAAGGCGGCTCAATTGCCAACCTCACGGCGTCAATCATCGGTAACGTCTTCGGCTTTAAAGCAGTGAAGGCGCTGCGCTTGGAAGACATGCGCATCCCCGTCGCCTACCTGAAGACCTTCCAGGGTCCTGCAACCGGCGTAGTCGTCGAGCGCGAGCGCTTAGACAAATTCGGTCGTCCCCTGCTGGGCGCCACCACCAAGCCCAAGCTCGGTCTGTCAGGCCGCAACTATGGCCGCGTGGTGTACGAGGGCCTCAAAGGCGGTNTGGATTTCATGAAGGACGACGAGAACATCAACTCNCAGCCCTTTATGCACTGGCGCGATCGTTTCCTGTATTGCATGGAAGCCGTTAACAAAGCCAGCGCGGCNACCGGCGAGGTCAAAGGTCACTACCTGAACGTNACCGCCGGCACCATGGAAGAAATGTACGCACGTGCCGAGTTCGCCAAGAGCCTGGGCAGCGTGATCATCATGATCGACTTGGTGATCGGCTACACGGCGATCCAGAGCATGGCTTTGTGGGCGCGTAAAAACGACATGATTTTGCACCTGCACCGCGCAGGCAACAGCACCTACTCTCGCCAAAAGAACCACGGCATGAACTTCCGCGTCATCTGCAAGTGGATGCGCATGGCGGGCGTGGACCACATCCACGCCGGCACAGTGGTCGGCAAGTTGGAAGGCGACCCCATGATGATCCGGGGCTTTTATGACACGCTGCTCGACACGCACACACCGATGCAACTCGAAAAGGGTCTGTTCTTCGAGCAGGACTGGGCGTCGCTGAACAAGGTCATGCCGGTGGCCTCTGGCGGCATCCATGCTGGCCAGATGCACCAGTTGCTGACCTACCTCGGCGACGACGTGGTGCTACAGTTCGGTGGCGGCACGATTGGCCACCCCATGGGCATCCAAGCTGGCGCCACAGCGAACCGCGTCGCTCTAGAAGCCATGGTGCTGGCGCGCAATGAAGGCCGCGACATTTGGAACGAGGCCCGCAGATTCTGCAGGACGCCGCCAAGTGGTGCTCACCACTGAAAGCCGCCATCGACACCTGGGGCGACATCAGCTTTAATTACGAATCCACCGACACCGCCGACTTTGCCGTCACGCCGACGGCTTCCATTTAAGGAGATACCTCATCATGATGACCAACCAAGGCAATCGCCTCACACAGGGCCAGTTCTCCTACCTGCCCGAACTCACTGACAAGCAGATCACCGCACAGATCGAGTACGCGCTCGGCAAAAACTGGGCACTCGGCGTTGAATACACCGATGATCCGCATCCACGCAACACCTACTGGGAAATGTATGGCAACCCGATGTTTGACTTGAAGGACGCGTCAGGCATCTTGACAGAGATCAATGCGTGCCGCAAAACGTTTCCTAACCACTACATTCGCGTGACGGCCTTCGATGCAACACAAGGCGTTGAGTCTGTGCAAATGTCGTACATCGTCAACCGGCCCAAGACCGAACCCGGCTTTGGCCTGACGAGGCAGGAGATCGGCGGTCGTCAGATCCAGTACACCGTGCACAGCTACGCCACCGACAAGCCCGAAGGCGAGCGTTACTAAGCCCGCCCAGACTGCGACACAACCATGAGTAACTCCTCCATTCCTGGCGTACGCGCCGAAACCTCTATGACAGCAGCAGCATCGCAACCCTTGGATACGCCGGCAGTGGCACTTGGCCAAGCGCGAAGTGTGGGTGAGGTTTTGGCGCAGTCCCAGGTGGAGGAAGTTATCGCCGAACTGGACCGTGATCTGGTGGGGCTGGCCCCGGTAAAGGGCCGCATTCGCGACATTGCAGCCTTGCTGGTGATTGACAAGCTGCGCACCAATTTGGGTCTGGTCAGCGAGGCACCCAGCTTGCACATGAATTTTGTGGGCAACCCTGGCACCGGCAAAACCTCGGTGGCTATGCGCATGGCGCAAATCCTGCACCGCCTGGGCTATGTGCGCAAGGGCCATCTGGTGGCAGTGACCCGCGACGATTTGGTGGGCCAGTACATCGGCCACACCGCGCCCAAAACCAAAGAAGTGCTGAAAAAAGCCATGGGCGGTGTGCTGTTCATTGACGAGGCCTACTATTTGTACCGCCCTGAAAACGAACGCGACTATGGCCAAGAGGCGATTGAAATATTGCTGCAAGTCATGGAAAACCAGCGCGACGATTTGGTGGTGATTTTGGCGGGCTACAAAGACCGGATGGACACCTTCTTCGAATCCAACCCCGGCATGAGCTCCCGCGTCGCACACCACATCGACTTCCCCGACTATTCGGTTGACGAGTTGCTGCAGATTTCGCAAAAAATGCTGGAAGACCAGAACTATGTGTTTGCGCCGGATGCCGACGCGGTGTTCGAGCGCTACCTGGGCTTGCGGGTGCAGCAGCCCCATTTTGCCAACGCCCGCAGCGTGCGCAATGCACTAGACCGGGCGCGCCTGCGCCAAGCCAGCCGGCTGTTTGCCGACCGCGACCGGCAGCTCAGCGCCGATGACTTACGCACCCTGACTGCGTCCGATTTCGCCGGCAGTCGGGTCTTTCAGCAAGCGGACGTCAAGCCCGGATGCATAAACATGTTGAAAGTGATCTGATGCTTAAAGCGCTGATATTTGATGTGGACGGCACCTTGGCCGACACCGAAAGCGCACATTTGGCAGCCTTCAACCACGCCTTCACAGAGCAAGGCCTAGACTGGCATTGGGACGAGGCCTTATATACCCAGCTGTTGGAGATTTCCGGTGGCAAAGAGCGCATGCTGCACTATTGGAAGCATGTGCATCCCGAGATGAAAGACATNGANGGGTCGGGCTTGAAAGACACNATAGATCATCTGCACGCGCTCAAAACCGCAGCTTATGAAGCGGCGGTGCAAGGTGGCGCNGTCCANTTGCGCCCAGGCGTGCTCGACATCATCCACGGCGCGCACCAACAGGGCTTGCGCTTGGCGATTGCCACCACCACCTCGCCGGTCAANATCGCGGTACTGTTGCGCAACGCCATTGGTCTCGACTGGAAAGAGCTGTTTTTAGTGATCGAAGACGCGTCCACCGCACCCAAGAAAAAACCCCATCCTCAGGTGTATGTGCAAACCTTGGCGCGACTGGGCTTAGCTGCGGACAATTGTTTGGCCATTGAAGACTCATCCAATGGTTTGCGCTCGGCAATGGCTGCCGGACTGAAAACCATCATCACCCAAAACCGGTTCACGGCACACCATGATTTTTCGGGGGCATTACAAGTTTTACCCGACCTTGGCGGCGTCAGCGTAGAACAACTTCGCACATGGCATCAAAAATAAAAATCATGGAGACCCTATGCCCTTACGCCAACGCACCACGCTAACCCAATACCTGATTGAAGAACGTCGCCGCTTCCCAGAATCTAAGGGCGAATTCAACGCATTGATTTTGGATGTCGCTTTGGCATGCAAAGCCATCGCTCGCGCCGTGGCCATGGGAGAGTTGGGCGGTTTGTACGGCGACCATGCGTCACAAGAAGGCGGCGCAATTAACGTGCAAGGTGAAACACAGAAAAAACTCGATGTACTGAGTAACGATTTATTTATTCGCGTGAACGAATGGTCTGGTCATTTGGCGGGTATGGCCTCCGAGGAAATGACTGACCCCTACCAAATACCCAGCAAATACCCGCGTGGCAAATACCTGCTGGTGTTCGACCCACTCGACGGTTCATCCAACATTGATGTCAATGTGTCTGTGGGCAGTATTTTTTCTATATTGCGCGCACCCCAAGANGCCATCGACAGCGGCCGCGACTTGGTGGAAGCCGACTTTTTGCAAGCTGGCGCCACCCAAATGGCCGCGGGCTATGCCTTGTACGGACCCACCACCATGTTGGTGTTGACCGTGGGCAATGGGGTATCCGCTTTCACCCTAGAGCCCAACTTGGGCGAGTTCATGCTCACCCATTCCAATTTACAAGTACCCGTTGACACCCAAGAATTCGCNATCAACGCCTCCAACAGCCGGTTCTGGGAGCCGCCCATCAAGCGCTATGTGGACGAATGTTTGGCAGGCAAATCGGGCGAGCGTGGCAAAGACTTCAATATGCGCTGGATCGCCTCTATGGTGGCAGAAGCGCACCGCATTCTGATGCGCGGTGGTGTCTTCATGTACCCCCGAGACACCAAAGACCCAAGCAANCCTGGGCGCTTGCGTTTGCTATACGAAGCTAACCCCATCGGCATGATCATGGAACAAGCCGGTGGGCGCGCCAGCACGGGTCGTGAACCTATGCTGAGCGTCAAACCCACTGGCTTGCATCAGCGCATAGGTTTGGTGTTTGGTTCGAAAAATGAGGTTGAACGCATTGAGCGCTACCACAGCGAACCTGCTACTCGCGAGATCGACAACCCCTTGTTTGCAGAACGCAGCTTGTTTCGGGCTTAAGCCCTTGCACACCTTCTGAGCGAAAGAAAAAAATGTCTGTCAAACATCCCATCATTGCCATCACCGGTTCATCTGGCGCCGGCACCACTTCAGTGACNCGCACNTTCGAGAATATTTTCCGCCGTGAAAGCGTGAAAGCCGCCGTGATCGAGGGCGACAGTTTTCACCGTTATGACCGCCTAGAAATGCGCAAAAAAGCCGCTGAAGCTGAGAAACTGGGTGACAAAAACTTCAGCCATTTCGGCCCCAGCACCAATTTATTTGCCGAAATCGAAGCCCTATTTAGCAGCTATGCACTCACCGGTACGGGCAAGCAGCGTAAATATTTGCACGACCATGAAGAAGCCGCACCCTACAAACAAGAGCCTGGCACCTTCACCCCTTGGGAAGATGTGCCCAGTAACACCGATTTATTGTTTTACGAAGGTCTGCATGGCGCGGTGGTCACGCCCGAGGTGAATATTGCCCAACATCCCGACTTGCTGATTGGCGTGGTGCCGGTCATCAACTTGGAGTGGATACAAAAACTCTGGCGCGACAAGTCCAAGCGTGGTTACTCCACCGAGGCGGTCACCGACACGATTTTGCGCCGCATGCCCGACTATGTGAACTACATTTGCCCGCAATTCGCCCACACCCATGTGAATTTTCAGCGCGTGCCTTGCGTGGACACGTCCAACCCCTTCATTGCTCGCGAAATTCCAGCGCCCGATGAGAGCTTTGTGGTTATCCGTTTTGCCAACCCCAAGGGCATCGATTTCCAGTATTTGCTCAACATGATCAACGATTCTTTCATGTCCCGCGCCAACACGGTGGTGGTGCCCGGTGGCAAGATGGAACTCGCCATGCAACTCATCTTCACGCCCTTTGTGTGGCGCATGATCGAGCGCAAGAAAAAGGCCTGAAAGGCCCCCCTTATTTTTTAACTGGAGAATTTCATGGCCCTCGTATCCCTGCGCCAAGTGTTAGACCATGCCGCCGAGCATGGCTATGGCATCCCCGCTTTCAACGTCAACAACCTCGAGCAAGTCCAAGCCATCATGGAAGCCGCGCAAGAGACCAACAGCCCGGTGATCTTGCAAGCATCTGCAGGTGCGCGCAAATACGCCGGTGAAGCCTATTTGCGCCATTTGGTCTTGGCCGCCATTGAAACCCATCCGGATATTCCGGTGGTGATGCACCAAGACCACGGCGTGTCTCCTGCGGTCTGCCAACAATCCATTCGTTCGGGTTTCTCTAGCGTGATGATGGACGGATCGCTGATGCAAGACGGCAAAACACCGGCTTCCTACGACTACAACGTTGATGTGACCCGCCGTGTGTGCGAAATGGCGCATTCCGTGGGCGTGTCTGTCGAAGGCGAATTGGGTTGTTTGGGCTCGCTAGAAACCGGCGAGGCTGGCGAGGAAGACGGCATTGGTGCGGTGGGCATACTCACCCACGACATGCTGCTCACCGACCCGGTGCAAGCCAAAGACTTTGTCGAACGCACCGGTGTCGACGCCTTGGCGATTGCCATTGGCACCAGCCACGGCGCTTACAAATTCACCCGCAAACCCACGGGCGATATTTTGGCCATGGACCAAATCGTGGCAATTCACCAATCAATTCCCAACACCCATTTGGTCATGCACGGCTCCTCCAGCGTGCCCCAAGAATGGTTGGAAATCATTCGTGAGTTTGGTGGCGACATCAAAGAAACCTATGGCGTACCCGTAGAGGAAATTCTGCGTGGCATCCGCTCAGGTGTGCGCAAAGTGAACATTGATACCGACATCCGCTTGGCCATGACCGGCGCCATGCGTCAAAGTTTTGCGCAAGATCGCAGCGAATTCGACCCACGCAAGGCCTTGATTGCGGCACGCAAGGCAGCCAAGGGTATTTGCAAAGCACGCTTTGAGGCCTTTGGCTGTGCCGGAAAAGCCGCCAGTATCAAAGTGGTATCTCTGGACGCTATGGCAAGTCGGTACCCTTAAATTACAATGTTTGTCATTTAATTTTTTTTGAAAACCACCCATGCTAACCAAAACTTCCACCGCAAAGACGTCCTTTCCCGACCACTCAGATGTGTCGCAATGCGACCCAGAGTTGTGGACGGCTGTGTTGCAAGAGGCGGCTCGCCAAGAGCAACACATCGAACTGATCGCCTCTGAAAACTACACCAGTCCAGCGGTTATGCGCCTTCAAGGCTCGGTGCTGACCAACAAGTACGCCGAGGGCTACCCAGGCAAACGTTATTACGGTGGTTGTGAGTTTGTAGATATCGCTGAGCAGTTGTGCATTGACCGTCTCAAAGAACTGTATGGCGCGAATTTCGTCAATGTGCAGGCCAACTCCGGCTCGCAAGCCAACCAAGCGGTGTTCTTGGCCTTGCTGCAACCCGGCGACACCATCATGGGCATGAGCTTGGCTGAAGGCGGCCATCTGACACACGGCATGCACTTGAACATGAGTGGCAAATGGTTCAATGTGGTGAGCTACGGATTGAACGCGGCCGAAGAAATTGACTATGACGCCATGGAAAAAATGGCCCACACCCACAAGCCCAAGCTGATCATCGCGGGCGCCTCTGCCTATTCGCTGAAGATTGATTGGGAAAAGTTTGCCCAGGTGGCCAAAAGCATAGGTGCTTATTTGCTGGTTGACATGGCCCATTATTCCGGCTTGATCGCGGGTGGCGCTTACCCCAACCCGGTGCCGTATGCCGATGTGGTCACCTCAACCACCCACAAAAGCTTGCGCGGCCCGCGTGGGGGCATCATCTTGACCAACAGCGAAGAGATGTCGAAAAAAATCAACAGCGCGGTTTTCCCCGGCATGCAAGGCGGGCCTTTGATGCATGTCATCGCAGGCAAGGCCACGGCCTTTCATGAAGCCTTGCAACCCGCCTTTAAGGCCTACCAACAGCAGGTTTTGTTGAATGCAGATACCTTGGCCAAAACTTTGGTCGAGCGCGGTTTTCGCATCGTCAGTGGGCGTACCGAAAGCCATGTGATGCTGGTCGATTTGCGCGCCAAAGGCATCACGGGTAAAGCCGCTGAAATTGCCTTGGGTCATGCCCACATCACCTGCAACAAAAACGGCATTCCCAATGACCCTGAAAAACCCATGGTGACCAGCGGTATTCGTTTGGGTACGCCTGCCATGACCACGCGTGGCTTTTTGCAAGAACAAGCGCGCATGACTGCTCACCTGATTGCGGATGTGCTCGAGGCGCCCGATGACGCTCAGAACATCGAGAAAGCACGCGCCAAGGTGGCCGAATTGGTCGCGCCCTTCCCCGTTTACGGCGAGAGTGTTTTGCATCCTTGATGCATGAAATGGTTCGTTAAATAATCCATAGGAGTTCTCATGGCTGGTAGTAATTTTCTGTTTGTCCCCGGTCCTACCAATGTGCCAATGCGTGTACAGCGCGCCATGATGGTTCCTATGGAAGACCACCGTTCGCCCAATTTCCCGCATCTGACCCACGCGGTTTTGTCTGGGCTCAAGGACATATTCCGCACCAAAACCGGTACGCCCTTCATATTTTCTGCCTCAGGCACGGGTTGCTGGGAAGCGGCATTGACCAACACTTTGTCGCCTGGCGACAAAGTGCTTGCCGCACGTTTTGGCCAGTTCAGCCATTTGTGGATTGACATGTGCCAGCGCCTAGGCTTGGAGGTACAAATTGTGGATTGCGAGTGGGGCACCGGCGTGCCTTTGCAGCAATATGCCGACATCTTGAAAAACGATACACAACACAGCATCAAAGCGGTGCTGGCTTGTCACAACGAAACCGCTACCGGTGTCACCTCAGACATCGCCGGTGTGCGTGAAGCCTTGGACGACGCATCGCACCCTGCGCTGTTCTTTGTCGATTGCGTGTCCTCTTTGGCCTGCGTCGATTTTCGTTTCGACGACTGGGGCGTGGACATGGCGGTCAGCGGCTCACAAAAAGGCTTGATGCTTCCTGCCGGTTTGGGCCTTTTGTGCGCCAGCGCCAAAGCATTGGCACTTCACAAAACCGCCCAACTCAAGCGCGCATTCTTTGACTTGCATGACATGGTGCAAAGCAATGCCACTGGCTATTTTCCTTACACCCCCGCTTTGCCTTTGATGTACGGACTGGTCGAGGCCATGAAAATGCTCGAAGAAGAAGGCCTAGACAATGTGTTCGCCCGCCACCATTACCTGGCTGAAGGTGTGCGTGCTGCGGTGACTCAAGGGTGGCAACTCAAGTTGTGCGCTGTTGAAGCCAAATGGCATTCAGACACAGTCTCTGCGGTGATGTTGCCTGCAGGCATTGCAGGCGGCGATGTGATTACCCGCGCCTATCGTCGCTACAACTTGTCGCTCGGTGGCGGTCTGTCCAAAGTTGCCGGCAAGTTGTTTCGCATCGGCCACCTCGGCGATATGAATGAGGTGCACCTGATGGCGGCGATCAATGGCGCTGAAATGGCCATGCTCGACTGCGGTGTTGCTGTGCAGCCAGGCAGCGGCGCTGCAGCCGCTGGTAACTACTGGCGCCATAACGCCGCGCCCTCTGGCTTGGGTGCGCCGGTCTTCAACAAGGATGAGCATGCAAAAAATAGTCTTTCTGGACAGGCAGTCGTTAAGGGCTGAGCTGCGCAAACCGGCTTTTGCGCATGACTGGTCCGAGCATGTGCAAACCCGTCCCGAAGACGTGGTCCAGCGTTTGCAAGGCGCAAGCATAGTCATCACCAACAAAGTGCCGATTCGTCGCGAGACCTTGGCGCAACTGCCCGACCTGAAATTGATTGCCATGGCCGCCACCGGCTATGACGTGATTGACGTGGATGCGTGTCGAGAACGTGGTGTTGCTGTGGCCAATATTCGCAACTATGCGGTGCATACTGTTCCCGAACACGCGTTCGCCTTGATTTTTGCTTTGCGCCGCAACTTGATGGCCTACCGAGACGATGTGCTCAAGGGCCGCTGGCAAACCGAAGAGCAATTTTGCTTCTTCGATTACCCTATCCGCGACTTGCACGGCAGCACCTTAGGCATTTTTGGGGAAGGTGTGCTGGGTCAGGCCACGGCCCACATCGCCCGTGCTTTGGGCATGAAAGTGTTGTTTGCTGACCATGCGCCACCCAAGGCTGCCGGCGTGGACTTTGTCCCGCCTGAACAGGTGTTTGCCGAGTCCGACATTATTTCTTTGCACTGCCCTTTAACCCCCGCCTCGCGCCACTTCATTGGCATGGCGCAGTTGCAACAAATGAAACCCAGTGCTTTGCTGATCAACACCTCGCGGGGTGGCTTGGTGGATGAACAAGCGTTGAAGCAGGCCTTGGAAACTGGCGTGATTGCCGGCGCAGGTTTTGATGTGTTGACGCAGGAGCCACCGAAAAATGGCAATCCTTTGCTCGATATTCGCTCGCCCAATTTTCATACTCACGCCCCATGTGGCATGGGCCTCGCAGCAAGCCATGCAGTTTTTGGCAGACCAGTTGATCGACAACATCGAACTGTTCGTCGCCAACAAGCCCCAGCACTTGGTCACTTAAATCTCAGTCACTGCTGGCGTCTGGTTTCTTCTGCAAGGCCAGTGCATACAAGGCATTGCGCGGCGCACCTGAAATTTGCGCAGCCAAGCGCACCGCACTTTTCGTGGGCAACTCGGCCAGCAGCAAGTCCAGTACCCGCTCGGCCTCTCCCAAGCCTGGCGCCGCCGCCGCCAAGGGGTGCAAAGCCAAGGCGAATTCCCCTTTGCTACGTTGGGCAGAGGCCTCCAGCCAAGCACTCAGGCGGTCGGCGCGCATCACCGCCACCTCTTCAAACTGCTTGGTCAGTTCGCGCCCCACACTCACCATGCGTTCACCCAGCAAAGCCAGGTCCTTGGCGAGCG
>JGI25917J50250_1000435_pt1 | contig 11579 bp, 11 predicted proteins | sample LauGreSBDMM110SN_4_FD_50250 | JGI IMG/M metagenome (IMG submission 50250) | reverse complement strand
GATGAGGAAGAGGAGGAAGAGGAGGAAGAAGAGGAAGAGGAGGAGGAGGAAGAGGAAGCAGAGGAGGAAGCAGAGGAAGATGAACCCGAAATCCCCGCTACAAAGGATAGGGCCCCCGAGGCGACATTAGCTTCCCCGGAAGAGGAAGAGGAAGGTTCAGTATTTGAAATCATGATTAAGGGCACATCGTATTACACAGACGACGATAAAAACGGTATTATTTATTCCATTCTAGAAGATGAAGATGTTGGCCCTCAGGTCGGCGTTTTTAAGGACGGCGTTCCTAAATTCACGAAGAAGTAAATAATGCCCCTATAATTCATAAAAAATACTTTTTTTTATGAACAGCTATTAAAGATCGCCGTTAAAATTTACGAGTTTTTCGCGTACGAGTAACCTTTTTGTTTCTAGTTCTGCACTTTTTCCCTCCACGAATAGGACTTTTATCTTTTTTGTTCTCCTCCTTCAATAATTGATCGGTGATTTGTGACAATAGCGTTAATTTCGCGTTCTCAAATTCTAGCTTTCTTTTTTCCAATGAGATCTCGCCTTCTCGAAATCTCGTCGCGATAGCGTTTTTGTTTACTTCCGCTTTTGCATTGAGCTCAGATTTAAAATACACAAGTTTATCTGATAATTTACTCGAGAATTTATTGACGTTCGAAGAATATTCTTGCACCAACCCGACCAAAGTTTGTCCCTCTTTGGAGGGACTGGTTTTTAAATAGTTCAGTAAATTATAATCGCTCAACGGCTCTTCCACTTGAAACGAATTCATTGCGTCGATGTATTTATTGTTGTCTTTAATATTCGATAGAACCTTTTTAAAATTAAATTCAACGTCTTGATCAGATACTGTATTATTTATTCGAGGCGCATTGTTTGATGACTGTACATTTTGTTGGTTGGTCGTCGAAGAATTTGATGGGTTTTGCTCTATCATTGGTCGATTATTATCAACGTCCCATTTATACCTATTTTTTTCAATAGAAGCTATGATTGATCTGCGATCTATAATTTGTTCAAGAAGCCTTCCCAAATTTTCGTCTTTTTTCCTACAATCTTGTTTATCTAAATTTTCAGTTGTTTTTGGGTCTATAGGACTTAAATCACAAAGGACATATATTTCGGTCGACTTTTCATTAGAATTATTATATCCCTTGGGTATAATTAAAACTGCCCCGACATTAAGTAATTCTAAGAAATCTGTTTCAGCGTCGCTTGATGTTCCTTGTATGTAATAATCATAAATTTTATCAAAAAAAGTAAATAATGCGAGAACATCACCCTGCGTTTTTAAATCAATCAAATTTTGTAGCTGTGCATTCGATACCTCTTTTCGATTAGATTGATACTTTTCGATAGCTTGAGTAAAAAATAAATACTCATTTGGTATGGATTGGCCCATAATTTTTCTATTTTCGTCTTTTGTTAATTGTTTTAATTTATCTAATTCCGAAAACCGCCTTGTGGCGTAATCTATGGTATCACTTGTTTTGTCCNCATCATCAGACTTATTCAGCTTAATTATGCTAGAAATATCTGCGTTTATTTTATCGATTTGTCTGCGAAGAGCACCTTTGGATCCGGCGCTTTTTAATAAGGTATATGCATCATTACTTTTAATATAGTCTATGATAGACGAAACCAGTTCAGTATTACTTTTCATAGGAAGTAAAAAATTTTTGATGAAAGCGTCCGTCCATTTTGGCTTTGGAATTTCAGTTATTAATGCCAAACGCGTTTTTATTTCTTTTGTTATTTCGTTATACATTGTCAAATAAACGGAATGGTTCTCAATTTGCATAACGTTTTTATCAATAATATTTTTAAGAAATGAGTACATGATTAAAATTTGCAATTGTGTACCAAACTCTTCCTTGCTGTCGTTTAAGTATTTAATAGTATCGTTTACAATGATATTGCACAAGCCTCTTATCTTTGATTTTATGTTCTTTAATTTCACATTTAATAATTGTTTTTGATTTAAAAACCACGCGTTGAATTTCATATACTCAGTGAATAATGAATAATAATCAGGATTATTCAAAATATCATTTAACCAAACTAGTTTTGTAAAGTTGAACTTTCTTCCTTTTAATTCAAGATAAGAATTTTCGGGCGTAACAAACAATCCCATTACGCTTGGGAAATTCATTTCCGTGGGACCTTCGTTTACCACGAAATCATGAGACGTAGTAACGTTATTTACATTAGGATACGTGTTAAAAAGGATTTTAAGCATAGTAACTACATTATGCTGAATAATTGCAGATCGTTCATGGTAATAAGCGTTTTGTTCATTTTCATCGGTGATTTCTAATTTTGATTTTGCCTGTCGAATATTTGCTCTATGTTTATTGACAAAATCACGATGATATTTTTCACTGAAGAAAAATCGAACACGGTCTTGAAACGGGAGCTTTATTAATAGATCATACGGATATTCATAAGCATAAGAGAAAATGGGGGTTTTCTTCATGTCTCCGGTGACCTGTAACTTTGGATGTTTCAACATATCCAGTGAAAATACCACATCGCGATCTTTTGGATTACTCGTATTAAAATTAGTTCGTAATGTGATTTTTAGACTTTCTGTATTATAATTCATTCTTATAATATGGAAATATTTTTGTTCTGTAACTTCTAATACAATACTTGTTGACGGTTTTGAACAGCAACTGGGCTCGGGTTCTCTAAAGAAAGCGGATTTTCTTCTTGCTCCTTCTGTCGCTCCGCTTTTTCTAAAACAACCTTTGCTTTCAATATATCTTCGTCGCTTACCTTATCGTTATTCATTAAATCTAAATGATAGTCGCGGAACGTTTCGGGCAAACAGCAGAACATGCTATCTTCATGAAATAAATAGTCCATGCAAATTACAAAAACAAATGTTATAAATAGAGCCACATAGATGTCACGAGTTCCCATCCAAGCCATCGCGAATACTAAGATCTGTTTACTAAAGGTATATTTCAAATACGATTCCATCGTTTTGCTCAATTTAATAGTGACGAATTTTGACGCAATATTCAGTGTAATGATCATTAAACCAGCGAATAATTTACTTTTATTAGCAGCTGTGATATAATCGTTCAAATAAAAGAATAAACGGTTTACGTATTTATTTATGGATTTTATTGTATTGCCCATTTTGTTCCTGGTATAAATACTTAGGATATAAAAAATTAGACCGACAAAAGATGTTGTCATTTGAGCGTAAAGGGTGGGGTCGCAGGGGAACCTTAGGTTCCCTGCTAGTTTAACGTGCTTAAATGTATGGAATTATCCTCCTTTACTTTTTCTTCTTCGATGATTGATATTTTACATAATTTGTCGCAAGGATTACATTTTTTATTCTCATAGTTTATTTCTGGGAAAATATGCTGTGCCATATCCGTTTTCACTTCATTTCCTTTATATGTTAATACGCCGTCGACACAATTGTCATGTTGAAAACTGCTTACTGCATTTTCATCGGGTTTCTCTAACGTTACGTCTTTAGCAACATTTTCTTTCTCAGAAACTCCGAAATAGTTAAAAATCTCATTCATGTCCATCATCGTTTCCACACGATCGGTTTGATAATGGTATATTACTATTCCGCAAATCAATAAACCGACGTATTTATCCACGCTTGTATAAAAAACTATCGTAGCAATGCAAAACATTTTTCCTAAAACTGAGTGTGAAAATGATGTGGTATATTGTGGTAGAATAATCAATACAATCAATAGGACAGCCGGTAAATATATAAGAGGTGTTTTAGCCATAGATCTTTTATATATCGCTATAAATTTTTTAGAAAACTTTGCTTATACCGTATCTTTGCCGCAAAATATTATCTACTGATTTTTTAAGTATAGGATTAAATTATGTCTTTAATATCATCGGCATCTCCATGGACAAGTGATGATAATTCAAAAAAAAGGCAGTCTACGATGAGAAAAACGATAAAAGCAAAACCAGCTGCTGACGTTCAGGTGCCTAATGCTCATGGAGACTTGAATGAATACGCATCTGTAGAAAAAGATTATAGGAATATGCAACCAGCTACAATTGAAGAGACGCAACGTGGGTTACATGATCGTAATGATCGCGTGAACGATCTATTGAATAAAATAACTGCTGCTGATAACTCAGGCGACGCTAAACTGGGAAATTTTACTCCGCTTCCCAATCCGGATATTAATGTAAAAAAAGATATGGATGATAACACTACGGATTTAAAATATATTTTACCAAAATTGTCTTATCCCGCGTCTGTCAATCCTCAGAAAATCGGAAACTACGTGCCTAATGACGCAGGCACCAAGCCTTCTGCTGTTTATAGTAACTATAGAATGAGCTATGAGGCACCTATATTGTTCAATAAAAAACAAGATAATACGCAAATACCTTCTGGAATAACGGATAATAAACTATTAGAAAAGATCAACTATATGATCCATTTATTAGAGGAAGAGCGATTAGAAAAGACGAACAATATTACAGAAGAGTTCATTTTGTATACATTTTTAGGAGTATTTATTATATTTATTGTAGACGGGTTCTCGAGATCAGGTAAATATGTACGCTGAGTTTCACAAATATAATTTTTATATTTGTGAATAATAAATGAATTGTCAATTACAAACATGGACAATTGAAACTGAAAATGATGATGAGTTTGTAAAAAAGATTGAAGACACTCATATAATTGATCAATTCATAATTGGAAAAAAACAAAAACATCTGAAACCAACAGGCAAATATGAAAAAATATATTACTCATCAGCAATTGGCACTTGGACGGTAGATACAAAAAAAACTAAATTCAGCTACATAGAGAAATACGCATATGATAACGCTATGTTTCATTTTAAAAGATTGAATATAAATTTTGATGAAAATAAGCACTTTATACAGTTTTGGATTAAAAACATAAAAGAATGTCATCCCAAATCCCTACACGTGGATTTTTATACCGATTATGAAACAAAAACAAAGGACGATATTTTTTTTTCAACAGTCACTTACTTTGATGATAATGATTTACCAACAGTGTTTACCGATTTGACAGAAAACGATGCATTAGAGAAAAAGGACTTTTCTTATTTAAAAAAAATTTGTTTCTCTTTTCCACGACGGTTAAAGCACGCGTTCTTTTTGGGGAAAAAATATTTTCACGGTCATTGGAAAGTTATGGAAAACCGAAATGAATATGCAAACAGAACAATATTTGTATTAAAGATATGGGACGAGACAAAACCAGATTTTATAGATTACTTTGATAACGATTTGCACGGACTAGAAGAAGAATATGAAAAAAACGGGCCCCCAATAATAAAATTTGTATCAAGTCCCGAAAACAAATACATATATTTAAAAGACAACTCCATGATAAACACAAACTTGATACTTGGACTAATAGGTCCTGAAATTGATCCAAAGATTTGTTATCCTTTTGGCGATCTTATTCTGAAAAATGATTACCATAAACACGACACATTTATATTTGAAGTCAATCCGGATAAATATGTTGAGCCTGTGGTTAGTTATAAAAACTATTATTTATATACGATATTAATTATATTGCTTATTGGGGTTATCTATTATCTTTATAAAATACCTGCTATTATTATGTTTCTCTATAATAGTATAGTAACACGAAATAATGAAGACATCTCCATATCTTTTTTGACACCTTTATAATTTGATATGGCTCATAAAAATCACAAATATTGATGCCGGTTACTTCTGAATATATAAACTTTTTAGTTTCGGGGTCTCGGTAACACTGATACATTATATATTGATCCTCTTTGAATTCTTCATATCTATAGTTAGGATCTGTTATCGCAATTTTATTCATAATACAATAATATTGCGCTATTTTTAACCTCTTACTGTGAATAAATTAATTTCCTTTTTCTAATATGTAAATATACTGGTGCTTATCGTCTATGCAGCTTTTCATATTAAATTTTGCGTGAATTATGAAGCCGGCGTTCTTTGCAATCGACAAAATGTCCGTAATGCTATCCATATATAATGTTTGCTCATTCTTTCTTACATTTTTTGTATTATTATCTGTAAACGTTTCGGTAACCAATAGCTTCTTCTTTTTTATTTTTTTGAAATTGTAGTTTATTTTGTATTGAAATTCCTTAAATTCGATAATCGAATCGGTAATACGGTCTTTTTCGTATTTGTGCGGATTGACCTTTAGTTTTGATTTTACGGCAGGTATTATTGTATCGTATTTTTCGGGATTTACTAGATGTAATATTAAAAATCCATGAGGCATTAACCAAGAATTGCAGTTATAAAAAAACATTCTCTTGTCTTCAAATTGATAAATGGTGAAGTACGTACATAATATGTGCGTGAAAGTGAATTTATCGAACGTCATGGGTTCAGTTACGTCCCCCCATTGATACTCATTATCGGGGTAAAGTTCTTCGGAATATTTTACCATTGCTTCTGATATATCAATGCCGTATGCTCTATATCCGGCTTTGCTTAATTCATTCACAGTGGCGCCAGTGCCGCTTCCTACGTCTAAGAAAACACTACTAAAAGCGGTGGGTTCTGTAATATTAACTATATTTATTAGTTCGTGTCCTATTCTATGCTTCGGTAAGTGAATTTTGTCATAGATCTGACAATAAAATTCATCATACATTTCACTATCTTTTTTATATATAAATGGAACATCTTGGGTGAACCCCTCTTTCGAGACGTGTAGAATTTGATAGTGTTTGAATACCTTATAAATAATAAATATGATTGCCAATATCACTAAAAATTTAAATATAGATAGATTTGGGTTCGACGTGTTTAATATGGAGTAAATATATTTTATCATATTGCTTAATGTATATAATAAAACGACATTTTTTTTATTGAGATAGACTTATAACCCATCACGCAATTGATTACGAGTATGATTGAAAAACTTGTTTTTTCCAATCTGGCTTGCTGCTAAATTCGGATGAACACTTTTGTCAAGATCTGGGTTAGAAAACAGTAACGGGTAAGGTTGAGTTGCTGGAGAAGATACCACAGTTACATTGTATAAATCGCTTTTTGTGGACGGAATGTAAACACTTTGTTCTGCATTTTGCAAGGAAAATGCTTGATTTCTTAATATTGTTTCAGTGTCCACATTGTTAAAATAACTTTTGGGTGGACCGTTTCTTGTCGCGGGGTTGAAATTTGTCGTTATTTCGTGGTTCACGTATTTTAGTTGCTGTTCTAGAATGGGCTTTTTGCGGTCCACGATAGGAAATATGGAATATTTGGTTGGCACCGGGCGGGGATTATAGTTGGGTTCCAATGGAACGTCGGAGAAATAGCGAGACGAAATTCGGGTATTTAATTCATCCACACGTTCATTTTGTTGATAAGATACTCCTTCTACCACTCCGTGCATTTTTTTATTATTGGAAATTGCATTAAGATACATTAGTGCTAAAATATATAGTATGAATATAAAATAAATATGCAATAATAAAACAATTTAAGGTCTATTTCATAAAGTTTTTAATGTCAAATCCAGTAACCATAGTAACCGCTTTTTTCGATATAAATCGTTCTCAAAACGGCGATGGGAGAACCATCGACCAATATGTGGAATGGATAAAGAAAACATTGATGTTAAACTGTAATCTATATGTGGTTACAGAAGAGAAGTTTAAAGACTTATTTATTCAATTTCGACCATCCGAATACAAAATGTGTGTTCAAGTTATTGAATTCAATCAACTACGATTTTATAAATATATGGATCGAATGAAAAAAATTATGAATAGCGCGGAATATAAAAATAGGATGCAAGATCCCGATAGAATTGAGTGTCGACTTCCAGAATACAATGTAATACAGTATTCAAAATTTCATTGTTTACAGATGGCTATTCATAATAATCCATTTCAAACGGAATATTTTGCATGGATGGATGCCGGATTGTCCCGGTTTTTCCTTGACGTCGATCTGGCGGCTTCTTATCCAGGACCGAGGTTCATACAACATATTAAGGCCAATCCAAATACTCTTTATATACAGAAACGCCCCGATTTAGAGCGATTTCCTATAGATGACAATTTTATATGGCGATCCGATAATTTACTATCAGGCGGAATGTTTTGCGGAGGCATGGGTGTCATCCACATAATATCGCAAATTGTAGAAGAAATTTTTGAAAAAGATATGCTCGATAAAAATAATGTAAACAACGAACAGTTAGCGTTGGCTATGACATGGAAAAATTACCCATATCTTTTCCATCCGCTAAATGGATTTCCAGGAACACACATGTTTTTATTCAAGCTTTTATCAGCCTAATGTATTCGACCCGCCTTCCTTGAAATTATTTTTACATAAATATAATTTAAACTAATATAAACAAATAATTGCATCTAGTATATCATGTTTAAAAAAATAATAATATGGGGATTTCCAATACATACCCATACACATAGTTATATACATTATGGATGGCATAAAGGGTTCAAACATTTAAATTACGATACGTATTGGTTTGATGACACGAATGTCCCTAACGATTTCGATTTCAACGAGTGCTTATTTATCACCGAGGGATACGCCGATGGGAAAATCCCGATTGTTGAAACGTCTACGTATTTCGTTCATATCGCCGTTCATCCCGAAAAGTACATCAATAAAGTGAAACGTTTCATTGAGATACGCTATTTAGTGGACGGCATTAAGGATTGTAATTATAACTACGTGTTGGATAAAAATCGATGTAAGAAGATTAGTGATTGTACATATTATGAAAAGTTACACGATAACGGGGGGTTGGCAAAGCATCATTATAACCCCACCCCAATGGAATATGAATGCATTTACACATGCTGGGCAACTGATCTTTTGCCGCATGAAATTAAAAACAACACTATTTATACAGATAGAGAACCTGTGATTTATTGGTTTGGAAGCGCCAATCATAAAAACACGAAGGAAATAGCGCTGTTTTTCAATGAATGTACTAAAAATAATATAAAGATCGTAGCGAATGATCCATGGATAAACCCTTTGCCGTTTGATGTAGTTCAAGAACATACCATGAAATCGATAATGTCACCCGATTTTCGCTCTTCTGGCAATCCTGCTAAAATTGCACTAGGTGAAACGGGAACTTGTCATAAAAAAATCGGATATATTGCATGCCGTTTATTTAAATCGATTAGCTATGGACATTTGGGAATTACAAATTCGCGACATGCGTATGAGTTGTTAGATAAAAAAGTAGTATATAATGACAACGAAAGTCAACTGTTTTATGATGCCATGACCCAATTGCATAATCATGATCTTATTCTCGAGCAGATGAAGATTGTGCGTGAAAAACATACATATTTGAATAGAATTGCCGATCTATTGGCGGTGCTTGAATTGTAAAGGAGAGGTTGCGGAGGAACCTTGGTTCCCTGCAAAGAAGTTCTCGGCTCCAAAAAATTGAATTTGAGAAACCGGTAATTAAAAAAAGATGTTGTGCTCGGTTAGCTCAGTTGGTTAGAGCATCAGTCTTATGAGCTGAGGGTCGTGGGTTCAAACCCCATACCGAGCAACACAGGGTCCACCGCCCCAAAAACAGTTTGTCAGTTCTACCAAAAACTGACAAAAAACCCGGTTAGCTCAGTCGGCAGAGCGCTAGCCTTTTAAGCTAGTGGTCGAGGGTTCGAGCCCCTCATCGGGTGTTTGGGAGCCGACGCCCAAAAATGAGTTGATTGATCTCCGAAAACAATCCCATTTGATGAAATACAAACGATGACATACTAAAAATGAAAACTAAAACAAAAATGGTCCCATAGTGTAGTGGCTAGCACCACAGACTTTGAATCTGTTATCCCGGGTTCGAACCCCGGTGGGACCTTCATAAAATACAAAACCGATAAACACACAACAAAACCCGGTTAGCTCAGTCGGTAGAGCGCCAGACTTTTAATCTGGTGGTCGAGGGTTCAAGTCCCTCATCGGGTGTGCGAGTTGTCTGTCTCGTAAAAAACAGACACTGGCCCTATGGTGTAACGGTTAGCACACAACCTTTACACGGTTGAGACACGGGTTCGATTCCCTTTAGGGTCAATGAGTTTGCAGGCACTCATCAAAAACTTGATTGGGTTTTGCTCCACTTTTCCTAAAAGTGGAAAGGCAACCTGGCCGAGTGGTTAAGGCGATGGACTTGAAATCCATTGGATCACGTCCTCGTAGGTTCGAATCCTGCGGTTGTCGAAACTTATCCCTACTAGTCTATCGGTTAGGATATACCCCTTTCAAGGGTGAGAGCGGGGTTCAACTCCCCGGTAGGGAACTCGAGTTGACAGATCTCCCAAAACTGTCATTCGCAAGTGTGGCCGAGTGGCCCAAAAAACAGCAAACTAAGAACCTAGCATGGCAGTATAGTCGGACGCGGCTACTGATCGTATATTGGTTCACACAGCAATTCAACCAAATAAACTAATTATTACAGTTTGACTGTTCTGTAAAAACAGTCGCGTTTCCAACCAGCAATTCAACCAAATTCACTTTAAGAATATATACGGAAACAGCACCTCCAAAGCAGCTATGGCCGAGTGGTTTAAGGCGACGGACTTAAGACCCGTTATCAATGATGCGTGGGTTCGAACCCCACTGGCTGCAACACCTCCTTGAGAAAAGGCGATCACCCAAACCCTTTTTTCATGATCTTCGCGGATCATGAAAAAACAAATATACAATTTTTTCATTTCAAATGCCGAATTTTTCTAAAAATAGGTTCAACGATAATGGATACCAATTAAAATAAGTTCCTTTACCATATGTACTACTACATTCAGTATAATATTGAAAACGTATTTCATTTTTGTTATTCAACTCAGTGTAGAATAAATATGCTTCCTTCTTTTTTTCATCACTCAATATTTCATTATATGTTTTTTCAAATAATATATTAGCAAAATCGTCGCCATTAAAATTATATATTCTTATTCCAAAAATACTACCATTATCATAAATTCCCATTTTATAATAAATAATAATATATTTGTTATTATAATCCAACGCAACAATGGGCGTTTTGAATAAGCAAAGGTTTAAATACGTTCACGCAAATTTTTTTCAGAGAACTTTTTCGGAAAACTTTTCCAAAAAAATTGAAAACTTTTTTCGGAAACTTTTTAAGGCAACTAAAACAAGAGCAAGTCTCTAAAATCAATCAAGATGTCGTACGAGTATTATGGTGATGCTTCTTTTGGCGCAGAAACCAGCCACGGATGGTGCGTTCGCCCAGGAGGAGAGAAGGAAGAAATCGACGCGTTGGCCAAGGAGAACGAGGAGATGAAGACGCGCATCGCCACGTTGGAGCGCGAAAATGCCGATCTGACAAACATGCTTGACGTCGGCTCAAAACGTTCCGCATGCAAGAGCATCCAATTGTCTTGCCAAGAGGAGACGATCGCCCTTCTGCGTAAGAAGATTGAGGATCTAAACGGCATGGCAACGACGGGGATTACACTCAAGGGAGCATTCGACTACATTGCGGCGCATTTCGCGGAAAAGGAAATCATTGGTAAGAATATTGAAGCAGAACA
>JGI25917J50250_1000425_pt1 | contig 11675 bp, 10 predicted proteins | sample LauGreSBDMM110SN_4_FD_50250 | JGI IMG/M metagenome (IMG submission 50250) | reverse complement strand
TATCGCATGGCGCGATCGAATCCTTTAGTAACGGACCGTTTAATCACGTTTTCCGAGACAAATAAAGTAAATACGGTGTTCTTGGAACAACCAGCGAATCCTATTCGTGACGTTGTCCAAGCCGTCGGGCAAACCTTTGATTTCTTTTTTTTACCTGTGATTGGTCTTTTTATTTTGCGCTCGTTTTTATCGTTTCAGCAAACCATGGGAGGCGGATTCCCTGGATCAAGACGAGGTCCCGGAGGAGGTATCCCCTTTTATTCGAATCCGAACGAAAAACAGAAAACTGAGGACCAGCTCAATATGCAAAAAATGAACATTTCTCTGAAATCATGGGCAGGAAGTCCCGAGATTTTCGAGGAGTGCACGGAAATCGTCTCGTATTTGAAAAACGCCACGGTCTATAAAAACGCCGGCGCAGAGATTCCGAAGGGTATTTTATTGGAGGGACCTCCGGGGACCGGCAAGACACTTTTAGCAAAAGCGATTGCCTCCGAAACCGACGCTTGGTTTCTTTCTGTTTCGGCGAGTGAATTCATTGAGCTCTTTGTTGGTCTGGGCGCGCAAAAAGTCCGAAATTTGTTCGCCAAAGCCCGTGAAAATAAGCCCGCGATTATTTTCATTGACGAGATTGACTCGGTTGGTCGTCAGCGCGGGGCGGGAATAAACATGGGCAATGACGAACGCGAACAGACGCTGAATCAGTTGTTGGCAGAGATGGACGGTTTCGCCCAGAACGACGGGGTTATCGTGATTGCTGCGACGAATCGCCGCGACGTCTTGGACGCCGCGCTTTTACGCCCGGGTAGATTCGACCGTGTGATTAATGTTCCGCTCCCTGATCGCGAATCCAGGCGTGCTATTCTTGGAGTGCATTCCCGAAATAAAACCATGGATCCTAGCATTCAGCTCGATTTTTTGTCCGAGGCGACGGGCGGATTTTCCGGCGCTGAACTCAAAAACTTGGTCAACGAAGCTGCGATCTACGCCGCGCGTGCTGGGAACGTCACGATTACACAACAAAACATGGAAGACGCCTTGGAAAAATCAGTGGTCGGGATCGTGAAAAAGGTCGATACCCGATCCGAGGATGCCAAGATGCGCGTGGCGATTCATGAGATTGGACATGCGTTTTTGGCGGCGTATTTCAAACAATATTTTCAGTTGAAAAAGGTCACAATTCAGAGCACGTATAACGGAGCCGGTGGATATACCTTATTTAGTGAATATCCCGAAATTACAGAAAGCGGTCTTTATACCAAGGATTTATTACAGAAACGATTGGTTGTCGCTCTTGGAGGAAAGGCAGCAGAGACCGTTTTCTATGGAAAGGAGGAAGTTTCGTTGGGTGCCGTCCAAGATTTGAAACAGGCGAATTCGATGGCGCGGCGTATGATTGGGAATTACGGAATGGGCGATGAACTAGAAGTATTTTTCGACGAAAATATGGACTCGGGTCGTAGCCCTTTCTTAGGAAGATCACTGGCGTCGGGATCAACGTATTCGGATAAGACGTCGGCTCTAGTAGACAAAGAATCATTGCGTTTATTAAAAGGTGCATATTCTGAGGCGCTGGATATCTTGGAAAAAAATCAAAATACTGTGTCTTTATTGGTGAGTTTGTTGATGAACGGAACTACGTTGACTGGAAAAATGGTAGAAGATTTAGTTCACCCTATCATGAGGGGGTAAATGCTTTTTTCAAATTGTCTCCTAACGATCTCATATTTACTGTTTTTATATCCATTCCGATATTTTTGGCAAGTCTATTAGAAGCAGCAGCAGCAGCAAAAGGAGCAGCAGCTTTTTGTTTCGCGGTCTTTTTTGCATCGCGGAATTTTTGTGGTGCATCGCGGATTTGTCGCGCGGTCCTTGCTGTATTAGCGACTCTTTTTCGCACGCCATCGGCTTTTTGTTGCCCGCCATCGGCTTCTTTTCGCAAGTCTTCGGCTTTTTTTCGCGCGTCTTCGGCTTCGTCTAGCGCGTCATCGGCTTTTTGTTGCCCGCCATCGGCTTTTTTTCGCGCGTCTTCGGCTTTTTTTCGCGCGTCTTCGGCTTCTTGTTGCCCATCATCTATTGTATTATCGGTTTCTTGTTCCCCATCATCTATTGTATTATCGGTTTCTTGTTCCCCATCATCTATTGTATCATCATATGATATAAATGAATCTATAACTCCGTCAAAAACTTCTAACAGAGGTGTATAAAAAATAAAATAAATAAAAATAACCATAACTAAAATGAAAACAGATATTGCAATCCAAAACCAAATTCTCATCTTTTTATTAAAATTGAATTTCATATATAATATATAATATATAAAAAAAACTTTTCGCTAAAGCATTTGTCCGTTGATAAACGTTAGTAAATTGAAAATAAAGCGCAATTGATAGAATTTCGAAAAAATTGATTTGATAAAAAGATGTTAAAAGGGAGATATCTTTTTATCAAAATGGAGTTCGTATCTAATAAAACTCACATAATTACCTTAGCCGAATGTGCGGAACAAATGTCAAAAGGTCAGGATTTCACGTGTAGTGGTCAAACGATTTTCGCAGAAACGGGTGAGTCAATTCGCTACATCGGAGTCATGGACGGACACGGCTCGGATTCGTGCATAAATTTCATACGTAGACTACCAGAAACCAAAATTCGAGAGATCATGGGCGAAAAATGCCCGATCACCGCGCTACAAGACCTTATCGGAAAAGAAAATGCCGTGGGTTATTACGAGTCGTCGGGTGCCACTATGTGCTTGGCGCGAGTGTTTTCGGATCACGTCGAATGTCTAAATAGCGGAGATTCTCAGGCAGTCGTTTTCAAGAACGGAAAAATGGAATTCATTACCGAGGAACACAATACGACTAATGAAAAGGAGCGCACCAGACTGTCAGACGAGTCTCGTATTAACGGATATCTAATTTCGCAAAATATCAGAATGGTCGCCGAAAATAAACTGGAGCCATTTCCGTCTGACTACGCGACATTCAAGAACGGAATTACTCTTGCCACAACGCAAGCACTTGGACATCGGAATGTCACGGGCATTCGACCTGATCGAACTGTTATTGAATACGGATCGAGTGATACGATTCGGGTTATTGTGGGCAGCGATGGGCTTTTCGACATGATTATCAAAGGCGACAACGGATCCTATTTAGAAAATGATATTATGGAGATGAATAGCATGTCATGTGAATTAATCGTAAAGAGAGCGGTCGACCGATGGCTACAGGAATGGGAGACGGTCGTAAACGGAGAAATAACTAAATTTAAATTTGCTAGAGTAGATTGTGATGACGTTGGCGTCGCAGTTATGGATATCATTCCCGTGGAATCTGGCTAATTATATTTTGGTTGACAAAAACATAAATACAAATATCGGTATTGTATAACTAGATGTACAAGATCTTTTTTTGTATTTTATCACTTTTAGCCGGATCCGGGGCTTTTTTCCGCGGGCTCGTAAAAAGGACTATTTGTTCAGTTATTCCAAAACAATTACCTCAGCTAGCAAGTTCAAATTTACCCCAAGACTTATCGCCAAACTTGTCGCAAGACTTATCGCGACTCCATTGGTACGTGGTCGCGGAAGCCAAAGAAATTCGACCAAATAAACCATTCAAAGCTGTCGTTTGGGATAAAGAATACGTGATTTGGAAGACGGGTATTAATAAATACACTGCGCTAGATGATCGATGCTCTCATCGCGGGGCGTCTTTGTCGAAAGGCAAAATAACCCAAACTAGCGAAATAATATGCCCGTATCACGGATACGAATTCAATCAAACCGGGTCACTTACTTACGTCCCTGGATTAAATTACACCAACACGCCCTGTCAAAATGTTGATTATTATAATGTAGTAGAACGCGGAGGTTGGATCTATATAAATACAATTCCAAGACCGTTTTTACCCGAGGGCGCGGAAACCGATATATACGTAGAACCGGAAAACAATAATACGACCTTTGCCAAGATATTCATCAAATCCGATTTCGAGGCGTACGCTCGCGTAGTAAGCGAGAATTCGTTGGACGTCATGCATATTGGTTTTGTGCATACTTTTGGTAACAAGGACTCACCGAGTCCTATTAAAGAGGTCCCGCCACATAGTGTCAACGGAGACTCCTATCACTATCGCACACAATACGAATATAAATCGGGAAAAGATTCTTTAGTCAAACGTTTGTATAAAATCCCCACACTACGTATTGAAAATGAGTTTATTCTACCACACACCACGATTGCTCGTGTTATTTTCGGGGATTTTGTCAGTACTGTGGTTACTTTTGCCACGCCAGTGAACGTCACAAATACGCGTCTTTTTGTTAAGACATATCGTAATTTTTGGAATATGGATGAAACGAATAATATATTTGCAGGCTGGGCTAATGCCATTGGAAATCGTATGACGACCAAGATGATGAAGGAAACTGTAAACCAGGATAAGTGTGTGATTGAACGTATTCCTTTACGATGCATTGACGGGCGATTCAATATGAAGTTTGATAAATTACAAAATGTTTATCGAACATTATATAAACGCCTGGTTCATAACGCGACGGAAACAATAATCCAATAAAATATCTCCGTATAAATAAAATGAGTAGTCCCGGTCAAATGACAACAGGCGAAGGTATTTCTGGAACGGTTTTACTAGTTTTTGTATTCTTATGGATGCTTTTCGGGTTTGTTGCGTTCGTGTATTCGCTTTTCTGTTTTAGTCGTAGTGGATCTACTTTGGATAAATTCATTGGTTTTTTAATCGCATTTTTGACAGGACCCTTTTATTTCTTGTACTTGAGATACAACCAAGCATATTGTAAATAAAGTAGGCGTAAGCTTCGCTGAATACCTACGGTACTGCTTGCGCCAATACGACCCCTCCCTTTTCTAGTTTACACACAAGTAAATAATATGAACTAAATAAAAATATCGATTGATTCTATATGTATTTAATAGAATCAATAGGAGATTACAGTGTCGAATTCACTCAAATCATATCCATATTGTGTTTGTTGTATGTAAATCCGTATTTGATAATATTTTACATTATCGGATTTTTCATCAATACTTGGATTAATAATACGTTAAAAAAATGGCTTGGTGGATCAATGCCATCAGGGCATTTCCAAAAGATGGCGTATTCGATATCTTTCGTCGGATTTGTTCTACTTTATAAAAACGCATTAAGTCTCTATTGGAAGTATATTATAGGCGCATACGTGTTAGCATTATCGTCGTACTTGTATAACTGTCTTATTCACGAATATCATAGTGTTTCTGAAATAATTGTTGGGTCTGGACTTGGAACTATCATGGGATACGCTGTGTATCTAATTTCACGCAAGATTACAGATAAATAAGAAATAAATATCATACATACATTATGACGTTTATTTATGAAATGGCTATTAAATATCCAGAGAAATCGTATTACGATCCGACTTTTGCTTTCTACGGTTCGATTTTTTCGGCACATTTGCACCCTGAAGATCGCGCATAGAAGAAGCGCTTATCATCGAGTCATTTTCGTCCACTGTCGTGACTGTAACACCGCCGTTGTTTGTAGGCGTGCGATTATGAATATTCACCTCGCGTGTTTTCAATCCCGAGAGAAGTCCTCCCAAATCCAGGTTCTGGGGACCACGCATTTCCGGTCTAGGTAAAGTGCTAGCGCGAGCCATATCATTCATCGAAGGAACGGTGGATCTTGTGGGAGGTCTATTTGCGCTCTCATAATTGTTACCAAGATCAATTCCCTCCTCTCGGAACATGGTCCCGCGTCCCATTGAAATATCAGGACGATTTCCCATATTTACATTAGATCCAGGTCTCTGCGGAGGAGGCATCGACTTGGTCTCCATGGGTGCCGGCGGGGGACCAAACGAAGTCTTCACCTGCTCTTCAGGATGTAAAATGTTATTCATGAATCCAGCGCCGGGATTATTTTGGCTCATGCTCTGAACAGTAGCGTTGGTAAACATCTTCATTAACTCAGGGCTCTGGCGAATCACGTCATTGAATCCAGGTGTAGCAGTAGAAAGCGCCTTATTCGTAATATTGACAACCGCAGCACTGAACCCAAGACGCAACAGCAACGATAACTCGGGTGACAACTTCCCACCCTTGTACTTCTCGTGGAGTTCGCTGAAAATCTCCTCATAGCTCTCAATATCCTCGCTCACCTGCTCTCCCCAGCCGTCCAAATTAAAATCAAAAGGATTGAATACAGCGTTTGCGTATTCGATGGAATTCACCGCGGTCATGAACCACCAGCCTTGGAGTTTCACACTATCCTTCTTTCTTTTTTCCTCCATAACCGTCTCATATTCATCCTCTACTTCATCGTAAGGCGAATCCATGTTATAATGCGACGTGTTCTTCATATGACCCTTCTCATACCAGTCCTCTAATTTCTTAATCATGGCGCGCTTCTTGCGACGCTTATCACGCTCCGACATTCTCGGGACATTTGCGCTAGATCCTAAAGGAACCTCGCCCATTTTGGCAAATCCGTCCCAAGTCTTGGTAGTGCCAATGCTTTCGACAGTGGCGTGACCCAAGTTTGAGTCCGTTGTTTCAGAGGATGAATTAGACGTCTGGTTAGCAGGTTCAGACTTCGCAGTAGAGGATCCTCCGAAATTGAAGAGGTTCGCGGCGAATCCACTGAGAGTTCGCGTGTCAGCGGCAGGGGTATTAGCGGAAGCCGTCGACGTGTCAGATAAGTTATTTAGTTCATTTTCCAGCTTATCCAATTCGCCTAAATCTACGTTTGTGCTAAAAGCCGAGGATTTCTTTTTATCGTTCATCAATAATTCGATTCCAGGACCGAAATTCACAGAAGGCTTTGGTGAAGCTCCTCCACCGAATCCACTAGAGCCCCCGGTATCACTTTCATTTAATGAAAAAGAAATAGGCTCCAAATCGCTTAATCCGATATCAATGATTTCCATTCTTCTCTTACTTAATCGGGGCGAACTTTTATATATGTTTTAAACGAAACAATGTTTTGTATGTATATAACAATTACAACCATGATTGGTTTAATAGTTCGATGTAAAGATGAACCTTATATGAGTGAATTTGTTAATTATTATTTGTCTCAGGGCATTGATAAAATATACATAGTCGACGATGATTCAGATCAAGAAACGTATAAAAATGTTAGTTCGAATAAAAATGTAGAAATTTGCGTGAATAACGATAAAATAAAAATGACTCTATCGAATCAATTTCAAAGATGTTCTGAATTATATAAAAAAATAAAACATCTCTACGATTGGATGATAATTGTTGATGCGGATGAATTTATAACTACTAAAAAGAGTCCAGATAATACCATCAAAACTGAATTGGAAGCCACGTTTAAATCGGTGGACTGTATTAAAATACCATGGGTTATGATGTCATGTAACGGTCTCGAAAAAAATCCAAAAAGTTTACTAAAAACCAACGTTTATAGATGGAATCATGATAAAAAACATGAAAATCGTGTTTCGACCCAGCGCAAATTCAGATGTAGATACAATGAAATTGAGGTGAAATGCATATTTAGACCGAATTGTTTTGATGATATCAAAAATCACATTCCTCTTGAACCAAATCGACCAGTTACAATAGTAGACGGGGTTAAAAATTTGCCTTCAGACTATACTCCAGTTTATTCGAACCTAAGAGAGGCGGATATAAAAAACGGGTTTTTATTATGTTACCACTATAGGATAATTTCAGTAGAAAATTGCATCGCGAAACTAAAAAATAGTGATATTTATAAAGAACGTAATTGTAGTTTGAGGGATTTATTATCAAATGATTATCCTGAAATCATCGATACAACTATGATTCAAAAATAAAATGTTTTATTATTATTATATATTGTAACCTAATACTTTCATTGTTTTCATAAAATTTTCATCCGAATACAACCTTTCTAATTCTTTTTTTGTTATATCTTTAACCCAACGGTTTGATCCATCATATATAGGCATATTTATTTGATAGTCACGCAATTTTCTATGTTTATCGGAATTTATTAATCCGTCATAAAAATTATTTGGCAAATCTATTTTTTCTGTTTTGTAATCAAATATTTCATGATAATATTCTATTTTTAAAAATTTACAAATTTTTTTTATAGTTTTCTCTTTGTTGTTTACTAAATCTTCGTATTTTAGAATATGAAACTCGTCTTTCCTTGAATGTTTTAACCATTCGTTATTGTCATTTACCCATCTAGAAAAACTATAATCAGTTGGACCAAATCTTTCTTTTAAACTACTGAAAACGTCTCTTCCGTCTCGGGTTATAATTATAATTTTAGGATCAATTGTGTAAGTGTATATGTCGTCAATATGATAAACATGCACAGGAGTTTTTTCGCAAACAAATTTTTTGTTTAGACTTTTTCTATTGTTGTCATGAATATTTAATGTTTTTTTTATTTCGTCGGGGGATTTTCTAAATAGATAAGTTTCGTTTGGAATACCATAAACATCTTTATGGTTTCCAATAATTTTATTTAAAAGCGTTGTCCCAGAATGCCCGCATCCAACGATGAATATAAAATTCTCCATATTATAATATATATAATTATTTATACACTTTACGATTTAATGGAGTCAGATTATCCCGAAATAATTGACAAAAAAAATAGGTGTAAATCTTCGCCGAGCGTCCCAATAAATAAAACTATTTATATTTTATGGTTACAGGGGTTTATTAATGCACCAAGAATCGTAAGAATGTGCATGAACTCTTGGATTCGATATAATCCGGATTGGACCGTTGTTAAATTAGATAAATCGAATTTGGCAGATTATGTAGATTTAAGTAACTACAGACAAGATGTTTTAACTAATATTACCAATTCTGCATTTTCTGATATCATAAGAATTGAATTATTGAGTAAATTTGGTGGATTATGGGTAGATGCCACCCTTCTTTGTATGCGTCCATTAAATAGCTGGCTTCCGCATTTTGTTAAGGGGGGATTTTTCTTATTTGAAAAACCCGCAGACGATAGATTGGTGTCTTCGTGGTTTATTTATTCCGATTTTAAAAATTATATAACACAATCTTGGCTTGAAAAAACTAAAAATTATTGGAAATTGCAAAATGTAGATGCCGAAGGTTTTTGGAAGAGTTATGAAATTGGCGCGGAAAACTATTTTTGGTTCCATCGTTTGTTTGAACGTTTGCATAACAATAATCTAGAATTCAGAGAAAAATGGAATAGGGTGCCGAAATCATCGGCTGTTAATTGTCACTATTTACAAAATCACGGGCTATTGAATGCGATTGATGATACCATAAAGGAGTTCATAGATAATAACCATGGAACCGTGCAGAAATTAACCTATAGGACAGACCCTGGGGAAATAAAATCATCATCCTTACTTCAGTATATTTTTTATAAAAATGCGTTAAAGTTTATACACATTCCAAAAACTGGAGGGACTAGTATTGAAAATGCATCGATGGATAAAGGTATTTACTGGGGCAAAAACGACACGTCGCTCAAGACTAACACGCGCGTATCTCCTTGGCATTGCCCACAGAAAGATAAGAGATTCTTTTTTTGCGTAATTCGATGTCCTTACGAGAGGATTATATCGGAATTTTATCATCAAAACGAGGTTGAAAATTATAATAGAATGAATTTAAATGACTGGATAAAAAAGTCACTCCAGTTGTTCTTTGAAAATGAAAATCATAGCAATAATCACTTTATCCAACAAACGCGGTTTGCAAAATGTTGTAATATTCTGATAAGTTTTGAAAACTTGAATAAAAATCTTTCTATTATGCTTAATAAATTCGAACTGCCTAATCTGGTTTTAGATAATTATCCTGGTGGGGTGTTACAGCAAGAAAAAAGAAAGAATGTCTCATTTGATAGACTAAGCGTAAATGATATTGACAAAGATAATATAGATCTTATAAATAAAATATATTCAGAAGATATTGAATTATGGAGCGAAATAAAAGAGGTTGGAATAAAATGGGGATGTAATATGTAATTCAATGACATTTATTTTTGGAAATCCACCATATTCCTTGTAAAAAACAATCCGCCAAATCGTCCTTCTTTGGGGTTTCCAAGCAATGTTTCCAAGGCGATAATCCCGGCATTTGGTCCAAGATTTGAGAACAAATAGCGACGCTATCGGTTTTATGTTTTTTGTATTTGTCTTTATCATTAACAACTGTGTTTTCCACGACCGACTCCGTCTTAGAACTTGGCAATATAAACCCTTTCAACTTATTTGCCGAAGATACGAATTCGATATATGCATTTGGAGAGCGCATAATAAAATACTGCGCTAGCATTCCTTGAACCGTCTTCATTCTTCCTGCTAAAGGTGATATCTGATTTTCCATAATTATATGCGTGACTTCTTGGATCCAAGGTAGTTCATCGAGCCGGTCGCGCATATTTCGACCCAGAGTTATCAAGTCAGTAGTAGATGCGGTTTTCGATTTGGTTTTTACAATAGGTTCGAAACAGTTTTCCAAGAAGAAGGCTTGAAGAACCTCTAAACACGCCTTTTTATAAGCTGGAACAGCGACAGAAGCTGGAACAGCGACAGAAGCTGGAACAGCGACAGAAGATGGAATAGCCGAATCTTGGAAACACTTGTATTTTATTCCCAGTTCACCTAGTTTTTCTTTGTCGAGTTTCCGGAGTGATGCCATGGATATTTCCTTGGTCGGAATGATCCAGGGTTCCAAGATGGCATGTTTCAAACAATAATGAGTACCGTTTTTCTTGTATTTCGCGACTTTGTCGCAGGTTTTGGTCGCAATAACTTTCTTGGATTTCGGTTTCAAAATACACCGACATTTCGGAATCGGGTCTTCTTCATCCATAAGGTTCAGAATGCCCCATGCTTTTATCGAGGGACTAGATCCCGAAATATCAAAAAAACAATACGCCATGTTTTTGATGCCAATATCGAAACTCAGCATCTTGGATAAATATCTATATACAATAAATTTATATAGATATTCTATAAACACCTAATGTCCCATTTTCAGTAACTGATCTTGTGTTACAGTTGGTGCGATTTTGCGAGAATTTAATTGTTCCCTAGACAAATACATTTCTTTCAAATCGCTATTCGCGTATCCCTGGGGTTTGGTGCCATCCGTATAAGAAGAATACATATAAGGGGTNCTCTTNATTTTCTCCTTACCATCCATGGTAGTNGGACTGAAGCGTTCGAAATATCCGACNTCGTTGCACGCCTCTTTGAAATTCTCGCGCATNATCGATTCACCATTGTCGGTCAAATAGTTACGATATTGCCAATTCGACTTGANGCCGTTTGATTTCNTGGTAATCGCATTCGTGTCCGTTTCCGATTGATAGGTAGCGATCAAAGAGCGACCGTCCGACATCAAAGGGGGAAATTCGGGGAACACATTATTGGTAGCATATCCTAATTTGGAGCGGGGAACAGTTTCTTTTACCGTAGGAAAGGCGCATTTTACATTCTCACTGTGTTGAAAAGGATCAAAAAACATAATATACATAATCCGTATAATATATTTTAGCAGTAACCACATCACATCTTTGTGAAATCACTCGGATATACCAGATTCGAGTAAGTGTACAAGTTGAGTCTTCTTCATCTTACCAACCTCAGTGGCAAGACCCTTGGAAATAAC
>JGI25917J50250_1000424_pt1 | contig 11685 bp, 19 predicted proteins | sample LauGreSBDMM110SN_4_FD_50250 | JGI IMG/M metagenome (IMG submission 50250) | reverse complement strand
CCAGCCGGTGGCCAAGCTCTCCGACACGCCGGCCAAAAACATGTGCGAAGACACCAATTACTTAGCCTATTTGCGTCAAGTGTTTGACATTGCCCAACCCTGAGAAAACCATGAACAGCCTTTTTATTGCTGTGTTTGTGATCACTTATGCAGCCATCACCCTAGAGCATCAACTCAAGCTGAATAAATCAGCACCTGCGCTCCTGGGTGCTGGGGTGCTTTGGTCGCTTTACGCCTTGTACTTGGGCGACAACCAAGCTCTCACCCTTCACCTGAATGAATCTTTGGTGGGTACTGCACAAATCATCTTCTTTCTGTTGGGTGCAATGACCATCGTTGAGGTGATTGATGCGCACAACGGTTTTGAGGTCATTACAGCGTATAAAAACCCAGCGCCTGTCAACCCTGATGTGGTTGGTGGGGATAGTCACTTTTTTCTTGAGTTCTGTGTTGGATAACTTGACGACCGCCATTGTCATGGTGTCGCTCATGAAAAAGCTGCTNCAAGAGCGCGAAGACCGCCTGTTTTTTGCAGGCATTATTGTGATTGCCGCTAATGCTGGGGGTGCNTGGTCGCCNATTGGCGACGTNACCACCACCATGCTGTGGATTGGTGGTCAAGTCACNGCCTTGGGCATCATGAAATCTTTATTTCTTCCCTCGGTNGTTGCTGCTGTCATNCCNTTGNCCATCACGGCTTGGTTACTTCGCGGTCAAGCGGTTCATGCGCCCCCNCAGCGCGGCGGTTCAGTTTCCAAGTCTGCGGCCTTTGAGGGCAATCTCATGTTCACTTTGGGCCTGGGTATTTTGGTGCTGGTCCCCGTGTTTAAAACCGTCACAGGTTTACCGCCCTTCATGGGCATATTGCTGGGGCTGGGTGTGTTGTGGGTGGTGGGTGACTTGCTGCACAAAAGCAAGGTGGAAGAGGACAAAGCCCACCTGACCTTGGCTCACGCCATGTCGCGTATCGACTTGTCATCCCTGACTTTTTTCATAGGTATTTTGTTGTCGGTCGCTGTTTTAGAGCACACCCATATCCTGTCCGATTTAGCCCAATGGCTTAATGAACATGTGGGCCGCTTGGATTTGATTGTGCTGTTGATCGGTTTTGCCAGCGCAGTGGTGGACAACGTGCCATTGGTGGCGGCGAGCATGGGCATGTACAGCATGACCGACTACCCACCCGACAGTTTCATCTGGGAATTTATTGCGTTTTGTGCGGGCACCGGCGGCTCTATGTTGATCATTGGCTCGGCTGCAGGGGTGGCTGCCATGGGCCTAGAGAAAATCAATTTTTTCTGGTACGTCAAACACATATCGGGTTTGGCACTGGCTGGTTATTTGGCAGGTGCTTTGGTTTATGTGGTTCAGTTTAATTTGATGAGTTAGATGGTGATGGCATCAGCGGAGCAATGGCATGAATACCGACAACTGGATGGTCGCGGCTGTCGTCGTGGGCGCTTTGCTGATCATGGCGATCTTCAGGCGCTATGTAGGCAAAGCCTCTGCCCAAGAAGATCCGCTGCTGAAACTGGACGACAAGCTCGAGCGCTTGGAGCGTGAATTGCGCTACGCCATCAGCGAGTCTTCGCGCACCGATCGCCAAGAGNTNTCGCAAAACATGGCGCAGTTGCAGCAAACCCTCACCGAGCAACTCGCNCTNATTCAAACCACTTTGAACACGCAACTGCTGGCCTTGGGCGANGGCAATGCGCGGCGCATGGGCGAGGTGCGCGACACCTTAGACAAGCAACTGCAACAGTTGCAACAAACCAATGCCGCCAAGCTCGACGAGATGCGCCAAACCGTGGACGAAAAACTGCAAACCACCTTGGAAGCACGCTTGAGCGAAAGCTTTAAACAAGTGGCCGAGCGCTTGGAGCAAGTGCACCAAGGCTTGGGACACATGAAAACCTTGGCGCAGGGCGTGGGCGACTTGCAACGGGTGTTGAGCAATGTCAAAACCCGCGGTATTTTTGGCGAGGTGCAGCTTGAAGCCTTGCTGGAACAAGTGCTGACCATTGAACAATACGGCAAGCAAGTGGAAACCAAGCCGCGCAGCAACCAACGCGTTGACTTTGCCATCAAGCTGCCAGGGCGCAGTGACGACGGCACAGCCGTGTGGCTGCCCATAGACGCCAAATTTCCCCGCGAAGATTACGAGCGCTTGCTAGACGCCCAAGACCGCGCCGACCCGATTGCCGCAGAAGCCTCAGCGAAGGCCATGGAGTCGCGTATTCGCCAAGAGGCCAAGAGCATTGCCGAAAGCTATTTGGCACCCCCCCACACCACCGACTTTGCGATTTTGTTTTTGCCGGTGGAAGGTTTGTATGCCGAGGTGCTGCGCCGCCCAGGTCTGATGGACAGCTTGCAGCGCGACTACCGCGTCACTTTGGCGGGGCCCACCACTTTGCTGGCTATTTTGAACAGCTTGCACATGGGCTTTCGCACCTTGGCGCTGGAGAAGCAAGCCTCTGAAGTGTGGAAGGTGCTGGGCGCGGTCAAAACCGAGTTTGATCGTTATGGCGAATGGGTGGCCAAGGTGCGCGAGCAGGTGCAAAAAGCCGCCGATACCCTAGACCGCGCCGACACCCGCAGCAAACAAATGCGCCGTGTGTTGAAAGGCGTGGAGGCACTGCCCGAGGCCGAGGCATTGGCTCGATTGCCTTTGGATGCTTCTGAGCCTTTGGATGCCGCTGACTCTGATTGAAGTTTTAGGATCGGACAGCTTGGTGAAGTACCTCCGCGACCCATTGGTTCAAGCTTTTATCTGCAGCTTTGGCCGCCACCATTGCTTGTCCATGAAGTTCTGGGGCTAGGCGTAAAAGCAACTTACCAGATGCAGGTTTTTCGGGATTTTGTCCGTTGTCCTGGCACTCTTTCAGGTAGTCATTGATAGCGTCTTCAAATGCTGTTTTAAGAAGTTCAACTGAGTTTCCTTCAAAGCTGAGGATGCTTCGTAAACCCAGCACACGGCCCACAAAAATACTGTCCCTGTCATCGTATTCAAGCTTTGCGGTGTAGCCCTTGTAGGTCATGCTGTTCATGGTTTTACTCCTGCACTTTGTAAAAATTCAACATCAGAAAACTTCAGTGAAGTAGTTGTAGGTTGATGAAAGATTAATTGAAGGNTTTTTAGTTGTTTGGTATTCACCTTTTCATGATATCGAANAATGATATCAAATTCTCTTCACTTTTGCTCAGTTTTCCCAATCCCCCATATTCAACAAAACCAACTAAGTCCGTGACTTAGTTGGTTTTATTTTTGCTATTTATTACCACCATGAGTCCGTGTCTCGCGGCCCCAATGACACCCGCGCCAAACGCGCTGTGGCCGATGCCGAGGCCCAATTCATGCGCCAAAAATGGGGCAAGCTGCTCGACACCGACCCCTACTACAACCCCAACCTCANGTGTTGAAGTTGNTAAATGANGATTTNTCGTTGNNNTNANGCTGAAAGCTTATTTGTTGCGCCATACGCAACATGCTAGGATTCCACTTGATCAAGTCATTCAGACACAAAGGCTTAGAAAAATTTTTCGAAACTGGCAATGCTGCCGGCATTCAGACTCACCATGCAAGGCGTCTCAGAATGCAATTGGCTGCACTAGATTCTGCGGAATTGATTGACGACATGGACATTCCAGGATTCAAGTTGCATCCTTTGAAGGCCGATTTGCAGGGACGTTGGTCGATAAGCGTCAGCGCCAATTGGCGGTTGACATTTGCATTTCGAGACGGCAACGCCGAGGTTTTAGATTACGAGGATTACCATTAATGAAAATGCACAACCCGCCACACCCTGGTGAATTCATCACAGATATATTTTTAGAGCCACATGGCATCAGTGGTCGTGAACTGGCCTTGAAACTCGATGTTGCGCCTTCCACCTTGAGCCGAATTCTCAAAGGCAGCAGCCGTGTCACCCCTGAAATGGCGCTTCGCTTGTCCAAAGCAATTGGAAGGTCCCCCGAAAGCTGGCTGGCCATGCAAGATGCCCACGATTTATGGGCTGCTCGTAAATCAGTAGATTTGAAAAAGGTTGTGAAACTCAATCTAGATGTCAACTACAGCTGAAAAACTTTTAGAAGCGATACGAACTTTGCCCGAACCTTTATTGGCTGATGTTTTGGAATTCGTTGAGTCTTTAAGTTATCAGCGTGATTTCCTTGAAATTGTCGATCCAACTCAGCCTCTATCTAAACTTTCTGGCGGGCTAGAGCTTTCCAAGACTTTTTATCTTGACCCGCTGACTATTCAGCAGCAATTGCGCAATGAGTGGCAGCGCGTTGATAACTGAGTTTTGAATCTATCGCTAAAAAAGGAGCAAAACATGAAGCGCTCTACTACCGCCAAATTGCCAAAGAAAACTTCGGCCAAGGTGAATGATCCAGACAGCCCCGCATGGACCGAAGACATGTTGGGAGAGCCTGTCCTCAAGCGTGGGCGTGGCCCACAACTTGCGCCAACTAAGGTGCCGACTTCCATCAGACTCAACAAATCCGAAGAGGGCCGTTTGGACAAGTTGGTCCAAAAAACTGGACTTACCAAGGTGTTTTATTTAAAAGAGTTGGTCGAGCGTGGCTTACAAGACTTGAAAGACTGTTACCTTAACGTGCCAAATGACGCGACAGCGAAGTCATTACTGTTACCGGATGAAGAAAAAGACTACAAGCGTTTTGACCTGTTAGTCCATGAGCGTTTTAAAGATTTGGACGCAGAAGATTTACCCATACCAAAGCGAATGCCAGCTCGCTTAATTAACTTTGACGACTCATAAAACCCCAAAGAGACTCAAGCAGTCAGTTCTTCACGCAAAGCATAGGGTTTCACCAATACATCCGCTGGCAACTTCAGTTGGACAACCAAACGGCGGATCATGTCTAGCGTCAGAGGTCGAGTTTTATTCTGGGTTGTCCATGGGAAAGTTGATTTTTTCGTAATGCTCCACCAGCAAAGTAAGCACGTCTAAACGGTCAGCATCAGCAGATTTAGCAGGTGCTGACCAAAGTAGCTCGATTTCCTCCAAAGCTGCTTTGTATTCTTTTCGGTTGTGAATAGTTTTGATTTCCACAAGCATCTCCTTTAAACGATGACTGCTTCTATTTAGTTGTAGCTCGTAGTTTAAGTGTCGCATTGACATCCCCCTCCATCGACTACCTGCTGCTCCCCAAACTCTCAGAGCTAGGGCTAAGCCCCCACACAGACCCAGCCACCGGCTTGTTGCAGGGCATCAACCCATCTAACAACCAGCCAGAGCTTTGTATTGTTTGCCGCTACGTGAATGGCAAGCAACTGAAGCAACTACATACACAAAAGCGCCAAGGCGTCAAAACCATTTACTTCATGGACGACGACTTGCTAGACCCCTTGGCTTGGGGTGGCCTGCCTTGGCGCTACCGCTTCAAGCTCTTTAGCCAAGCGTTCATTTACAAGCGACAACTGCTGGCCGTGGCCGATGAGGTTTGGGTGTCCACGCCTTACCTGCAAAACAAATACGCTCACCTCAACCCCATGCTGGTCATTGCCAAGCCCACACCCGTCACCACGCAAACCCAGCACGACAGCGCTGTGCTGGTGTGTTACCACGGCACGGCTTCGCACACCGCCGAGTTCAAGTGGTTGCTGCCCATCATGCAAGAGGTGTTAGAGCGCAACCCTCGCGTTCACTTTGAACTGTTCGCAGATGCGCATACCGCCAAGTTGTTTCGCCAACTGCCGCGCACCGCCGTGCTGCACCCCATGTCGTGGCCGCAATATCTGGCTTACACCCAAAGCAGAAAAGCCGATATTGGCTTGGTGCCGCTTTTGCCCTCACGCTTCAACGCCGCCCGAGGTGCGACCAAATGCATGGACTACGCCCGCATGGGTGCGATGGGTATTTATACCGATGTGCCGCCTTACAGCGACCATGTGCGTCACGGTGTGAATGGCTTGCTGCTGCCCAATGAGCCGGAGGTGTGGGTGCAAAATATTTTGGATTTGGCCTACAACACAGAGCTAAGAGAGCAAATGCGAATCGCGGCCAACGGCAGTTTCAGGTACGTAGCTTGATATAACTTCAAGCCGCCTTAAGACACATATCAATATGCATTTCAGCAAAGGGGCAAATAAGGCCGCCAGCCTCTGTGCGCTCCAACAAACCTAATTGACTCAAAACACCAATATCCTCATGTACCCGCTTCACATCTCTTTGCACGCCTCGTGCCAACTCGCGGACTGACAACTCGCCTTTGCCTTGCGCAAAACGAACAATATTCCACCGCTTTTCGGTCAATTGACCAAAGAAATGGCCTGGGCTCTCAAAGTTCAGCACCTCGCCTTTGTATTTGTTCGCTTTAAGCGCAAAAGCAGCTTTTCGCAACCCGCTTTGCCAGTCTGGCAGCAATGAGATGGTGAGATAGCGTTCTGTCATTTGATTCTCCTAACGGCAACTGCCGCAATAAAGTCTTCAACCAATTGTTCAACCGTGGTAAACGCATATGGCATTTCAACGCCATCAAGATGACAGTGGTCACCTTTGCCACGTTCGTTATCAAACCCTATAACCCGAGCGCCATCGACAATGAACACGGCCCGATATTTGAAGAAGTGTCCAGAGGGTTTGACAGGATTTGGCACGCTCCAAACCACTAATTCAATAATGTGACCTTCAGGTGTGATGTCCTTGAATTTGGTGAGAAGTTGCGCACTCATGTTGGCGATTATGCCAACATGCGGGGTGTCAATCAATACCCACGAAGACTTAGGCATGCCGCCGTTGCATGGGGCCGCAAACCCAGCGCTTACAGCGCGGATGCTTGTGGCGGTTCAAGGCAAATTAAGTTGTTTAGCTTGAAATGAAATTAGCTGTGTACAACCAACATTTGAGAAGTCAACTCAAGGAAGCCGTGGTTCTCAAATGCTTCAGAAATTATTTTTAAGTTCGAGCGAAAAATCTTTTCAAGATTTTGATTCGAAATATTACCTGTGCTTACCAAAAGAAGTTTTGGCTTTCCCAAAACCATGAAGCTTTGGACAAAGTCATGATCCTTGGTAATAACAATGCGATTTTCTCGTTCCGCAATTTCAACAATTTGTTGGTCGGGCGTTTTATTTTGCAGAGGTAAATCTAATGTGTGGCGGGCATCATGCCCCAAGCCATTGAGCCAAGTGCAAAGATTTCTTGGCAATTGGGCATCTACCAAAAATCTCATGCGGCCAGTTGTTCGAAACGGTTGACTTGCGCCAATCGCGCCGCATAAGACAAAACGGCCAATATGTCTTCTCGATTAAGGTCAGCGTAATCAGCCAATATCTCGTCAACAGTCATGCCACCGGCCAACCACTCCAAAACATTTTCAACGGGGTAGCGCAGGCCGCGAATGCATGGTTTTCCGTGGCAAACATTGGGGTCTATGGTAATGATTGGGTTCATCTGAGATGCTCCATATTTGGTGGCTACTTAATGCAGCTAAAGCCAATTATGACTTAAGATGCATCGGATTAACATTGTTGCAACAGGAGTAAATATGGAAATTGCAATCCGCAGCATTGGAAACAGCAAGGGTGTGGTCATACCCAAGCCGCTTTTGGCTCAGGCTGGCCTTGAAGACCAAGCAAATGTGCATATCACTGTAGAAAAAGGATGCATTGTGCTGAGTCGGCCCACCCATGATGTTCGATCTGGCTGGGCACAAGCCGCTGAATCTGTAGCAGCCCAGGGCGATGACGATTTGCTGCTGGGGGAATTTGGCAATGCTGACGATGCGAGTTTGACTTGGTAAAGCGCGGCGAGATTTGGCTGGTCAAGCTCGATCCAACCGTGGGAAGCGAAATTCAAAAGTCTCGGCCTTGCGTTGTTGTATCTCCGAACGAAATGAACACCCATTTGCGCACCGTGATGGTGGCCCCCATGACTTCCAAGGGCTTCGCTGCCCCGTTTCGAATCCCCTTGACCCATGCAGGCACCAAAGGTCTGATTGTGCTTGACCAAATGCGTACGGTTGACAAACTGCGCTTGGTGCAAAAACTCGGGACCGTTTCTGCCAAAACCTTGACCTTGGTTTTAGCAAGCTTGCAGGAAACTTTTGCACCCTGAATTTCAGAGCCCTACCTCCCATGCCGCCGTTGCATGGGGCCGCAAACCCAGCGCCAAACGCGCCCAACTGTGGGCAAGCCTCACGGGTCAAGCTGTTGTGCATATGGAAGACGGGTTTTTGCGCTCTTACGCGCCCGGCCCAGTGTTTCCCGCCTTGTCTTGGGTGGTGGACAAAGAAGGCGTGCATTACGACTGCACCCGCCCCAGCCAACTCGAAACCCTGCTCAACAGTGGGCAAGATGTGTTTGTGCCTCTGCAAGACGCTGCCTTGCAATTCATGTTGCAACATGGCTTGAGCAAGTACAACCATGCGCCTGCACATTTGCCAGAGGAAACTTTTAGCAACAAAGCCGTTTTGGTTGTCGATCAAACTTACGGCGACTTAAGCGTCACTTATGGCGCAGCCAACGCCCGCACCTTTCAACACATGTTGCAAGCGGCCTTGGCTGAAAACCCCGACGCCACTATTTACATTAAAACCCACCCGCAAACTGCCTCGGGCCACAAGCGCGGCTACCTCACCCATGTGCCGCCACATCCGCGTGTGGTGCTGCTGACCCAAGCCACCAACCCCATGCAATTGCTGGCGCACATGCGCCGTGTCTATGTGGTCAGCTCCACCATGGGCTTTGAAGCGCGGCTGTTGGGCAAGCCGGTGGTTTGTTTTGGTGTGCCTTGGTACGCAGGCTGGGGCGCAACCGACGACCGTTGCACCCCTTCACCCGCTGCACCGCGTCGCACCCGCAAGCGTTGCGTGAGCGAGTTGTTTGCCGCAGCCTACCTTCATTACGCTAAATACCTGAACCCCATCACCCACCAGCGCGGGGGCGTGATGGATGTCATGCCTTGGTTGGTGTTGCAGCAACAAACCGCTGTTCAATGGCATGGCCCACGGCTGGATCAACGCTGGGTGTTTGTAGGCATGCAGCGCTGGAAGAGGGCGCACATGCGCCAATTTTTTGGCTTGCATCCCGAACTGCTGGCGTTTGATGCGCCGCTGCTTGCGGGTGACCAAGCGGTGCATTGGGGCGTTGATGCCCCTGACAACGCATGGCGTGTGGAAGATGGTTTTGTGCGCTCGGTGGGTTTGGGCTCGGACCTCATCCCACCCATGTCCTTGGTGGTGGACAAGCGGGGCATGTATTTCGACCCCACCCGCCCCAGCGATCTAGAGCATTTATTGCAACATCACGCCTTCACGCCCAAAGAGCTGCTAGAAGCGCAAGCGGTGCGAGAGTTCATCGTGGCACATGGCATCACCAAATACAACTTAGAGCCACTCACCGCCGTGTCTTGGCGCAGCATGGATCAGCGTGTGCTGTTGGTGGTGGGTCAAGTGGAAGACGATGCCTCGGTTCGGCTAGGTTGCACGGCCATCAAAACCAACCTTGGGCTGCTGCAAGCTGTGCGTCTGGCGCACCCAGATGCGTTCATCGTCTACAAACCCCACCCCGATGTGACCACCGGCAACCGAAAAGGGCGTGTGGCGTTGAAGCAGGCTTTGCTTTGGGCAGACCATGTGGAAAACAATGCATCAGTGGTGAGTTGCATCGCCGCCTGCGACGAGTTGCATACCCTTACCTCGCTCAGCGGTTTTGATGCTTTGCTGCGCGGCAAACCTGTCACCACTTATGGTTTGCCGTTTTATGCGGGTTGGGGATTGACCACCGACAAGGCACTTTTTCCAGCCAGCTGTTTGGCGCGGCGAACACGGAAGCTCAGTTTGGATGAATTGGTGGTGGGCGCTTTGCTGCGCTACCCCATTTACTGGGACCATGATCTCAAAGGTGTGACCACTTGCATGGCGGTGCTGCTGCGCATTCAAGCCCAGCGTGATGCTTTGCAAGCGCAAGGGCGTTTGCATCAGCTTAAACATGGCTTTTGGCGGCGCAATTTGCGTAAGCTGAAGAACTGGCTCGCCATCAGCAGCAGCGCTCGAAAGGTTGCATTTGCACAAATAAAACTTTAAATACTAAAATTTTAATAAATTTCATAATTTATAACTACTTTGTATGATATGGTATTAAATTAATGTACTCAATTGAGGTTGTTTTATGGCCTACATCAACAAACGCAGTCAAGTATCTGCCTTCAATCACATGCTGTTTCCCAATGACATTGAAGGCGTTTTGCTGGAAACGCAATTCAGCCCAGACATGCTTGCCCAAGCAGGGGAGTTCAGGCAAAACGTGCTGATGAAGGGCCTAACCCGTTTCAGCGGGCAAAGTGCCGCTTGGCGAAGGCCTGTGAATGTAGAGCGGGTTATTTTGGTGGTGGGTCAGGTGGAGTCCGACCCTTCGCTCAAGCATGGTGTCCAAAGCATTCGCACCAATTTAGGCTTGCTTCAAGCGGTGTGTCACGCCAATGCCGATGCCTACATCGTTTACAAACCGCACCCCGAGGTTCTCGCAGACATGCAGTTGGGTGGTCTTGCCTACCAAGAAGCTTACCAATGGTTTGACGAAATCGTGGGCCCTGTCTCCCTGCGCCAACTGCTGCCCAAAGTCAACGAGGTGCATGTCATGAGTTCACTGGCGGGCTTTGAAGCCTTGCTGCGTGGCAAAAAAGTCAGCTGCTACGGACGCTCTTTTTATGCCGGTTGGGGCCTCTCCCAAGACATGGTGCCCATGTCCAATCGGCCCCGCCAATTGAGCACAGACGAATTGGTGGCTGGCGCAATGCTCTGCTTTCCACGCTATATGAACCGTCTGGCTGGCAAGGTGACCACAGCAGACGAGAAGTCAGAGACCATCTATCGTCCGTGGCGCTCAGGGCTTGCCCAAGCCGCAGCCAGGGTTTGAAAAAACCTTAAACGCGCTTGCGGTATTCGGCGGTGCGGGTGTCGATTTCCACTTTGTCGCCTTGCGCCACAAAAATAGGCACGTTGATGTCAAAGCCGGTGGCTATTTTTGCGGGCTTGAGCACTTTGCCTGAGGTGTCGCCTTTAACGGCTGGCTCGGTCCAAGTGATTTCACGAACTACGCTGGTGGGCAGTTCTACCGAAATCGCTTTGCCGTCATAAAACACCACTTCGGCGGTCATACCGTCTTCCAAGTAGTTAAGCGAGTCGCCCATATTTTCGTTTTCAACTTCATATTGGTTGAACTCGGTGTCCATCCACACATACATGGGGTCGGCAAAGTAAGAGTAGGTGCAATCTTTCTTTTCCAATACGATTTGGTCCATCTTGTCGTCAGCCTTGAACACCACCTCGGTGTTGAAGTTGGCAATCAGGCTTTTGAGCTTCATGCGCACCGTGGCGGAGTTGCGCCCACCTCGGCTGTATTCGGTTTTTAAAACAACCATGGGGTCTTTGCCGTGCATGATGACGTTACCGGCGCGAATTTCTTGAGCTGTTTTCATAAAGTTTTAGGCTTGGAAAAGCAGCTATTTTAGCCGTGCGCCGCTACCCAGCTTTCTAGGCGCGTCAGCAAGTCGGTTTGTTGGCTCAAGCGCATACGCAAATCGATAGCCCATGCTGTCCATTCCTTCAACACAGCGGAGCTTAAAACCGGCAGGGCTGTGGCTTGATCTGCATTCCAAGCCAGATGCGCTTGCACCACCACATCGGGGGCTTGGCTGGCATTTAAAAATGCTGTGAGCT
>JGI25917J50250_1000422_pt1 | contig 11697 bp, 12 predicted proteins | sample LauGreSBDMM110SN_4_FD_50250 | JGI IMG/M metagenome (IMG submission 50250) | reverse complement strand
TTAGATTTAGATCTCCTTTTTGCGGGTCGTAACTGGGTGCAAAACCCAAGATTGGCGTTACCCCATCCTCGTATGGGCGAGAGGCGCTTCGTCATGGAGCCATTGGCAGAGCTTTCGCCTGGGCGAAGGATTGCGGGTTTGCCGGGAACAGTATGGGAGACGGCGTGTTGGTTGCGAAGTCAGGGGGGGGCCGTATGTCAGCGAATCGAGTAACACCCGAGCAGCTGCGGAATTGGCCCTCGGGNAAGTCGTTGTTGGCGCTGACGGCCTATGACTATCCGGTTGCTCGGATTTTAGATGAGGCTGGGGTCGATCTGATTCATGTCGGGGATAGTTTGGGGATGGTGGTTTTAGGAATGGAGGACACCACGGGGGTGACGATGGCAGATATGGTGCGCGCTACGCAGGCGGTGGCTCGTGGAAGAAAGAGAGCCATGATCTCGGCCGACTTACCGATTGGCACGTATGAGACAGCGGAGTCGTGTGTGGAAAATTCAAAGCTTCTTTTAGAGGCGGGGGCGGATGCGGTGAAACCTGAGGGCGGGAAGGAAGGCCAGCCCCAGTGGAAAGCGCTGCAGCAAGCGAAGATTCCTTGGATTGGGCATCTGGGCATGTTGCCCCAAAAAGTGCTGGAGGAGGGTGGATACAAGCGAAAGGGAAAAACGGTTGAGGAAGTTCAGCGAATCAAAGCCGACGCTCTGGCGATGGAAAAGGCGGGAGCTTGTGCGATTGTCTTAGAGTTGGTCACTCCAGAGGCGGGGGCGGAGGTAACGGCGGTCTTAAAGATACCCACGATTGGGATTGGGGCGGGAAAGGGGACTACGGGTCAGATTCGGGTGAGTTATGATCTGTTGGGGCTGACTCCATGGAGCCGGCCGGGGTTTGTCAAAGAGGACCTAGGATTTGCCCGTCAGATGACCGAAATGGTGAAGGGGATTAGGAAGAGCGGGCGCGGCGAGCTTGGATAAAGGAGCGGACTGCCAGAAAGATGTAAAGGATGGAAAGCCCGGCATTGAGCGACTGAGTGATGACGGCGGCTGGCTTTTCAGAGGTGCCCCGAAAAAGGTCGGGCAGGTAGGCGAGAGATTTTGCCGTACCCAGAAGAGCCAAGAGGGCGATAAGCACAGCGGCGTGCATTGCGTGTTTTCGAAGGTTGTCCTTCCGCGCCAAAAAACCAAAAATGAGAAACAGGACACCGAAAATGCAGGGGATGAGTGCGGTTTTATGGGTCGAACCCGTAAGGACAAAGCCACCGATCCCTAGAACGAGATAGGCAAAAGCAAAAGTAAGCGTGGTAGAAGGCATCCAGTTTTTTTACCCCTTAGAAGTCGGGAGCAAAGCCAAATTTGGGATGCCTAGGGGATAGATTTGAAATACGATATCCGCTGGATGAATCGTACTTCCAGATTGGCTCTTTCTATCTTTCTGTATTTTTCTTTTTGTAGTTGGGCCGTCCCCGAGGCAGGGATGGTGGTCGGGACAAATAAATATACTGCGGAGGTAGATAAGTTTGCTTCGGAACCTATTCCACCTCCTGGGGGAGTTCTTCTGGTCGGCAGCAGCATCTTTAAGAGATGGACAAATGCCGTAAGCGATCTGGCTCCGTTTCCCGTGACGAACCGAGCGTTTGGAGGATCCCAGACCTCTCACCAGCTAATGTTTTTTGATCAGGTCGTTTCTCCTTGTCGCCCACGATTGATTGTCTGGTACTGCGGAAGTAACGACATCAAGGGAAAGAAGGATGCTGAATCTATTTTAGGTCGAACCGAGGAATGGATCAGCAGGGTGAAGCAGATCGATCCCGCAACGGAGATTCTTTTTGTTTCAGTGATTCGTGCTCCTCAAAAACATCGGGACAGCCAGATCGTAGTGGTGGATGCGGTAAATCATGGATATGAAAAGATCGCCCGATCAAAAGAGGGAGTTTTTTATGTTGATGTAAATCCTGCCCTGCAGAGCCTGGCAGGGAAACCGAGAGCGGAGCTTTATGTGGAAGATGGTCTTCACCTCAACAGGGAAGGGTATTATCAGATGAATACCCTTCTGAAACCTGCGATCGAGAAAATCTGGGAAGGAAACCGAATCGATGAACTGGATCGCAAAACTTATCGGACACCGTTGGGTTGTATGCGGGCTCCTCTTTTTCGCTACAACAATCAACTATATCGACAGGCAGATTCTCTCCCTTCTGAAGCCGATTCTGGACGAGCAACTTCACTGGACGAATGCGGAGTTTGGTTTGGTCAACTCAGCTTTTCAGGGAGCCTATGGGGTAAGTTTATTGATTTTTGGATGGCTGATCGACAAATACGGCACAAAAATCGGATACGCTATTTCCATAGCTGCCTGGAGTTTGGCTGCCATGGGTCATGCTTTGGTCGGGAGTGTTGGGGGTTTCCTTTGGGCGAGGGTGGCCCTCGGTCTTGGGGAAGGGGGGAACTTTCCCGCGGCTATCAAGGCCACCGCCATTTGGTTTCCAAAAAAGGAGCGAGCACTTGCGACAAGTCTATTTAACTCAGGAGCCAATGTCGGGGCCATTCTGGCTCCTGCCATTGTTCCGTGGATGGCCTTTAAGTTTGGTTGGCAATCTGCTTTTTTGGCAGCCGGAGCTGTTGGTTTTCTTTGGCTTTTTTTCTGGATGCCATGGTTTGAGAATCCAGAAAAAAAACCGGCCCTTTCCAAGGAGGAACTGGCTTGGATCCAATCCGATGGTGTAGACGTACAGGCACAAAAGATTCCGTGGGGTCAGCTCCTGGGATATCGGCAAACGTGGGGATTTATTTTGCCCAAGCTGATTACAGATCCGGTTTGGTGGTTTTTCCTGATCTGGCTGCCCGACTTCTTCAAGCAAACCCGTGGACTGGATATTAAAAAGAGCTGGGTTCTGCTTGTGACGATCTACTCGATTGTGACGTTCTAAGCATTGCGGGGGGATGGGTGACGGGTCATATGGCAAAGACGGGTTGGTCGATGAACCGTGCCAGAAAGGGGGGAATGCTCCTTTTCGCTCTTTGTGTCGTTCCCATTCTAGCTGTGACAGGGGCCTCGGATTGGGGAGCAGTCCTTTTGATCGGGCTGGCAGGAGCTGCCCACCAGGCCTTTTCAGCGAACTTGTTTACGACCGTTTCCGACTCTTTCCCAAAACAGGCGGTGGCTTCTGTGATTGGAATCGGCGGAATGGCTGGTGCATTGGGGGGTATGCTCTTTCCTATCGTCACGGGAATCCTACTCGACTCCTACAAGGCGTCTGGAAATGTCGCGGCAGGATATGGGATTCTTTTTGCCTTTTGCGCGGGAGCCTACTTATTTTCCCTTCTCATTCTCCAGATCCTGAACCCAAGGTTAGAACCTGTGCGCATCAAAGCCGCGTAAAATAAAATTGTATCTGCGANCCGATCTGGAATGATTTGNAACTTAACAAGAAAGGCAACTTCCATGAAAAAACTAAATCTCATAACCCTTCTCACACTTCTCGGTGCATTTCTTGGGGTCGCTCAAGAAGCCGCGGCCCCTGCCAAGGCCAGAAAGCCCTCTGTAACGAACACCAGTTCGGAGAGCATTACGGGGAAGCTTGGCTACATTTCCGATAAAAAGATTACGGTCAAAGCGAAAGGTGCTGAAGCTTCGACCACTTTCCTAATCGATTCTGAAACAAAAATTACCTTAAACAACGAGGCAAAACTTTTTTCAGACCTGACGAAAGGTTCTGTCGTCACCGTAACTCCCAAGACCGAAAATGTCGCAACTGCGTCTCTCATCTCCCTAAAAGAGGTCAGCGCAACAAACGCTCCGGCACCTGCTAACAAGACCGAAGAGTAGTCTTCCTTCTGCATTTTATCGCTGGGCAGGTTGAGTATGCCCAGGAGGCGGTTATTCAATTCCCTTCCTTTAGAACAGGGTGATCCGCTAGCTTGACCGAATGGGGAAGTCGTCAAAAATGACCAAAAGCATTCCGGTAAAAAACCCTGTTACCCAAGACGGCTTTCTCCTTTCGACAAAAACAGCTCGGCGGCTTTACGACGTCGCATCGGACGAGCCGATTTACGATTATCACTGTCACCTTTCCCCCAAGGAGATTGCCGAGGATAAGAAATGGGCCGATTTGTCGGAGATTTGGCTAGGCGGAGATCACTATAAGTGGAGGGCGATGCGGGCCAACGGCATCCCGGAGAGCCACATCACCGGCAGTGCTAAGCCTTACGAGAAGTTTCTCGCTTATGCACAGACCATGCCACGACTCATCCGCAATCCGCTCTGGCATTGGACCCATCTGGAGCTCGATCGCGTTTTCGGCATCAAGGAGATCTTGAACACCGTTACGGCACCGAAAATCTGGGCCAAAGCNAATGACAAGCTGAAGAGCCTTTCANCTCAAAAGATTCTTAAACAGTTCCGAGTCNGGCTTGTGGGCACGACGGATGATCCTTGTGAAGATTTGCCGGATCATCAGAAAATCCAAAAGAGCGGTATCGGAACTCGGGTTTATCCNACCTTTCGTCCGGACAAGGCCTTGCTGGTCGATCAACCTGCGATTTTCACAACCTGGGTTCAGCGTTTAGAAAAAACCTCGGGGGTTGACTGTACCTCTTTACACGGATTCCTGGAGGCATTGGATCAAAGACATGAGTTTTTTCATCAGTTGGGAAGCCGGATTTCAGATCATGGGATGAACCAGACGTTTGGACGGGGCGGGACCCGTGAGCAGGCGACCCGGATTTATACGGCAGCCCGCAAAGGGGAAAAGCCGACTCCAGAAGAAGCGGAAGCCTACAAGGGGTTTCTGATGGTTTATTTCGGCGAATTAGATGCGAAAAGGGGTTGGACGAAACAGATCCACTTTGGTGCCTTGCGCAACGGTAATTCGAAGGGGTTCCGTGATTTAGGGCCAGATACCGGCTTTGATTCGATTGGGGATTGGCCGCAGATCGACCGTTTGGCCGCCTATATGGACGAGTTGGCAGGTCGGGGAAGCCTTCCGAAGATGGTTCTCTACAATCTCAACCCGGCCGACAACTACGCTGTGGCGACCCTGTGCGGCAGCTTTCAAGAGGAAGGGGCTAGAGGTAAAATTCAGTTTGGCAGCGGCTGGTGGTTTTTGGATCAACTCGAAGGCATGAAGTGGCAGATCAACACGCTTTCGAGCCTCGGCCTGCTGGCCAACTTTGTCGGGATGCTGACCGATTCACGAAGTTTCCTGTCCTATCCCCGGCATGAATATTTCCGTAGGTTGCTTTGCCAGATTTTGGGCGAAGAGGTCGAGAATGGGACACTCCCGAAGGACATGAAACTTCTTGAGGGGATGGTCCGGGATATCTGCTATCGGAATGCCGAAGCCTATTTTGGAATGGAGGCTGGGAAGGTATAGCGATTGGATTGAAATCGCCGTGCGTTACGGCGTTATTTGGATTATACTTCTCTTATGTCCTCCGAAAACCGATTCGACCTTACGGGTGAAGTAGCGGTTGTTCTTGGTGGTACTGGGGGTCTCGGCGGGGCGATGGCGGAGGGGTTGGCCCAAGCAGGAGCGCAAGTGGCCATTCTCGGCAGAAGTCAGGAAAGGGGTGAGGCCAAGGCGAAAGAGTGCAGCAAGCATGCCAAGACGATTTTTGTTTCGGTGGATGCACTTGATCCAAAAAGTCTTCAGCATGCTGAGCAGAAGATTGAGAAAGAGCTTGGGCCGATTACGGTTGTGGTAAACGCGGCCGGGGGAAACCAACCGGCAGCAGTAGTCACTCCAGAGAATCCGATTACCACACTTGCTCTCTCTGCTTGGAAGGAGAACTTCGATCTCAATCTTGTTGGAGGAGCCCTTTTGCCGTGTCAGGTCTTCGGCGCGGGAATGCTCAAGCGGAAAAAGGGAAGCATCATCAATATCGCCAGCGTTTCTGCCCATATCCCACTCTCCAAGGTGGTGGCGTATTCTGCGGCCAAAGCGGCGGTGCTTAATTTAAGCCAGTTCCTTTCCCGGGAATGGGCGCCGCATGGGGTTCGGGTGAATACGATTACCCCAGGCTTCTTTCCTGCGGAACAGAACCGCAAGCTGCTTTTCAAGGATGACGGCACACCCACCGATCGGGCCAAATCGATCATGGGCCATACCCCGATGGGCCGTTTCGGTGAGCCCAATGAACTGATCGGGGCAGCAGTCTTTCTGGCTAGCTCGAAGGCGAGTGGATTTGTGACGGGGATCGATCTGCGGGTGGACGGCGGGTTTCTTTCCCAAACGATCTGATGGCCGATTCATCACTCTCTTCCGGGGAGGTGAAACAGATCCTCCAAGCAGGTTTGCCACAAGCCGAATTCAGGAATCGAAAAGTGCTGCTGATCGTTCCTGATCACACCCGAACCGCTCCTGTGGGTCAGATGTTTCAGGAGGTGCACGCCTCGTTAGGCTCGGTGGCCAAGCAGATCGATGTGATGGTAGCACTGGGGACCCATCCGCCGATGAGTCAGGAGGCGATTTGTCATCGACTGGATCTGACGCTGGCCGAAAAGGAGAAATCCTATCCCAAGGTCCAGCTTTTGAATCATGCCTGGGATGATGATCGGGCCTTGGTGGAAATTGGGAAGATTCCCTCAAGCGAAATCCGGGATCTCACCGGTGGTCTCTTTGAGATGGAGGTGAAGGTGCGGATTAATCGCGTGGCGTTGGAGTATGACGAGTTGGTGATACTGGGGCCGACCTTTCCTCATGAAGTCGTCGGATTTTCAGGGGGCAACAAGTACCTTTTCCCCGGGATCAGCGGTCCCGAGGTTCTGAACTTCTTTCACTGGTTGGGAGCGGTGGTCACCAATCCAGGAATCATCGGAAAGAAGTGGACGCCGGTGCGGAAGGTGGTGGATCGGGCGGCGGCGCTGGTCAAGACGCGTAAGTGGTGTGTTTCGATGGTGGTTCGGCCCGATGCCTCTTTGGCGGGGTTGTTTGTCGGAACACCTGAGTCGGCGTGGGAAAAGGCAGCCGATCTTTCCGAAAAGCTGCACATCATTCGAAAGAAGAAGCCGTACCGCCAAATTCTATCTTGTGCACCTGAGATGTATGATGAGTTGTGGGTGGCAGGAAAGTGTATGTACAAACTTGAGCCGGTGTTGGCGGATGGAGGAGAGCTGATTATTTATGCTCCGCACCTCACGGAGGTTTCGATCACCCACGGGGATCTGATTCGGCGGATCGGATACCACTGTCGGGACTATTTTTTGAAGCAGTGGGACAAGTTTAAGGATGAGTCTTGGGGAGTGTTGGCCCACTCAACCCATGTTCATGGAGGGGGAACTTATGAGAACGGTGTGGAGAAGCCGAGGGCGCGGGTTGTTTTAGCGACGGGGATACCAGAAACGGTTTGTCGCCAGATCAACCTTGGATATCGAGATCCCAAAACGATTCGAAAAGAGGACTTTGCCAATCGGGAAGAGGATGGAATTCTCCTTGTGCCTAAAGCGGGTGAAAATCTCTATCGTCTTGAAGATGAACATTCTTCTTAACAAAAAGGCGTCGTCCCTCTACTTTTAAANGCATTCATGAGTGCAAAAATGAAGATTAAAACCGACGGAGCGTTGGATTTNCTCTCTCTGGGAGCACTCGTCCATCGCTTAGATCCNGGGATCATTCCTTTCCGAAAGGCGACNGAGTGTAAGATTCACGTCAGCGGGGGNGAATTTAATGTGGCGGCCAACNTGGCCGACTGTTTTGGAATGCGGACGGCAGTGGCATCGGCGATGGTGGAGTATCCGATCGGGGAGCTGATTGCCGAGCGCGTGCGAGCGATGGGGGTGCGACCCTTCTACAAAAAGTTTAAGCATGACGGAGTGAACGGTCCGAATATGGCGGCGGTCTATAGCGATCAGGGGCATGGAGTGCGGGCGCCTGTGGTGTTTTATAATCGGTGCAACGAGGCGGCGGCCCTACTGAAGCCGGGTGATTTCGATTGGAAAAAGATTTTTGGTGAGGGAGTCCGCTGGTTTCACAGTGGGGGTATTTTCTCGGCTCTCTCCCAAACGACCCCAGAGCTGATTATTGAAGCGATGCAGGCGGCCAAAGCGGCGGGAGCAACGACGTCCTTCGATCTCAACTATCGGGCCAAGTTGTGGAACATTCAGGGCGGGCATGAGCGGGCGGTGGCAATTCTTGATAAGATCGTAAAGAACGTCGATGTACTGGTGGGCAATGAGGAGGATTTGCAGATGGGCCTAGGTATTCCTGGTCCGGATGTTCACTCGAAGTCGAAATTAGATCCTTCGGCCTTCCTCAGCATGATGAAGAACGTCACCAAGAAGCATCCGCATGTGCAGGCGGTGGCGACGACCTTGCGGGAGGTGCATAGCACGAATCATCACAGCTGGAGCGCGGTGGCTTGGGTCAATGGGGAGACCCACCAGGCTCCGACCTGTGAACTGCAGGTGATTGATCGAGTGGGAGGTGGNGACGGTTTCGCAGGTGGATTTATCTATGGTTTGCTCTCTGGGGCAGGTGCGGATGAGGCGGTGAAGCTGGGCTGGGCGCACGGAGCGCTGCTCACGACCTTCCCTGGGGACACCACCATGGCGACGGTGGATCAGGTAAAAGCTTTTGCACAGGGCGGATCGGCCCGAATTCAGAGATAATTTATGGCAAACGAACCCCAAGGTGATATCGCCCTTATCGGGCTGGCCGTCATGGGCCAAAACATTATTCTAAACATGAATGACCACGGGTACACCGTGGTGGCCTTTAATCGCACTGTCTCCAAGGTGGACGATTTCCTGAAGAATCAGGCCAAAGGCACGAAAGTGTTGGGAGCCCACTCGATTCAGGAGATGGTCTCGATGTTGAAGAGGCCGCGGAGGGTGATGCTTTTGGTGAAGGCGGGCAAACCGGTGGATGATTTTATCCAGGAGGTGATGCCATTCCTCGAAAAAGGGGACATTATTATCGACGGCGGCAACTCGCTTTTTGAGGATACCAATCGTCGGCAAAAAGAGGTTGAGGCGAAAGGGCTGCTTTATATCGGCACGGGAGTATCGGGTGGGGAAGAGGGTGCCCGGCACGGGCCGAGCATCATGCCGGGGGGATCGCCGGCTGCTTGGCCCTTTGTGAAAAAGATTATGCAGGATATTTCTGCGAAGGTGGACGGAGGGGTGCCCTGTTGTGATTGGGTCGGGGAGCAAGGGGCGGGTCACTACGTCAAGATGGTGCATAATGGAATTGAGTACGGGGACATGCAGCTGATCTGCGAGGCGTACAATCTGATGAAGAANGGTTTGGGGATGACTCCTGATGAGATGCACAATGTTTTTGCGGAATGGAATAAGGGGGAGTTGGACAGTTATCTGATTGAGATTTCCAGGGATATTNTGGCGAAGAAAGACGCCGATGGCTCTCCGCTGGTGGACAAGATNNTGGATACNGCNGGGCAGAAGGGGACGGGCAAGTGGACGGTGATCAATTCGCAGGATTTAGGAATTCCGATCACCTTGATGGCGGAAGCGGTCTATGCGCGTTGTGTTTCAGCCTTGAAGGATGAGAGGGTGGCGGCGGCGAAGAAGTTGAAGGGACCGAAGCCTTTGCTTCCAGCAGCGAAAGATCCTGAAAAAAAGAAAGCGTTCATTGGGGAGATTCGGGATGCGTTGTATGCCTCGAAGATCGTCAGCTATGCGCAGGGGTACATGCTGATGAGGGCGGCGGCGAAAGAGTACAAGTGGAACCTGAATTACGGCGGCATTGCCTTGATGTGGCGTGGCGGGTGCATTATTCGTTCGCGATTCTTGGGGAAGATCAAGGAGGCGTACGATAAGAATGGCAAGTTGAGCAATTTGCTCTTGGACGATTACTTTAGGGGCGAAGTGAAGAAGTCGCAGAAGGGTTGGCGGACAGTGGTGGCGGCAGCGGCCAAGCGTGGGATTCCGGTTCCTGCGTTCAGCACGGCCTTGGCTTTTTTTGATAGCTACCGCAGTGCGGTTTTGCCTGCCAATCTTCTTCAGGCCCAGCGGGATTATTTCGGGGCTCATACTTATGAGAGGGTGGATAAGCCTCGGGGCGAGTTCTTTCATACGAACTGGACGGGTCACGGCGGGACAACCGCCTCTTCCACCTACAACGTTTAGTTTATTCGGTCGGAGAGCGGGCTTGCAGGGGAAGCCTTCTGAACGAAGATAGAGGTATTGCCGGCTTAGCTCAGGGGTAGAGCAGCGGTTTTGTAAACCGCTGGTCGTCGGTTCAAATCCGACAGCCGGCTCTCAAGAGGCAGGTAGGGGAATGGCTTGGCTCGGCAGGGTGGATTCAGGTGTTGACAACCTATGTATAACTATTTAATGATTTACTAATGAACAACACCCTCCGTGTAGCGATCCTAACTGTAATCGCCTTGGCTTCCCCTTTAGCCATGGCTGATTCTGGCTCCAAAGGTAGTAACGATGACTGCTCGGTTGAGCAGGCTTTCATCGCGATNCCCGATCTTTTGGTCGTGCGTCCGGTGAGCTTGGCTGGTTGTGCAGTGGGTTTCACCGCNTTNGTGGTGTCATCTCCCTTTACTGCGATGGCCGAGTGTGTGGACGANTCCTGGGACACTTTAGTGGTGACCCCAGCCCGTTTCACCTTCGAGCGTGATCTCGGNGATTTCGACGACGTTAAATAAGTTTCCGACCAGCAAGGTCTGAGCCAAGGGCGATCCTGCAAGGGATCGCCCTTTGTGCTTTTTGGGAAGGGATGAAGCCCCGACGCCGGTCGGGGCGCAGACGCGGGGGTTAAGGGGTGCGGAGGGTTTGGGCTAGGCGGGGTTGGCAAGGACGCTCTACCTTCGAAGGATGTTTGCTTTTTACACGCACGATTTGAGTCCTTTCCTGATTCAGTTCGGGAATGGCTGGGGAATTCGGTACTATGGAATGGCCTATGTGGTGGGATTTCTCGTTTGGTTCTACGGGCTGCAATGGTTTCGAAAGCTAGGGTGGTCGAACCTGAATGAATCGCAGATCTCCGAGCTCCTTTTCTACACTGTCATTGGGGTTTTGGTCGGAGGAAGGTTGGGTTACTGCTTTTTGTATGACTGGGCAGAGACGGTCCGAAATCCGATCAGCATCATTGCTTTTTGGAATGGGGGGATTCGGGGAATGGCGAGTCATGGTGGAATCATTGGAGCTCTCCTCGGCTTTCTGCTGTGGGCGCGCAAGAATCGAGCAGACGGTTGGGCAGTAGCGGATAATGCTGCCGTTTTTGCACCTGTCGGAATTTTCCTTGGTCGAATGGCAAACTTCATCAATGGGGAGCTTTGGGGAAAGGCTTCGAATGTTCCCTGGGCGGTAATCTTTCCGGATGCGGGGTCTCAACCGCGACATCCTTCNCAAATTTATGAGGCTTTAGGGGAGGGGTTGTTTCTCGGGTTGGTGATGCTCTGGTTCCGATCCNGTAATCCACGCCCTACGGGGCTGGTGATCAGCGCCTTTTTTATNGTCTANGGGGCGGCGCGGATCGTGCTGGAAATCTTTCGCGATCCTGATGTCGGTGACCCACTCCTAGGCGGCCTCAGCCGGGGGCAGTGGTTTTCGGTNGTGTTGGCTTTTGTCGGATTGGGAATGTGGATTGGCAGAGCGCGCTTGGCTGGGGCCACTGCAGAAAAGAAAAGTTAAGGATTTTTGGCTTTTTGGGGAATACGCAAAGATTGGCCTGGAACAAGTAGGTCGGGATCGTCCATCGGATTGAAAAGAAGAATATCTTCCACTCCCACTCCG
>JGI25917J50250_1000418_pt1 | contig 11711 bp, 8 predicted proteins | sample LauGreSBDMM110SN_4_FD_50250 | JGI IMG/M metagenome (IMG submission 50250) | reverse complement strand
TATAAAAATAATTTCTTTTGGTTTTTCGTATTTGTCTAAACCATTAAAAATAGATTGATCAACATCAAATTTTTCGCCTTCGATGACCAAAACTAATTTTTCGCCTAAATTCGCATCTGGTTTTCCGGTTACAAAGTAACGTTGCGAAATAAACGTTTTCAATTTATCTTCTATTTGTTCAGGCATCATTTTAATTCCTCCACTATTGATAATGTTGTCAATACGACCTAAAAATTCAAATTGCGTAGGTGAAATTATATGAACTAAATCGTTGGTTACAATTTTTTCTTCAGAAACCGAAAGCGCTTCTATTACTAAACAGTTTCTGGCGTCACATTCTAAAGTCACATTCGGCAAAACGGTAAAAATTTTATCGCCCACTTTTTTAGCAGCAATGTGCGAAACGGTTTCGGTCATGCCATAAGTTTCAAAAGATTTTGTACTTTTTAATTTGAGTAATTTTTTTTCTAATTTATCATTGATTTTTGAGCCACCAACAATAAGTTTTTTTACGTTTTTTAATTCCGCAATCGAATTTTGTGCCTGAAGCGGCACCATCGCAGAAAAATCGTAAATGGTCTCATTATTTTGCAATGGTTTTGAGCTGGGTGCAACAAAATCCATATCTAAACCAAGAATAAAACTTCTAACGAACATTAATTTTCCTGCCACGTATTTAATTGGCAAACAATTCAGCACTTTGTCACCCGGATTAAGTTCAAAGTAATCGCCNGTGGCAATNGCAGAATTGACCATCGCTTGCTTTTTCACGCGAATTATTTTGGGAATTCCAGTGCTTCCAGAAGTATGCATTTCGATAAAATCTTTTTCATCGAACCAATCTAGTAAAAAATTACCTACCGGTTTTTCAAAATCTTCACCTTCTTTNATAAAGCTATAAGCGACCCTGCACAAATCTTCTTTATCAAAGTTAAAACCGTTTAATTTAAAGCGATTATGAACGTTTTTATAGGTCAAATTAGTCATTATATTAGTTTTTTATTTGATTATTAATTTCAATATTTCCGGTTAATTTTTCTTTCCAATTGGTCCAATTGTACTTTTTACTAAAGATATACAAAAGAATTGGAAAAATTAAAAAAACAGGTAAAATTACTTCATATCCTGCAGAAGGTGTTGAAATGTCTCTTAATATAGAATTGGTTTGAAATACCGACCAATCTGAGGTGACCAACAATGCGCCAACCAAATTATTCGCGGCATGAAAACCCAAACTTAGTTCCATTCCGTCATCCATCAAAGTCAATATGCCTAAAAATAATCCTGTTCCAATATAATAAACCAACAATATCGGACCCAATTTAAGAACTTCAGGGTTGGATAAATGCAAACTTCCAAAAATAACAGCCGTCATTAACAGCGGAAACCACTTGTTTTTTGATAAAACGGCGAAACCTTGCATCAAATACCCTCGAAAAACATATTCTTCGACACTGGTTTGAATCGGAATCATTAATGTAGCAATGACAAATAAAATTAAGAACGGAACCAATTTAAAATTGTAAACATAATGTTCGGGAGCATTATAGTAATCTAGCGCGGTTGACAAAATGCCAAAAACCGCCCAAAGTGAAAATGAAAATAAAATCCGGTTCCAATCGATTTTTTTTCTCGAAGTAGTTACAGAAAGTAGGGTCTGCTGATGAAAATATTTAACAACAAACCAAATCCCAATCATTGCGAATACAAATGATAAAAGCAATAAAAACAAAGTTAAATTAAGGTCTAAAGTAGTCATCAAATCTTTAGAGGAGCTTTGTAACGCATCTTCAAAGCTTTTATTTTCACTCAGTTTTTTCGATATAACAGCCGCCAAAATTGGAAGTTGTCCAACAAAAGTGAACATAATTATAGTGAATGAACCTAAAATATATTTCCAAAAATCGTTGTTGGGTTTTATAGATTGAGCAATGAACATTTTATATTTTATGAATTTAGAATTATACGAGCAATTTAGCTTTATTTCTTTAATAAATATAAATTTTAATAAATATAAATTTTTCAAAATCGTTTTATGCTCCCAGGAATAGCCCTTTTAACAATCCTTTGTGAGTCAAGGCATATTGAAACTTTATCTTTGCAAAAAATTAATAAACATGAAAAGCCCAAATAGAATATTATTGGCTGTAATTTTGTTGGTTACAACAATAAATTTTGCGCAAGAAAATTCAAAATCTAACAAAGTAAAAGTTTCGGGAAAAGTCTTGGACAAAGTTACTAATCAACCATTAGAATACACCACAATTACGCTCCAAAATGTTGCTCAATCTTCAGACATTACGGGCGGAATCACAAATAACAAAGGAGAATTTGAATTTGCTGTAAATCCCGGTATTTATGATATAAAAATTGAATTTATTAGTTATAAACCAATAGAAATAAAACAAAAAAACATTCTATCGGCTCTGAATTTGGGAACAATTTTCCTTTCTGCAGATGTTACACAACTGAATGAAATTGTCATCAGAAACGAAAAAACAACTGTAGAAATAAAATTGGACAAAAAAGTTTATAATGTCGGCAATGATATTATGGTGAAAGGAGGCACGGTGAGTGATGTTTTAGATAATATTCCGTCCGTAAGTGTTGATGCTGAAGGTGTGGTTAGTCTCCGCGGAAACGCAGATGTTAGGATTTTAATAGACGGAAAACCATCAAACGCTATTAATATTGCTGAGGCGTTGCGCCAAATTCCCGCAGATGCCATTGATAAAGTAGAGGTTGTTACCAACCCATCCGCCCGCTACGACTCTGAAGGTGGTGGTGGTTTGTTGAATATTATACTTAAAAAAGGAAAAAATCAGGGGTTAAATGGTACATTTATATTGTCTTCAGGAAATCCAGAAAGCTATGGAGCTTCTGGGAATTTGAATTATAAGTCAGAAAAATTCAATATTTTTACTACAAATGGTTACAATTATAGAAATAATCCAGGAAGAATGTTATACGATACGGAATATTTAAATGCTGACGGCACGGNAAGAAATTATATCTATGAACGACGAAATAATGATAGAATTAGTGAAGGTTATAACGGAAATTTTGGAATAGATTTATTTTTAAACCAATCTACTACTTGGACCAACGGATTTACATACAGGAAAAATGGCGGCGATAATCCGGAAACGGTTTCTTATTCGAATTATGATGCCAACAACGTATTCCAATCAACAAATTACCGTTACAACCTACAAAACAGCCAAAGTGAAAATGCAGAATACAATTCTAATTTTGTCAAAAAATTTAAAAAAGAAGGACATAAATTTTCTATAGACGCTTCGTTTTCATCAAATAAAGAATATGAAAAGGGTTTTATAACCGACATTGTTAATGAAAAAACATTAAACGATCAAAAGCAGGGTAGAAGTATTATTCAATCAGATTATGTTTTACCGTTTGGAAAATCAAGCCAATTTGAAGCCGGTTATAAAGGAGATTTCATTAACCTAACCACTGCATACCAAGTCGGTAGTGTAAGTCCTTCAGGAGCATATTCGCCTTATGAAGATTTTACGAACACACTTCAATACAAAGAAAAAGTAAATGCGCTTTATTCGCAATTGGGCACAAAAGTTGGAAAATTTTCATTCCTTTTTGGTCTGCGTTGGGAAGATTCTAACATTGATATCAATTTACTTACAACAAGCGATTTTAATAAAAGGCGCTATAACAATTTTTTCCCAAGTGCCTTTTTTACCTATGAATTTTCAAAACAAACAAGTGCTTCTTTAAGCTACAGCCGTAGAATTTCTAGACCACGAGGACGACAAATCAATCCGTTTTCAAATTATTCTAGTAACATAAATGTGTTTCAAGGAAATCCGCAATTAAATCCTGCGATGACCGATGCAATAGATTTTGGATTTTTAAAAAAATGGGATAAATTAACTTTAAATACTTCAACTTATTTTAATAAAACCACGGATTCGTTTCAGTATGTTCGACGTCAATCCGGCGCTTTTGTTTACACAGCTGTTGGTGGTGCAGATATTTTTGACGCCAACGGAAATGTTATTACCATTGTAGATCAACCCGATGTTAGGACTCCCGTGATTATTACGACGCCAATCAATTTGGCGACAGAGTACCGTTTTGGTTTTGAGTTTACGCTGAATTATTCGCCCTATAAATGGTGGAAATTAAATTCAAACTTCAACTTTTTTAGGAATCAAACGAATGGAGATTTTGTTTATACAAATGCTGATAAAATTGTAATTACTCAAAATTTTGATAATACTGCCTATTCTTGGTTTACAAGATTAACATCAAAAGTAACTTTGCCGTACAAAATTGATTGGCAAACAAATGTGACTTACAATGGACCACAAAACAATGCGCAAGGAAAAAGTTTAGGAGTTTATGGTGCGAATTTAGGTTTTAGTAAAGATATTTTGAAAGACAAAGGAACAGTGGCTTTGAATGTACAAGATGTATTTAATTCTCGAAAAAGAATTACCCAAACGAATTTGCCACAGCTTAATTCTTACAGCGAAATGCAATGGAGAATGCGTCAAATTACGCTTTCGCTTACTTACAGATTCAACAAAAAGAAAAGCGATCGAGATAGACCAAAACGGGAAGGCGGCGACGACAACGATTTTCAAGGATAATTTACAACAAAAAATCCCAAAAATTTTCTTTGTGAATTACGTTTGTTGATTTTGGATGGTATTTTTCGGTGAATGATTTTGTGAATTTCACTTTTTGATTGGAATTGTATTTGATTTCAAAAGCATCAATTTGTTCATTCTTGATTTCAAGAAAATCAATTTCAGCTTGTTGGGTGTTGCGCCAAAAGAAAGTTTCTTTGNAGGAACGATTGTGGGCAATTTTCTTTTTCATTTCACTGATGATAAAATTCTCCCACAAAGCNCCAACGTCATCTCGCAATTCTGTAGGATTAAAGTTTTTAATGATGCGATTGCGCAAACCATTGTCCCAAAAATAAACCTTTTTGCCTTTTTTAATTTCGTTGTCTTGGTTTTTGCTAAATGCATTTAAACTAAAAACAATGAAGTTTTTTTCGAGAATATCGATGTATTTCTCTACGGTTAAGCGGTTTATTCCTAAATCATTCGACAGCGAACTATAACTTATTTCGGAGCCAATTCTGTAAGCTAACATTTGAACTAATTTTTGTAAAGTGGATGATTTCTTAATTCCATCTAAATTTAAAATGTCCTTGTAAAGAAAACCGTCTGATAAATCGTTGAGAATGCGTTCTTCTTTCCCAGGATTCATTATTACTTCCGGATAATATCCGTAAACCAACCGATGAGGAACNAGTCGTGTTGCTTCAACGAAATTAGTGTGGTTGACCATTTCGGCATAACTTAAAGGAAAAAGTTGGTTTTCAAATTTTCTTCCCATCATAGATTCTTTGGTTTTATCAGCCAATTCAAAAGCACTACTTCCAGAGGCAATTACTTGAATTTCGGGATAATTATCAACCATTCTTTTGATCAATAAACCTATATTGTGAATCATTTGAGCCTCGTCGATTACCAAAATTTTATAATCCCCAACTAATGCTTTTAACCTGTCGCTGGTAATATTTTCTAACAAAGTTTGCGTGTCTGGCTCGTCGCCATTGAGCCATAAAAAAGTTTTTCCTTTGATGGTAGATTTTATTAACGAGGTTTTTCCGACTTGTCTTGCGCCAAAAATCAAGATGGCTTTCCCTTTAAAAAGGAATTCGTCCATTTCTTTTTGTTGAATTCGATGTATCATTTGACATTAATTACAATGCAAATATATAACAAAATNATATTGTAATATCAAAAAAGTATAATAAAATGATATTACAATATCAAAAAAGTATAATAAAATGATATTTGGATTTACTGAAAGCCATTATTTGCCGATAAATTCTGCTTTCCTTTTTTCTAAAAATGCAGTTGTTCCCTCTTTAAAATCTGCTGTTCCAAAACATTTTCCGAAAGCTTTAATTTCGGTTTTATAACCATCAACACCTTCTTTGAAATTAGCATTAATTGCTTTTATGGCTTGACCAATCGCTGCGGGAGAATTTTTCATTATTTTTTGTGCAATTCCAAGACAAAAATCTAAAAGTTCATTNTGAGGAACAACATAATTTACTAAATTNTATTGTTTTGCTTCTTCTGCAGTGAGCATTCCTGCTGTAAGAATCATTTCCATGGCTTTTCCTTTTCCGACCAATTGTGGCAAGCGTTGCGTTCCGCCATAACCTGGAATTACACCTAAAGAAGTTTCTGGTAAACCCATTTTGGCGTTTGCTGAAGCCACTCGAAAATGGCACGACATAGCTAATTCTAATCCTCCACCAAGTGCAAAACCGTTAACAGCTGCAATAACGGGTTTTTTTAAATTTTCTATAAAATCGAATAACAATTCTTGTCCTTGAGCGGCTAATTCCGCGCCTTCTTCAACTGAAAAATGAGCAAATTCTGAGATATCTGCGCCAGCAACAAAAGCTTTTTCTCCATTTCCTGTTAAGATTATGACTTTAACTTCAGCATTCAATTCTAGCACATTAAAGCAATGATGTAGTTCTTGAATCGTAGCTTTATTTAAAGCATTTAATTTTGTTGGCCGGTTAATTGTTACGGTAGCAATTCCGTTTTCTACAGAAGATATTATGTTTTCGTAGTTCATTTTGATGTTTTTATTTTCCGATTATAGGAAGCGATACGGTAAAGGTGGCGCCTTTTTTATATTCGCTTTCAAAAGTAATTGTTCCTTTGTAATTCTCAATAATATTCTTAATAATTCCTAAACCAAGTCCCATTCCGCTCGTTTTTGTGGTGAACTTCGGTTCAAAAATGCGTTCGACATTTTCGGGTTCAATGCCAATTCCGTTGTCTTTCACTTTAATTAAAACATTGTTTTTCTGTAAATTAACCGTTACTAAAATCGACTTTTCTAATTGATTGTCAGGAATTGATTGAATGGCATTTTTGACTAAATTAGTGATGATTCTAATCAATTGTGTACGGTCTATTTTGGTAATAATTTCTTTTTCTTCACTTTCAAAAACAATATACTCTTCATTAAAAATATCCAAAGCCAAATCCACAATATCCACTACATTTAAGGTTTCATTTTGTTGTGCTGGCATCGATGCAAAGTTTGAAAACGCTGAAGCCACAGCACTCATGGTGTCAATTTGTTGGATTAACGTTTCTGAGTAATCTTTCATTTTTTGTTGAATTTCAAGATCATTCACATCAAATTTTCTCTGAAAAGACTGCACCGTTAATCGCATTGGCGTTAATGGATTTTTTATTTCATGTGCTACTTGTTTTGCCATGTCTCTCCAAGCTTGTTCACGTTCGGATTGAGCTAATTTTACAGCACTTTCTTCTAATTTATCGACCATTCCGTTATAGGCATTAATCAATAAGTTAATTTCTTTATTGCTATCGTCGGATTCGATTTTTTCGTTTTTTTGGTTCAAACTTGTTTCGGTAATTTTGTCAGAAATCGCCTTTAAAGATTTGGTTACATAGCTGGAAAGAAAATAAGCCAACGCAAATGCAATTAATAGCATAAAAGCATAAACTTGACCAAGTCTAAATAAGAAGTTTCTTAATTCTCGGTCATAAAAACCATCGTCTTCAATATATGGCAAACTTAAAATTCCGAGTGGTTTGAATTTTAAATCTTTAATTACGCTAAACGATGAACGGTATTTTTTGTCATCGATGGTTTTGACATCAACATATCTTTTTTCTATTGAAGATTGAACTAATTTTAGCATATAATCCGGAATTGGCGGTGCTGGCGTATCGATAGAAAAGGAAGCTTTTGAAGATTTTAGCAACTTTCCTTTTAAGCTATAAATGTTGATTTGAAGGCTGTGAATGTCGGCTAGTTCGTGGATTTTATCTTTAAAAATTAAAGGTAAATTGTCTGTGGTAAGCGGATAAGTTGTGGTTGAAAGAATATAATTAATGTGTTCTTTGATGGCATTTTCTTTTCGTTCTAATCTTTCTTGATGATAATTTTTCGCTTCAGTTTTGAATTGAAATATAGATATCCCGGCCATTAAAAGCGATGCCAAAAAAGTCAAAAGTATCATCGACAAAAAAATTCTCGTCCTTAATGAAACCCTTTTAATTTTGACTGCTTTCAACATCTAAGCTTCGTTTTTTTGACGGATTTTTTTATAAAATTTAAAGCCCAACATGATGAGTATAGAAAATAAAAATATTCCCAAAACGCCGTAAATCCAATTGACTGCATTTTTTAGTACTACTAAAAAAACCACTGCAAACAAAATTAATGTAGCTCCTTCGTTCCATAATCGCATAAAGTTAGAAGAATATTTAAAATCGCCTTTTTGAAATTGCTTGTAAATTTGATGGCATTTCAAATGATAAAAATAAAGTAAAAAAACAAAACCAAGTTTAACATGCATCCAATGCATTTGTAACCAAGCATTTCCTAAATCAGTAAAGAAAAGCATCCAATACGCAAAAACNCTTGCTAAAATAGCGCTTGGCCAAGTGATGATGTACCAAAGTCTATAAGTCATTATTTTATATTGGTTCAACAAAATTTCTTTTTCTGGCGAAGGTTTTTCATTGGCCTCAATTTGGTAAACAAACAAACGAACGATATAAAACAATCCTGCAAACCAAGTGATTACAAAGATGAGGTGAAGTGATTTTAGGTATTCGTACATAGTTAATTTTGGTTTCAAGTTTCAAGTTTCAAGTTGTGCAAACCTGAAACTTGAAACAAACTTTAAACTTTTTCGTATTCTTTAATCCAATCTGCAACGGTGGCACACCATTCGTCGCCGTCATTCATACAAGGAATTGCCATAAATTCTTCGCCGCCATGGTGTAAAAATTCTTCGTTGGCTTCCATGGCAATTTCCTCGAGCGTTTCTAAACAATCAGACACAAAAGCTGGGGTTACAACCGCCAATTTTTTGATTCCTTTATCAGGCATTTTGTTTACTTCAACGTCGGTGTACGGAGTTAACCATTTGTCTCCCGCTAATCTCGATTGAAAGGTTTGACTGTATTTTCCTTCCGGAATTCCGAGTAATTTCACTACTTGTTTTGTGGTTTCATAACATTGATGACTGTAACAAAATTCGTGGGCTGGCGAAGGCGTATGACAGCATGAAAAATCGATTTTACAATGTGATTTTGTGATGTCGGTTTTGCGAATATGGCGTTTTGGAATTCCGTGGTAGGAAAACAATAAGTGATCATATTCAAATCCATCTAAGTGTTTTTTGATAGAATTAGCCAAAGCTTTGATGTAATCTGGTTTGTTGTAAAACGCAGGAACCACTGTGAACTTCATTTCGGGAAAATGTTTTGCGCGCAATTCTTCTGCTAAAACCAAAATAGTGGTAGTCGATGCCATGGCGTGTTGCGGATACAAAGGAAAAAGCATTACTTCATTTACGCCTTTATCATGCAATTCTTGTAGCCCTTTCAAAATTGTCATTGTGCCATAACGCATGGACAAAGCCACAGGAATATCGACCATACTTTGCACTTTTTTGTGCATTTTTTTGGAAATTACGACCAGTGGCGAACCTTCATCTGTCCAAATCCTTGCATAAGCCGCAGCCGATTTTTTAGGTCGCGTTTGTAAAATTACGCCTCGAACNAGTAATGCACGCAACAAAAACGGAACGTCAATTACGTATTTATCCATTAAAAANTCATCTAANTATGGCTTTACATCTTTTGCTGTTGGGCTTTCTGGCGAACCTAAGTTTACTAATAATACTCCTTTCATTTTGTTTTTTTTTATTTCAAAAGTAACTAAACTTCTTATTTTCTAGTTTTGATTAACAATTTTTTATTTATTGTTTGATATGCGAAATTGATATCATTCCGTTTACAAAAACACTTGTTTTATGTGTTTTGATTCAAAGTCATTAGGTACTTTTTTGGCGTTGTGGCAAATTTCTTTTTAAAAGCTGCAATAAAATGACTTCCGGTGCTATAGCCAATTTTTAATCCCACTTCGTTTACATTATAGGAACCTGAATCTAGCAGTTTTCGGGCATAATCCATTTTATAGTCAAACAAAAAGCCATAAACCGTATCGCCATAAATTTGTTTGAAACCCATTTTTAATTTCTTTAAATTCAATCCAATTTCGTCTGCTAATTCTTGTAATCCAGGCGGTTCCGCCATTTTTGAGATGATAATTTCTTTTGCTTTTTTTATTTTCAAAACATTTTCCTCATCAATCAGAAATGGACATTGCTCTGCGTTTGAATCTTCATTTCTNTTGAAATACAAACTTAATAATTCATATCCTTTTCCTTTGTAATATAAATTCTTAATTGATGGATTTAAATTATAATGAAACATTTGGCTCAAAACTATTGCCATCGACGGACTAATGTTATCTTCTTTGTAATATTTTTTGTCGTTGTTTTCCTCACTCAAAAACGGAATATAATCTGCTTCTGATGAAAACAAAGTGTGGAATTTTTTTATAGAGATAATAACAGAAATTACCCACGAATTTGGCGATAATTCTAAATTTAATGGCAATTCTTTTTGTGGATTGTATAATAACAATGACTTTTCATCCTTAAGATCTAGGGCATAACTCCCTTCATTGAAAATAAATTTTGCTCTTCCTTTTATACCAAAATGAAATTGAATAAGACCTTTAGTAATAGCTCTTTCTAGACGAATTACATTGTTGTCGTCATTTTGAAATCGAATCAAAATAAAATCATCTTCAATTTTTATTATTTCTTGAGAACCCATAGCGATATTTTTTCGGATATGATTTTGAAACCAACCAAGAATTCTATTTAGAATTGTTCTACATAAGTAAATTCATAACACTTGATTTCANTACAAATTTAATAGAATTTATATAGATTTCAGTATTTTGGATTAAAAATTCGCATAGCGTTACAAAAAGTCCTTACAGCGTTACTTTTATAGATTGTATAGTAATAATTTTGTCGAACTTTTAGGAAAAGTAAATATGGAGCACAATAATTTATTAAGACCACAATATTTCTACGCCGTTGGATTAAGTTATAAAAAAGCCGATGCAGTAACTAGAGGAAAATTTAGTTTAAATGCGCAAGCAAAAACCAATTTGCTTCAGCAGGCGAAAACCGAAAATATTGAGAGTTTAATTGTGACTTCCACGTGCAACAGAACAGAAATTTACGGTTTTGCAGAGCATCCATTTCAGTTAATCAAACTAATTTGTGAAAACAGTTTTGGTTCCGTAGAAGAATTTCAAGAAGTTGGTTTTGTCTATAAAAGCCAAGACGCAATTGCTCATTTGTTTAGAGTCGCCACTGGATTAGACAGTCAGATTTTGGGAGATTTCGAAATCATCAGCCAGCTCAAAACCAGTTTTTACGAATCTAAATCGTTAGGNCTAATCAATACCTTTCTCGATAGATTGGTAAATGCTGTCATTCAAGCTAGCAAAAAAATAAAAAATGAAACCGAAATTAGCTCAGGAGCAACTTCTGTTTCTTTTGCTTCGGTGCAATACATTATCAAAAATGTAGAAAACATAGGCAACAAAAACATTTTGCTTTTTGGAACTGGAAAAATCGGAAGAAATACTTGCGAAAATTTAGTGAAGCATACTAAAAACGAGCAAATTACTTTAATCAACCGAACAAAAAATAAAGCGGAAAAACTAGCTGGAAAACTGAATTTAATCGTTAAAGATTATGCCGATTTGCA
>JGI25917J50250_1000412_pt1 | contig 11783 bp, 10 predicted proteins | sample LauGreSBDMM110SN_4_FD_50250 | JGI IMG/M metagenome (IMG submission 50250) | reverse complement strand
GTAGTTTCAAACAATGGTATGGTGATGCAAACAACAAATGGTGTAGTTTATACTTCTCTCAATCAATCTTTTGATACAGTAACTCAAGTGCAATTTAATGACCCAACAAATCCAAATACCGTTTGGGGTGCAACTGCTTTCCCATCAGGAACTGCTATTGCAGGAAGTTCTGATAAAATTGACGTGCCACCTGGTTTTTTTAATTTGACATTTAANCGAACTACTGGGGCGTATAGCTTTGCTGTTGTACCAATTTCAATTATTGGTCCTGGACTATCAGATTGGAATACAGATGTAACTATGGACTCTGCTGACTACGGATTTAATTCAAGCAAAATGAATGTTGTATTTGTTGGCGGTGATATTAAATTTAGAGCGAATGCAGATGCAACAATATCATGGGGTGGAAGTACCACTTTTCCAACAGGAACTGCAACAACTTCTGGCGCAGGAAATATTGCTGTTTCTGCCGGAACATATAGTGTTTCTTTTAATAGAGTAACAGGTGTATATAGTTTTTCAGTTTTATCTACAACAAATTTTGATAAAGCAGGTTTGGTATTATATCCAAACCCTACCACCACCACATTTGCTATCAATGGTGCTTTTGAAAAAGTTCAAGTATACGCCATCACGGGTCAATTGGTAAAAACTTTTACAAAAACAATAGCTAACCAAAATTTTAATATTGCTGATTTAAAAAGTGGAGTTTATTTTGTTAAAGCTGTTGATGCTTCAAACATCGAAAAAACTTCTAAGTTGATCAAACAATAATTGATTGAAACAATTTTCAAAAGCCTCTTAGGAAACTAAGGGGCTTTTTAATTTGTAAAAACAAAAATCTTAATGGTGTAAAAATAAAATGATCCTCAAAAAAAGCTGCGCAAAGTCATAACTACGGTGTTTTAAAATAATTTTTATTGCAAATCCTGGCTATTAAGATTAGATCTTTTTTTGCTGTATAAAAAGTAAACTGATATACCAATTACTCCCCAAATCAGAAAGGCAATCCATGTATGAATTCTCACAAAATACATTAAAAACAAGTTAAAACAAACACCTAAAGTCCCGACAACATAGACAGCCGGTGTACGATAAGGACGATCAAGTTCCGGTTTTTTATACCTCAACATCATAACCGCAACGCATACCATAGCAAACGCAAGTAATGTCCCCATACTGCACATTTCACTAACTTTTTCAATTGGTGTAAGCGCGGCAACTACAGAAATAATTGCCCCAACTAAAATTGTGCTTTGGTAAGGCGTTTTAAATTTAGGATGTATAGATTTAAAGAATGGAGGAAGCAATCCGTCTTTTGCCATTCCTAAAAATATTCTTGTTTGTCCAAGCATCATCACAAGCATTACAGATGTGAGCCCTAGTGTTGCTGCAATTGTAATAATAAAAACAGCCCACGTTAAACCTTTTTCACTAAAAGCAGAGGCCACCGGTGCTGCTTTGTCGAGCATCGTGTAAGGCACCATTCCTGTTAATACCAATGAAACCAAAATATATAAAACGGTACATATAATTAGCGAAGCAATAATTGCAAAAGGAACATCTTTTTTAGGATTTATTGCTTCTCCGGCCTGCGTAGATACCGCATCGAAACCTATATAGGCAAAGAAAACTATTGTTGCGGCTGTTAAAACTCCACCAAATCCAAAATTCATTTTCCCGGTTGCATTCCCTAGTTCATCAAGAGCAGGAACTTCTTTTGGAATAAATGGATACCAGTTTTCAACATTTATATAAAATGCNCCGACTATAATAACAAATAGAACTACTGCTACTTTAATAACAACAATAATGTTATTTGTACTTGCTGCTTCTTTTATTCCTTTCACTAAAACGGCAGTAACTAACCAAGTAATAATAAAAGCTGGAAGATTGAAAGCGATAGAAGGCATATCCCATAATTCTGAAGGAAATTCTTTGTTGTGCGCTAGGACTTTTTCTGTTGCGGTCGCAAAATCATTGCAAAGCCAGACTGGAAAATCAATGTGAAATAAATGAAGGAATTTCACGAAATANCCACTCCATGCAACTGCAACGGTAGTAGCTCCCATCATGTATTCTAAAATTAGATTCCAGCCGATAAACCAAGCAAACAGTTCTCCAACTGTTCCGTATGCATACGCATAAGCAGAGCCTTCTACTGGTAAAACGGAAGCAAATTCTGCGTAACATAATGAAGCAAATAAACAACCAATTCCTGCAATTACAAAGGATAATGCTAAGGCTGGTCCTGCATAATCACGGGCCGCAATTCCCGTCAAAGTGAAAATTCCACCACCTATAATCGCTCCTATTCCTAAGGACGTTAAACCCCATCGGGTCAAAACTCTTTTTAAATCATTTTTTTTCATTTCTGCTTCAAATGCAGATATTGGTTTTACTCTCCAAACAGACATAAATTCTCGTTTTTAGTTATTGTGTTCAAATATACTTTTTTTGTTTAATAATTTTACAATAATATAAAATTTATCCCGTCAAAACCAAAAACCAACGGAAAACCAAGTAAAACCTTTGTTCAATTCGGGCGACCATGAATATTTTACTTCAACAGGACCAATTATTGTTTCCAATCCATAACCAACAGCATATCCAGAATATTGTGGTTTTTTAAACCAATTTTTGCTGTTGTCAAACATATTGTCGCCGATATTAGCATAATTGGCAGCAAAATTCAAGTGATTTTTCTTTAAAATCTCATAATCCAATGTAAAAGTAGATTTTACATAGCTGTCTCCTGCAAGCGACAAAAAATCATAGCCATAAAAACTTCTAAAATTATTGATTTTATTGAAACCGTAACCGCCTAAGACAAAATCAAAATAAGGTACCGTTTGTTCTCCAACTGCAAACCCACCTTCACTTTGAAACAAAATAGTTGCTTTTTTATAGAAATTTCTTGCAAAACCAAAGTCNGCTTTTACAACAGAATATTTTTGAAAATTACCAACAAACTTTGAAGCATAAACGTAAGATTGAAAATCACCATTAAAATACCATCCTTTTTTCGGAAAATAAAAATTATCTAATGAATCATATTTCAAATATCCATAAATATTTCCGTAATCGGTATTTTCAAATATTGGTGTCGTGGATTGAATATTTGCAGATTTTATTTTGATATGCTTCAGTTCTAATCCTCCTCCAATTATAAATTTTTGTTTGAAGATGGTTTGCAAGTAAACTTGATTTGAAAAATCCAAAAAATCGAGGTTAATGGAATTATAATTTTTAAATTCAAAAACATTTTTGCCACTCTTGTCAGCAATAATATTTCGATTAAATTGATTTAACCGCGATTTAACTCCGAAACTAAAATAAAATCCGTTATCGATATAATAGTCTAAATTATACCTAAAATTATCTCCTAAAATTACATCCAAAGAAACAACGTCATTTTTATAAAAAAGGTTCTTTTGAGTCAAATTAAGCAAAACGCCGCTTTTGTATAATCCATCATAGTGTAATCCAAATTTCAAAAATGTTTTGATGGGATTTTCACTAAGTTTAAATTCTAAATTGTCGTAGCCATCTTCTTTATTAATGATATAATTGATAGCACTAAAATTTTGGGTTGCATTGAGGTTGTCAATCCCATTTTTTAAATCCTGATAAGTAATTTTCTCATTGGTCCTGAATTTTAATTTACCCAAAACATAAGATCTCGTGTAGTTTTTCAACCCAGCAATTTCTATAAAATCGAAGATTAAAGTATCTTTTTTTACTACTAATGGTTTTTTATGATTATTTGAACTGCTGAGCAAAACTAGTTTATTGATTTGTAAACGAGCTGCCTCTTCGCCCTTTTTAATGATAGCTGCAATTTCATCAAATGAAATTAAAGAAAAATCAACAATATCTGGCTTGATATAAATATCCGTTTGCTCTTTCTTTTTTTTCATTTTTTCTAAAATTTGAATATTAGAAATTTGAGTAAAAATATGGGTTGCATCATTTAATGAATTCCTATCGCGTAAATCGTCTTGAACATCAACCCCTATAATGATGTCCGCACCCAATTTTCGTATTTCTTCAATCGGATAGTTGTTCGAAATGCCGCCGTCTACTAGTAGTTTACCATCTATTTCAATTGGAGAAAATAGCGATGGCAAGGTGGCACTGGCTAAAATAGCNTGGGGTAAATAACCCCGGGTCAAAACAACTTCTGTTCCCCTTTCGATATCGGTTGCAACACATAAAAATGGAATAGGTAACTGGCTAAAGTCTTTTGTGAAACGTTCTTTGTAAAGTAACTTATTNANTAAACTGTATAAATAAGCTCCTTTAGAATATGCTTTTGGAACCCCAATTTTGAACTTATTGAAAGGAAGTGTTAACGCGNAAAGTTCATCATTACGTTTTTCGTAGAAATTTTTTGAACTGCGAGGGATAAAATCNCTCAAAAGCTCATCGAAATTTGTTGCCTTAAAAATAGAGTCAATTTGATTGGCATTGTAGCCAGCAGCATACAATCCTCCAACCACTGCACCCATGCTAGACCCACCTATATAATCAATTTTTATCCCTTCTGCTTCAATCACTTTCAAAACACCAATGTGCGCTAATCCTTTTGCTCCACCGCCGCTGAGGACCAAACCTATTTTTGGCTTATTAATTTCTTGCGCCTGAGAAAAAACTGTAAAAGACAACAGTAAAATCCAAACAAAAAGAAGTATAATTTTTTTCATTTATGATGGAAGGTTTTTGTTGTTGTAAAAGTCGGAAATTTTTTTTGCTCTTGCTACGCCAACGACCTCAGAAATTTGTTTTTCGGTGGCCAATTTCAATCTTTTTACAGATTTAAAGTGTTTTATGAGCGTAAGCATAGTTTTTTCACCAATTCCTGGAATAGATTCTACCGACGAATTAAGTGCTGCTTTACTCCTTTTGTCCCTGTGAAAAGTAATCCCAAATCGATGCGCTTCGTTACGCAACATCTGAATTACCTTAAGTGTTTCTGATTTTTTGTCTAAATACAAAGGAATTGAATCTCCCGGATAAAATAGCTCTTCCAGTCTTTTTGCAATGCCAATAATGGCAATTTTTCCACGCAAATCGAGTTCATCCATGATTTTGAGCGCCGACGACAATTGTCCTTTTCCTCCATCAATGATGATTAAATTGGGCAACGGCTGGTTTTCGTCAAGCAAACGTTTGTAGCGGCGATAAACCACTTCTTCCATCGAAGCAAAATCATTTGGACCTTCTACGGTTTTGATGTTAAAATGGCGGTAGTCTTTTTTGCTGGGTTTTCCGTCTTTAAAAACTACACAAGCCGCCACAGGATTTGTGCCTTGGATATTGGAATTGTCAAAACACTCTATGTGGCGAGGTGCTACCGAAAGCCGCAAATCTTTTTGCATTTGGGCCATGATCCTATTGGTATGGCGTTCTGGATCTACAATCTGCAACTGCTTGAGTTGGTCGATTCTGAAATATTTGGCATTGCGAATAGACAAATCTAGAATTTGCTTTTTGTCGCCCACTTGCGGCACAGTAACTTTGATGTTTTCGCCCACCTCTACTTCAAAAGGCACAACAATTTCTCTCGATAACAGTTGAAATCGCTCACGCAATTCAATAATCGCCAATTCCAAAAGCGCTTGATCTGTTTCTTCTAATTTCTTTTTGATTTCTAAAGTATAAGAGCGAATCACAGAACCATGTGCAATTTGAAGAAAATTGACAAACGCTGCACCTTCATCTGAAACGATTGAAAAAACATCGATATTCGTAATTTTCGGGTTGGCCACCATCGAGCGAGATTGATAATTTTCTAAGACATCAATTTTGTTTTTAATAAGCTGTGCGTCTTCAAAATGCATGTCTTTTGCCAAATCGCTCATTAACTTTTTAAAATCTTTCATGCTTTCCTTAAAATTTCCTTTTAGAATTTCTCGAATGGCATCGACTTGCTTTTGATAATTTTCTATAGACTCAAATCCTTCACAAGGACCTTTGCAATTGCCTATGTGGTATTCTAAACAAACCTTAAATTTATGATTTTCGATGTTTTTTTCGGCTAAATCATAATTACAAGTTCGAAGAGGATATAATTCTCTAATCAGTTCTAGGATGGTTGAAATGGTTTTGAAACTTGCAAAAGGTCCGAAATATTCTGAACCGTCTTTTATCTTGTTTCGCGTAGGAAAAATGCGAGAAAACGGTTCTTTTTTGATGCAGATCCACGGATAAGTTTTGTCGTCTCGGAGCAGCACATTGTAGCGTGGTTGCAATGTTTTGATTAAATTGTTTTCTAACAAAAGCGCATCACTTTCGGTCGAAACCACAATGTGCTTGATGGTTACAATTTTTTTGACCAGCACATTGGTTTTTGCCGTATCGTGGATTTTATTAAAATAAGAAGCTACCCTTTTTTTAAGGTTTTTGGCTTTGCCAACATACAAAATCTTTTCTTCCTTATCATAATATTGGTAAACGCCCGGACTCTCCGGCAATGTTTGAATTTGAAGTTGTAACGATGGATGAGTCATTTTGAGATGAAAGGGTAGCGTGTGTAGTGTAGAATATATATTTTTGAACTGGGATTTTATTAAACCCAAATTTTTAAACAAAGTTAATCTTTATGTATTCGATTTCAAAAAAAGTCGTTGTTAATTGTGTATTGAGAAATAATTATTACTTTTAAAATTTATTAATATATATGAACAAAAACAAAACCCTTACTATTCTTGGCGAAACCATTCTTCCCGGCGACTCCAAAACAATCAATATGGAAATTGCAAAATTGCATACCACTACAAAATTAAAAATTCCAATAATCGTTGAAAGTTCAAAAATAGATGGTCCTGTGGTTTTGTTTTCAGCAGGAATCCACGGAGACGAAATCAATGGTATAGAAATAGTTAGACAAATCATCATACAAAAAATTAACAAACCAAAAACGGGCACAATCATTTGCATTCCAATTGTAAATATGTTTGGGTTTGTCAATAAATCGCGCGAATTTCCTGACGGAAGAGATCTAAATCGGGTTTTTCCGGGAAGTAAAACGGGTTCGTTGGCAAGTAGATTTGCCTATCATATTTTGAAAGAAATTATGCCCATTGTGGATTATGCTGTAGATTTTCATGCCGGCGGCGCAAGTCGGTTCAATGCACCTCAAATTCGTTTGACCCAAAATAATCCAGCTTTAAAAAAACTAGCTGATGTTTTTAATGCGCCATTTACATTATATTCTAAAAACATTGTCGGTTCGTTTCGCAATGCTTCAGAAAAATTGAATGTGCAAATGTTGCTTTTTGAGGGCGGAAAATCTTTAGACATTAACAACAAAATCGCCGAAGAAGGCGTAAATGGCGTGAAAAGATTATTATTTCACCTCAAAATGTTGAATCCGAAAATCGACGCGGTGAACCCTCAAATTCCGACGATTTATATTGAAAAATCGGGTTGGATTCGTGCAAAATGTTCAGGACTTTTGCATGATTACAACACGATAGGCACTTTTGTGAAAAAAGGAGTAGTTTTGGGAATTATTACTGATCCTTTCGGAAAATTTGTTCAAAAAGTAAAAGCGCCAAACGACGGATACATTATCAATGCCAATCACTCACCAATAGTCTATCAGGGTGATGCGATTTATCACATCTCGAACATGATGTTTGGAAGTGGAGAATAGACCTTACGCAATAAGCAGTAAGCAAAATTAGCATTTCAGATTAAAAAAATATTGACTTTATTACATTGTCGAATAGTCTTTTGCCTAAAGCATAATGCAGATTAAAATGACCAAAAAAGAACTGAGATTTAAATATAAAGATTTACGGCAAGCACTACAGCAAGAAGAAATTGAAACTTGTAGCATTGCAATTGCTAATCAATTACTAAAATTGCCGATTTGGGACAAAACTTATTATCATGTTTTTTTGCCAATTGAAGAATTAAAAGAAGTAAACACAGCATTTATTTTGCACATTCTTTCTGGCAAAGACAAAGAAATTGTAGTGTCGAAAAGCGATTTTGAAACAAGAACGATGCAGCACTTTTTGTTGACAGACAATACTAAAATAGCAAAAAGCGAATATAATATTCCTGAACCAATTGATGGACTAGAAGTTCCTGTTGCTAAAATTGAGGTAGTTTTTGTACCACTTTTGGCATTTGACGAACTCGGAAATAGAGTGGGTTACGGAAAAGGATTTTATGATAAATTTTTAGCATCATGTGAAAATGACACCTTTAAAATTGGCCTTTCTTTATTTGAAAAAGAACTTAAAATCACAGATGTGGCTGCAAATGATGTTTTGTTAGATTATTGCATTACTCCAAGTAAGATTTACAAGTTTTAGCTTACTTGGTTATTTCAATCCTATAATTGTTTGATGTCTTTAAACCAATCTCCCAATGTTGGATAAATGGCGGTAGAAACCTGTAATATTGGATAAAAAAACAAAGAATTTTCTATAGTAGCTTTGTCGCAAAAAGTGTTTTTTTCGTTCACTTTCTGAAATAAATTAAGCGAAACACTTAAAATTAAAACCATTCTTATAACTCCAAAAATACCTCCGCCAAATTTGTTAATCAACCCCAAACTTGCAAAATTAGCAATTGTAGTGAAAAATTTTGCCAACAAAAAAATCCCAACTACTACCAAAATAAATGTCAAGGCAAATGCAGTAATTTGAATAGATTTTGGAGACCAATGCACATGGCTTTCAATCAAACTTTTCATTAAATAAGAAAATTTTATGGCAACAAAAATCCCAATAAACAAGGACAACAGTGAAGCTAATTCTACAAAAAAACCTCTCCATAAACCACGTATCAATCCATAAATCAAAAAGCCGCCTAAAATAATGTCTATCAATCCCATTTTTAAAAATTTCTTGGCAAATATATACTTTTAGAAATATTTGCTTAAGGAATTTTGTAGTAACGAAACATAATATTAATAAAAAACGATTTTAAACATTGAGAAAATTATCTTTGCAAATTAATTTTCAAAAGCGATGCGTTTAGAATTCTAAATTCTAAATTCTAAATTCTAAATTTATGAGCAGAGACATACAACTGAAAGAACGCTGGGAAAACCTCGTTCAACTANTATCTAATCAATTTTCGCAAGGAGAAGACTTAGATTTAGACGCTATAATTTATTTAATNGGTGTTCAAGAATTGGGCAAAGTACATCAAGAATACAAAAAAGACGAGAAATTAAACCTGATGCACATCGCCATTTGTCGTTTGCTTGAGCCATACGGATACTATGAATTCNAGTTTTTCGACAACGACGGATGGCCGCATTACAAGGTGAAAGAAGAATTGCCAGCACTAAAAGCAGGAGAACAATCTGTTTTGATGAAAGAAGCAATCGTCAATTATTTTTTGGAAAAAGAAGTGATTGAATAGTTTGCAGTTTGCAGTTGCATTTTTTAAAGCAATTAACTGAAAACTGAGACTGAAAACTGAGACTGAAAAGTAAAAACTTTTACTTATTTTTGCAATCCTAATTTAGCATCAAATGATAAACGAAATAAAACAATATATTGCCGAAGCCGACGCGTTTTCAACAGAAAACAAAGCCGAATTAGAAACCTATAGAATAAAATTTTTAGGAAGCAAAGGACTTTTGAAAACCCTTTTTGCTGAATTTAAAAACGTGCCAAACGAACAAAAAAAAGAGTTTGGGCAAGTAATTAATTTGCTTAAGAACACGGCGGAAGAAAAAGTGAAATCTATTCAGGATTTACTTGAAAGCAAAGAGGAAATTAAAGGTTTTTATGGCGATTTGACCCGTCCAGCTGAGCCAATAAAGATTGGTTCTCGCCACCCTATTTCATTGGTNAAAAATCAAATAATTGATATTTTTTCNAATATTGGATTCAATGTTTCAGAAGGGCCAGAAATCGAAGACGATTGGCATAATTTTACTGCATTGAATTTGCCAGAATACCATCCTGCACGAGACATGCAAGACACTTTTTTTATCCAAACTAATCCCGATGTTTTACTTCGCACACACACGTCATCTGTTCAAGTACGGTACATGGAAAACAACAAACCGCCAATCAGAACCATTTCGCCAGGAAGGGTTTTTAGAAACGAAGCGGTTTCTTCGCGTTCACATTGTATTTTTCATCAAGTGGAAGGTTTATATATTGATAAAGATGTTTCGTTTGCAGATTTAAAACAAACTTTACTGTATTTTACCAAAGAAATGTTCGGAAAATCCAAAATCCGATTGCGCCCAAGTTATTTTCCNTTTACAGAACCAAGCGCAGAAGTTGATATTTATTGGGGCTTAAAAACAGAAACCGATTACCGAATTACCAAAGGAACAGGTTGGTTAGAAATTATGGGTTGCGGGATGGTTGATCCAAATGTACTTAAAAATTGTGGCATCGATCCCGAAGAATATAATGGATTTGCCTTTGGAATGGGAATAGAAAGAATCGCAATGTTACTTTATCAAATTGGCGACATCAGAATGTTTTATGAAAATGATATTCGATTTTTGGAGCAATTTAAAGCAAGTATTTAGATTTAAGATTTAAAAAATGAAGAAAGATATAGAAATTCCAACAGTTGAAAATGTATTCCTCGCTGCTGTTCAAGAATGGAACGATGACTTTATGGAAAAAGTTTGGTATGCCTACCTCATCAACGACAGCGATTTCAAGCTTGATGGTGTGATGGTTGTTTCTAAAGCATTTGGAACTATTGATGGCGAAATGAAAAAGACTTCGCTTTTGCGGCATGCTTTTTTAGAAGTTCCCGCCATTTCTTTCGTGAAAATTGAAATGATTGAAAAAAATGTATTACAACTCAATAATGAATTTATGGTTACTTTCTTTATAAACGAAAAACTTTACGACAAAAAATACATATTTACAGCCAATTCAATCAACGAAAATACTACAGAAGAAGTTCCTCTTTTGTTTGTTGATGGCGTTATTGTGAACTAAAACCAATCGCGTGTTTGTTGTAATTTTTGCGTTTTCTTAACCCTTAAAATTCAACTTACTACACCTAAATTTCTATTTGTTATTGCAGTTTTTTAATATTACTTTTGCCTTACTAAATTTTACAAATGACATTGTTAAGAGCCTACACCATTGTATTTTGGATTTTATTAATCGATCAAGTTTCAAAATTATATATCAAAACCCATTTTATTCTTGGCGAACAAATAGAAGTTTTTAGCTGGTTTAGAATTCATTTTATCGAAAATGAAGGTATGGCTTGGGGAACAGAAATTCCTGGTGCTTATGGAAAATTAATTTTGACCATTTTTCGATTGCTTGCCGTCTCCGGAATTGNCTACTGGCTTTGGGATTGTGTGANCAAAAAAAGTTCCTCGTATTTGATTTTTGCCATTTCTTTAATTTTAGCAGGCGCATTCGGAAACATCATCGATTCTGTTTTTTACGGTATTATTTTCAATGATAGTTCGCAAGAAGTAGCTACTTTTTATTCCAACAATCCCTATGGCAATTTCTTTCAAGGGAAAGTGGTTGATATGCTCTATTTTCCGTTTATAGAAGATGGTGTTTTGCCCAATTGGGTTCCGTTTCTTGGCGGAAAATCATTCACTTTTTTTAATGCTATTTTTAATTTTGCCGACATGGCAATTTCTACAGGAGTTGGAATCTTAATTTTCTTCAACAAAAAAGCTTTTCAAAAAGAAGATTGATCAATCGCAAAAATCAATGGCAATTGCAAAAGACAATGGCGACATCAAAAGTTAGTTTGAAGTTGATATTGAAGTTGATATTGAAGTTGATATTGAAGTTGATATTGAA
>JGI25917J50250_1000408_pt1 | contig 11834 bp, 8 predicted proteins | sample LauGreSBDMM110SN_4_FD_50250 | JGI IMG/M metagenome (IMG submission 50250) | reverse complement strand
AAATTGAGCTTGGTAGCTACTTGCCACCAGCCAAAATAGGCGCCTGCATGGCTGTCTTGCGGGCCACGGCTTTGCAAAACGCCATTGAGCAAAGCGCCTGGTGCGATCAAGTCTGCACCCAAAGCCAGACCCGACAGCGCGCAAATAGCGGTGTATCCCCACACATCTCCTGCGCCTAAAGCATAGGACCAGATAAACACCAACACCGCCATGGCCATGCCGGCGGCCCAAGCCTTGACCAAACCAAAGCGTTCAATCACGCGCAGCCAAAGCGGCATGGACAGCGCCGCAGCCACAAAATAAACNCCCAAGAACTGCGCCTGCATTTGCGCNTCAAGCTGCAAGCGGTCTTGNACAAAAAACACCAGCAGCGTGGCGGGAATGGCCGAGGCGATGCCATTGACCATAAACACCCCAAGCAAGCCGCGAAACGCTGTGTCTTTCAAAGGATGTAAAAGCGAAGACCACCAACCGACTTGATCTGTGTTCGGGCTGGGCGCCGGTTGTATCGCGCCCGACCATGACAGCATGCCCACAACCAGCACGCCAATGAACAGTGCCACCAACGCCGGTATACCGGCAAAGCCCGACACCACAGAGGCCAAGACCACGCCTGCCAAGCCCAAGCCCTCTCGCCAACCCACCAATCGACTGCGTGCCACAGCGTCACCGCCCAATCGAGCGCCCCAAGCTTGCAGGGCAATCGTCAGCACGCTGTAGCTCAGATAACAAACCAGCAGCAAAGCGCCCACCAACAGCAGTAAATCGGCTTGCGCCACATCGCGCCCAAGCAGCCATTGCGGAAAAAACAGGCCGATGAAAGACAAACCCAAAAGTAGCGCGGCCAAGTAGCAGCGGCGCAGCACACGCGCCGGGCTGTGCGCATAACAACTGTCTAGCCAGTGACCCAGACTGGGGTCTATCAAGGCATCTAAGGCGCGTGCCAACAGCAACAAGCCACCGATCAAAGAAAGAGAGACCCCAAACTGGGTGGCAAAGTGATGCGGCCACAACACATACAAGGGCAAAGCCACAAAGGCCAAGGGCAAAGCGGGTAGGCCCAAGCGAGCCAAAGCCAAGGCAGTCACATGCCCGCTTGGCTTGTCGCTCATGCGGGTTTGCGCAAAGTGAACTGGAACCACATCGGTGTTGCGTTCCAAAAAGGCGGCCTCGCAATAGGCTAAATAAAACACCCAGGTGCGCTCAAAGCGTTGATCGAAGCCCAAGTCGCCCATCTGTGGCAAAGCCTGAGCATAGGTTTCGCGCCAACGTTTCAAGGTTTCCGCATAGTCTTGACCAAAGGCAAAACTGTCGACCACTTGCAAGCCTGCGGCCTGCGCTTGTGCTTTGAACTGGCTGGTGCTTGGCAAGAAGCCACCGGGGAATATGTACTGCTGAATGAAGTCGGTGCCCAAGGCATAGCGCTCAAACAAGTCGTCGGCGATGACGATGCTTTGTATGCAAGCCTGACCGCCGGGTTTGAGCAAGCGCGCAATGGTTTGGAAATAAGTGGGCCAATAAGCTCGGCCCACGGCTTCGATCATCTCGATGGAGCAAATGGCATCGTAGGGGCCGTCGTTGGTATCGCGGTAATCTTGCAAACGCAAATCTGCGTGCAGCGATTGCGCGCCGAGGCGCTCGCTGGCATAGGCCAGCTGTGCGGGGCTCAGGGTGATGCCTGTGACTTTGGCGCCGCATTCTTTGGCAGCAATTTCGGCCAAGCCGCCCCAGCCGCAGCCAATCTCAAGCACACGCTGGGACTGACCCGCAAGCACCCCCGCCATGCGCAGGGCGCGACGTACTTTGGCATGTTGTGCTGCGATAAGGGGTTGGTTGTAGTCGTTATCAAACCATGCCGAGGAATAAGACATGCTGGGGTCTAGCCACAGGCTGTAAAAGCCGTTGCCCAAATCGTAATGGGCGTGGATATTTTTGCTGCTGTTCTTTTTGGTGTTGCGCCGCATCCAGTGGCGAACTTGGTAAGCCAAGCGTCCCCACCACGTACCAAAAATCAAATCGTCCATCACGCGTCGATTCGCCACCAGCAGTTGCAGCAAGCTGGTCAAGTCGGGCGTGTCCCATTGCTTGTCAATGAAGCTCTGGGCAAAACCGATGTCGCCCGAGCGCATGGTCAACGCAAACACTTGCCAGTCGTGGATACGGATGCTGGCTTGTGGCCCGCTTTGGGCGGTACCAAAAGTCTGTTGTCGTCCATCGGGCAGATCGACACTCAGTCCACCCACCGTCAAAGATTCGAGCATGCGCAAAGCGCGTTGTGCCGCCATGGGTGCGGCGGGACTTGAAATGAGGGGGGCGCTGGGGTTGGTGGAGTGCAGGCTGGGCATGGTTAAGCTGATAGGCGTTGAGACAAAAAATTCACAGACCACCACGGGTGGCAAACTGTTCGGGAGGCGGGGGCTTGCGCACAAACGGCACACGTTTGAGCCACAGCCCCAGCGCTTGCCAATGGATGCGCGCAATCACGCCAAAACTTTGCAAGGGGTAGCGCCACAAGGCAGTGCGCAGCGCGGCTGTGGTGAGGGGCTGAAGACTGCCGCTGACGCTGGTGCTGATGAGCAAGCCCAGCGCATCGCTGTGGTCTATGCGCACCACGGTTTTGGCTTTGCCCTCATGAACAGTGCGCATGAAGCGAAAGTCGTACTGACCCTGCACATGGCAAAAGGGCGACACATGAAAAACTTTGTCGGCATGCAAGGTTTGGCCATAGCGGGGCTGGGGCAAAACATAGCAGTGACGCTCGCCAAAAGTGTTGTTCACCTCCACCACGATGGCAGCCAAACTGTCGTCGTCGCGGTGGCAATACCAAAAACTCACCGGCTTGAAGGCATAGCCCCACACTCTGGCATAGCAATGCAACCAAACCTCGCCTTGGGCATCCTTGATGCCTTGGCTGAGCAGCAACTCGTCTAGCCAAGCCAAAGCGCCGCCTTGCGAGGGCGCACGTCCATCGCCATGGTCGACATCATGAAAAGAAATCGCGGCCCGGCGGTTCAAGGCCAAGACACCGCTTCCCACAAGTGCCATGCTGCGCATGGGCAGCAATAAAAACCATGTGGGGTAGGCAAACGCATGGCTTTTCGGCCGAGCGCGGCTGTGCCGGACTTGACCCCAAGCAATCAGCGGTGTTGCCTGGCTCACGCCAAGGCCTCTTCCTGGTGGTTAATCTGCGCCAGCAAGCCTTGTGCGGCGGCCAAGCCGGCTTGAAAGCCGTCTTCATGAAAGCCGTAACGCATCCAAGCGCCTGCATACCAAGTGTGTTGCTGACCTTGCAAGCGCGGCAGCTCGGCTTGCGCGGCGATGGCGGGCAAATCAAACACCGGATGCGCATAGTCGTAGCTGCCCAAGATGCACGCGGGGTCTATGGGCGTGGCCGGGTTGAGTGAGACGATGACGTCTTGCTTGAAGGGCAGGGGCTGCAGGCGATTGAGCCAGTAATGCAAACACACATGGGCGGTTTCGCTTTGGGCTTGGGTGCGTTGGTAATTCCATGCAGCCCAAGCCAAACGACGTTGGGGCATGACGCTGGTGTCGGTATGCAACACAGCACGGTTGGCTTGAAAGCTGATAGCGCCCAACAGCGCTTGCTCGGCGTCGCTGGGCTGCTCTAGCAAGTCCAGTGCTTGGTCGGGGTGGGTGGCCAACACCACTTGATCGAAATGCTCCACCCCTTGCGCGGTGCGAACGCGCACACCTTGTGCGTCACGGGCAATGCCCAGCACGGGGGTGTTCAAGCGCTTATCGCTGAGGGTGTCGGTGATGGCTTTCACATAATGCTTGGCGCCGCCGTCCACAGTGAACCAAGGCGGGCGGTTGTTGACTTGAAGCAAACCGTGGTTGTCACAAAAACGCACCATGGTGGCCACCGGAAACTGCAGCATTTGGGTGGTCGGGCAACTCCAAATACAGCCCAGCATGGGGAGCAAATAGCCGTTGCGAAAAGTGCTGCCAAAACCATGCTGGTCTAAAAAATCTTGCAAAGGCTGGGCCAAGGCATCTGATTGGCCGGTTTGGGCCAGTTCGGTGGCGAGTTGGTTAAAGCGCAAGATGTCGCGCAGCAAGCCCCAAAAACGCGGCCTGAACAAGTTGCTGCGCTGCGCGAACACGCTGTTTAAATTGGCGCCATTCCATTCCAGCACTTGACCGTTGTCATCCCAATGCGCTTGCACGGAAAAGGACATATCTGAGGGCGCAGTGCGGATGTTGAGTTGCTCAAACAAAGCAATCAGGCCCGGGTAGGTGCGTTGGTTGTAGACCAAAAACCCTGTATCCACACCATGGTCTCACGGTTTGGCCACTGAGGTCGGGCAAGCTGACGTCCACCGTGTGGGTGTGTCCCCCAAAATACCCGCCCGCCTCCAGCAAGCTCACCTGGGCATGCGGGTTTAAGTGGTGGGCAGCAGACAAGCCAGCGATGCCTGAGCCTATAACGGCTACCCGTTGGCGCATCAATTCACTCGGGCGACAAGCAGTTTTTCAACTTCGGCTAAAAAAGCTTTTTCCATGGGGTCGGTGTTGCTGTTGAAGCTCTTCACCTGTTTGCCGTCGCGGCTGATCAGGTATTTGTAAAAGTTCCACTTGGGGGATGTGTCGGTGATTTGGGTGAGTTGCTTGAACAAGGGTGAGGCATCGCTGCCGCGCACCGTGGTTTTGCTGAACATGGGGAACTTCACGCCGTAAGTGTTTTCACAAAAGTCGGCGATTTTTTGGTTGTTGGCAGGTTCTTGGGAAAAATCGTTGGAAGGAAAACCCAACACCACCAAGCCTTTGCCTTTGTATTTGTCGTACAAGGCTTCCAAAGATTTGTACTGAGGCGTGAAGCCGCAAAAGCTGGCGGTATTGACCACCACCACCACTTGACCCGCGTACTGGCACAGGTTTTGCGGTTTTTCGTCTTGCAATCGGTCTACCGTGTAGCGAAGCACCGAGGGACATTCGGCCGCACTGGGGGCCGCCGGAGCGGGTTTGGTGTCAGCCGCCCAAGCTGCATAGCCACCTGCCAAGAAGGCAAACAGCAGGGCGTTAAAAATGGTTTTGTGCAATGTTTTCATGGAGCATCCTTAAAAGGGTTTCGTGTTATTGTCCATGACGAAAGTGAACGGCCCTGTTTAATTATGAAAATAACCCCATGAATTTAAGCGATGGCGACTCAAATCATTTGCGATTTTCGATAGCCGCCGTCGAGCGCGATACGGGTTTGGGCAAGGACACTCTCAGGGTGTGGGAGCGTCGCTATGGTTTCCCCGAGCCCTTGCGTGACAGTTTTGGCGAGCGCACCTACCCCTTGGTTCAAGTTGAAAAACTGCGCGTCATCAAACGCTTGCTAGACGCGGGTCACCGCCCAGGTGCTGTGGTGGCTTTGTCTACTGAACAACTGCAGACCATCACCGAGGCAATGCTGGGCGCTCCACAGGCCTTGGCGCAAGACAAAAAGGGCGCTGACTATGCCTTGCAAGACGCTTTGACTTTGTTGCGCTGTCACGATATCGATGGCGTGCGCAGTCTTTTGCACCAAGCCGTCGTCAGCATGGGGGTGAGCCGCTTTGTCATCGAGTTACTGGCCCCGCTCAATGCCATGGTGGGCGACGCTTGGATGCGTGGCGAGATCGAGGTGTTTCAAGAACACCTCTATACCGAATGCGTGGTCGGGGTTTTGCGACAGGCGATTCACCAACTTCAAAGCCATGCCCCGCAACGGCAACCGCGCATATTGCTCACCACTTTCCCCCAAGAAGACCATGTTTTGGGTTTGTTGATGGCTGAATGCCTGCTGAGCTTGCAAGGCTGTCACTGCTTGCCCATGGGTGCGAAAACCCCCATGAGCGACATGATCAAAGCAGCGGCGGCCTACCAAATTGACATCGTGGCGCTGAGCTTTAGCGTGAGCCAAAACCCCAACCATGTGTTGGATGCTTTGAGTGAATTGCGCCGCCTCATGCCCGCGCATGTCGAAATTTGGGCCGGCGGTCGCGCGCCGGTGTTACAGCGGCGTGCGCCCAACAAAGTGTCGGTCATCGCCAACTTGGCCCAAATCGAGTCGCAGGTCACGCAATGGCGTCAGCGTCGCGCATGACCGCACCCCATGCTTTTGCCGACAAAGTCTGCGAAGCTTCACTGGCGCTTGAGCGGATGCAAGATTTGCGCAGCTTGGGGCCGGTGGTGTTCACCAACGGCGTGTTTGATGTACTGCACCGAGGGCACGCCAGCTACTTGGAGCAAGCCCGTCAATTGGGTGCTTCGCTGGTGGTGGGTGTCAATACCGACGCTTCAGCCAAGCGCTTGGGCAAAGGCCCCGAGCGCCCCTTGAATTCTCAGCAAGACCGCGCACTTTTGTTGGCAGCGCTTGCTTCTGTCAGCTTGGTCACTTGGTTTGATGAAGATACGCCCTTGCAACTCCTCAAGCAGCTACGCCCCGATATTTATGTCAAAGGCGGCGACTACGACATGGACCGCTTGGCCGAGTCAGCCTTGGTGCGCAGCTGGGGTGGCACTGCACTGGCTATTGGCTTTGTCAGCGGCTATTCAACCAGCGCCTTGGTCACGAAAATACAAAACGCCACAAAGCCTCAATAGCCAGTTTTTGCACCTCTACTTGGCTTGCCGGCACATGCGCAGGCGCTTCGTCTAAGCGCGCTTGGTGCTGCAAGTGGCGCAGCACTCGGTAAGCGCCAGCGCTGGCGCTACCCACGCCCACGGGCAACAAGCCCAAGCGCTCGGCATGCTCTAACAAGGCGATATTGCCCAGGTTGTTCGCCAATTCTGGGTGTTGATGGGCGTGGGCCAAGACCAAAAATTGCACCACGAATTCAGCATCAATCATGCCCCCCACACTGTGCTTGAAGTCAAACGCATCGGCTCTGGAGGTGTGGGCTGCGCGCATTTTGTCGCGCATGGCAACCACCTCGCGGGCCAAGGCCTGCGGGTCTCGGGGGGCACACAAAACTTGGCGACGCACGGCTTCAAACGGCTGACGCAAGCCCTCATCGCCCACACAAAACCGCGCCCGCGTCATCGCTTGGTGCTCCCAAACCCAAGCGGTATTGGAGCCGCGCTGACTTTGGTAATCGGCAAATGACTCCCAAGAAGTCACCAACAAGCCAGCACTGCCATTGGGGCGCAAGGCAGTGTCGATTTCATACACATCACCCTCACCGGTTTTGATGGTGAGCCATTGAATGAGCTTGCGGGCAAAAGCCGCGTAAATCTCCCCTGCTTGCGGGTGATCATCTTGGTAGACAAAGACGATATCGAGGTCGCTGCCGTAGCCCAGTTCCTTGCCACCCCATTTGCCATAGCCCAGCACAGCAAAACACGGCAATTCACGGTGGCGCACTTTCAGCCGCGCCCAAACCCACAAGGCGGCGACCTCAACCAAGGTGTCGGCCAGCAAACTTAAATCATCAGCGACTTGCTCCACACTCAAACGCCCTTCCACATCGCGCGCCAGCGTCAGCAAGGTTTCGCCGTGATGTGCTCGGCGCAACAGGTTGAGCAAACTTTCTTCGTCGTCACCGCCTTGGGCGGCCAGCGCATCGTGCCTGGCTTGCAAATGCTGGCGAAGTTGTTGGCTGTCGAGTCGCTCATCCAGCACCTCGGGGTTGGCCAATTCATCGATCGCGCCTGGGTGGGTGCGCAAATACCTGGCCGCCCAGCGTGCCGCACCCAAAAGACGCAATAACTGCCGGTGCACTTGGGGACGCTCCAGCAACAAAGCCAAATAGGTTTCGCGGCGAAGCAAAGGCTCCATCCAATCGCTCCAGCGCAGCGCGGCTTCTTCGCTGATCAAGCCTTGGTTAATCCATTGCTGTGTGCGCTGGACCAAGCGCAGCAAACGCTCGCGGGCGTCTTCGCGCAAAGCCAAGACCCTTGGCATGGCCGGCCACAAGGCCATGCGCTGTTGAAACTGCGGCGACAAACCCTCGAGCAACGCGCTCCAGTCGCTGCTGACAGAGACTGGTTTCGCCATCGCTGGCGCTTTGTTCTTGGCCCAGCAAGCGCTCAAACTCGGCTGCCACCCGATCGCGGTGCTGTTGCAACTCGAGCAGCATGTCTGGCGTGTCAGACAAACCCAAACTGCGCGCCATCCATTGCAAATCGGCGGGGTCGCTGGGCAAGCGGTGGGTTTGTTGGTCGTCCAAATATTGGATGCGGTGTTCCACGCGGCGTAAAAATTCATAGGCCTGCGCCAGCGCTTGTGCGGTGTCTTGGGGCATCAAACGCGCATGCACCAGCGCTTGCAGGGCGGGCAAGGTCGCGCGCAGACGCAGTTCGGGAAACTGCCCGCCACGCACCACCTGCAACAGTTGCACGGTGAACTCGATTTCACGAATCCCACCGCGTCCCAATTTCACATCGTTGGCGCGCTCGGGACGCCCAGCGCTCAGTCGCAGCGACTGCGCGCGTATTTGTTGATGCAAAACCCGCAGCGCCTCAAACACGTTGTAGTCAAGGTAGCGGCGAAACACAAACGGCAAGACGATGTCGCGCAAGCCTTTGACTGCATCTATGCAGGCGCTGGGTGCCATCACCCGCGCTTTGAGCCAAGCCAAGCGCTCCCATTCACGGCCCTGCACTTGAAAATATTCTTCCAAGGCTTCCAGCGACACCACACTGTGACCCGATTCACCATTCGGGCGCAGACCCAAGTCCATGCGAAACACCAGGCCGTGCTCGTTGGTGTCGCCGATCAAGGCGTACAACTGCTTGACCACTTTGTCAAAATAGCTGTGGTTGCTGACCACCCCACGTCCCGCTTCAACGCCTAGCGTTTGCCCGTCTTCATCAAACACATAGACCAAATCGATGTCGCTGGAGACATTCAATTCGCCCGCGCCCAGCTTGCCCATGCCGACCACCCACAGCTGTGCTCTCACACCTTGCGCGGTCATGGGTGCGCCGTGGCGCAAGTCGATGCGCTGACAGGCCTCTTGCAGGGCTTTATCCAGCGCAAACTCCGCCAAGGTGGTCATGCTTTGGGTGACGGTGTGCAGGCTGGCTTGCTGCTCGCAGTCAAGCACCACCAAGCGCTCGAGCACCAATTGGCGCAACACCCGCAAGGCATCGCCGACCTCGGGATAAATACCTCGCAATGCTTGGTAGGTGGTGTGCAAATGCGCCAAGCTGGGCGCGCCAGGTGCCAGCAGTGGCAACGCAGTGTCGTAGCGCCTGCGCAGGCGCTGTACCAAGCGAGAACCTTCTGATAAAGGTGTGGATGGGGACATGAGTCACATAGTATGCACCCAAGCACTTTTGCGGGTCATAATTCTGAGGTAGAAAGCCATGCAATCCAAGCCCACCTCCCGCCCTCCTGTTTTTAAACCGCCCTCACGTGGGTGGCGCACCTATGCTTGGTCTGTGCGCTTGCTTTGGTGGTCTGTGCTTTTTGTTTGGGCGCTGGTGGCAATGGCCGCACTTACGCTGCATGTATGGATTGCCCCGCGCATGCTGGACTGGCGAAGTGACATTGAGGCCGTGGCTTCGCAGGCGTTAGACCTGAAGGTGAGTATCGGCAACCTTGAAACCATCTCCAGCGGCTGGTTACCGTCCTTGGAAGTGACCGATCTTGTCTTGCGCAACAGCTCAGACCAAGAGGTTTTGCATTTGCCTCGTGTGCTGGTGTCACTCTCGCCCACCTCCTTGCTGACGTTGTCATTGGACCGCATCGATATCGACCGCCCCTTGATTGAGCTGTCCCGCGACAGCGACGGCCACATACGCATGGCCGGCTTGTCTTTGGGAGACGCACAACCTTCGGCCTTGGCCGACTGGTTTTGGAGTCAACCGGCAGTGTTTATTCACCATGGCCGTGTGCGCTGGGTGGACCATGTCCAAGCATTGCCGGCGGTTGAGTTTGAAGAGGTCAATGTGGTAATGCGCAATGGCTTGCGCAGTCACGATTGGCGAATCGATGCATCCCCTCCCNCCGAGTGGGGTGAGCGCTTGAGTTTGCAAGGGCGCTTCAATCAGCCCTTGCTCAGCCGCCATGCCAGCGATATGCAAAGCTGGGATGGTCAGGCCTATGCTGCTTTGACGCGAGTCGATATGGCACCCATCAAGCCATATTTGAGTTTTACCGGTGTTGACTTGTTGCAAACCGGTCAAGGTTGGCTGCGGCTATGGACGCAGGTCAATCAAGGCAAACTCATTTCCCACACGCTGGATTTGGATATGCAAGACGTGCGTTGGCAAGCGTCTGAGAAAACCGAGGCTGTGGTGTTGCGCCACATCCATGGACGGCTTCAACACCAAGCATGGCGCGATGGTCTGGGCGAGGACTTTCGCAGCCAAGGCTTGGCCTTGACCCTAGAGGACGGCGAGCAGTTGTCGTTGGGAAACAGCCGTGTGGCTTGGCGCGATGAAGGCGAGCAAATCGCCGACGCCGGTGAGTTGCAGTTGCAGGCGTTTTCATTGGAGATGCTGGCACGCATTGCCCAGCGCTTGCCGTTGAATGAGGTTTGGCACAAGAGGCTGGCTGTGGCCCAAGTCAAGGGCCAAGTCAAAGACCTAGATGCGCGCTGGTTTTTGGCCCACAGCGCCGCCCCACAATTCAGCCTCAAAACCGAGGTCAACGACTTGACCCTGCAAGCCTCCAGCACGGCCGTCGTGCCTGATGCGGGGCTGTGGTGGCCAGGCTTGCAGTCGTCCCAACTGAGCTTGGAGTTGAGTCAGCACAACGGCAAAATTTCTTGGCGTCAAGAGGGCGGCAGCCTGCAGTTGGGCGGCGTGTGGGAGAGCCCCAACATTCCCTTGACCCAAGCTTTGGCAAACCTCAGTTGGGAGCGCAAAGACAGTCGATGGGCCGTGCGCATAGAGCAAGCCAAGTTTGACAACGCCGACCTGCAAGCCGAGATGCAAGCCAGTTGGTTATCGGGCGACAGCAACCAGCCCTTGGGCGAGTTGGATATGACTGCCAAAGTGGCCCGACTCGAAGCCACATCGCTTTACCGCTATTTGCCACTGCGCCTAGACGAGCAGACCAGACACTATGTGCGTGACGCCTTGTTAGCGGGGCGCGTCAGCCAGGCCGCCATCACCCTCAAAGGCCCCTTAGACCGCTTCCCTTTTGCCCGCAGCAACGAGGGCGTTTTTACTGTGGTGGCGCCTTTTCAGCAACTCAGCTTGCAGTTCGCGCCCAACAGCGTGCTCAGCCCCGCGCAGCGGCGCGACAAGGTTGCTTGGCCCCAGTTGCAACAAGTTTCGGGTGAACTCAAGCTCAACCGCAACCGACTGATGATCAAAGGGGCCAACGCTCGCATGGGCTCAGACGGCTCAACCCTGGTGAGTAAATTGGATGTGCAAATTCCCGACTTGCGCGACATCGTGGTGGATGTGAATGCGCAGCTTCGTGGCAACTTAAATGACTTGCTGCAAATGCTCAAGTCCTCACCCGTCAATGCCCTCACCGACCAAGCTTTGGCGCAGGTCAGCGCAACCGGCACGGCAGAGCACCAAGTGCGACTCAATTTGCCTTTGCAAAACTTGGCGCTTGCCAAGGTGCAAGGCAGCATGCAGTTNAATGGCAACGATGTTCAGTGGCAACCAACAATTCCGCGCTTTAACAAACTGCGTGGCACGTTCAACTACAGCGAGTCGGGTGTGTCGGTCAACAATATGCGACTGCGTTGGCTGGGGGGAGATGCGCGCTTGGATGGCGGCTTGCGTTTCAACGACAGCCCGGATGCGGGGCCCACGCGACTGAGTTTGCAAGGCAGTGCCAGCGCAGAAGCTTTGCGTCAAATCAGCGAGCCCGCGCTGGTCTCGGGTTTCGCGTCGCATCTGTCGGGCAGCACCTCTTTTGTGGCGAGTTTGGGTTTGCG
>JGI25917J50250_1000405_pt1 | contig 11867 bp, 8 predicted proteins | sample LauGreSBDMM110SN_4_FD_50250 | JGI IMG/M metagenome (IMG submission 50250) | reverse complement strand
AACAAAGAATGGTTGTGCAACATGGTTGAATAAAAAACAGTTACACAGCGAAAAGCAATTAGCGCGCCATACATACAGATTGGCTTATTTATTGCTTTTAGGAAATACTGATGAATCCAAGAGCAGATAAAAACTTCAAAAATGAATAATAAATATCTATAAAAAGGTGCTTTATGAGTTTTTGTAAACTAAATTGATGGTGACTCCCATGTTGAAACCCATACCTTATGCGCGTCAAAGTATCAGTAAAGCTGACATTGATGCCGTGGTCCAAGTGTTGAACTCCGACTTTTTGACACAAGGACCCGTGGTGCCTGCCTTTGAAGAGGCTGTGGCAAATTATTGCCATGCCAAGCATGCAGTTGCAACTTCGAACGCCACAGCAGCATTGCATTTGGCTTGTTTGGCCTTGGGTCTGGGCAAGGGCGACGTTTTATGGACCAGCCCCATCACATTTGTTGCCTCAGCCAATTGTGCGTTGTACTGCGGTGCATCAGTTGATTTTGTTGATATAGATCCCCAAACATACAACTTATGTCCTATAGCGCTGGAGGCAAAACTTTTGGAGGCAGAGAAAAAAGCCCAATTGCCCAAAATAGTGGTGGCAGTGCATATGTGTGGTCAACCTTGCGATATGAAAGCCATTCATGCACTTTCAGTGAAATACGGATTCAAGCTGATAGAGGATGCTTCACACGCCATTGGCGCCAAGTACCAAGGGGAGCCTGTAGGGGGAGGGCGCTACAGCGACATCACTGTTTTCAGTTTTCATCCCGTCAAAATCATCACCAGTTGCGAAGGCGGCATGGCTTTAACAAATAACACGCATTGGGCTAAAACCATGATGAGGTTGCGCAGCCATGGCATCAGCAGTGAGCCTATAGACATGTTGCATCAGCCCGAAAATGAAATTTGGAACTATCAGCAGCATGAATTGGGCTTTAACTATCGGATGTCTGAAATACATGGTGCCCTAGGGCTTAGCCAGTTTCAACGCATAGATGACTTTATAAATAGACGTCACAACATCGCAAAAAAATACAACGAGTCTTTCAAAAATTTACCCGTCGTGTCTCCTTGGCAGCACCCAGATTGCCATTCCAGTTACCACTTGTACCCCATCCGAGTTAGCAAATCTGCAACGGGCTTGACACAAAAACAAGTTTATAAAGCCCTGCATTTGGCCAATATAAAAGTCAATCTGCATTACATACCTGTGTATCTGCAGCCTTTTTTTGAAAACAAGGGCTTTAAGCGAGGTTATTGCAAAAACGCTGAAAGCTATTTTCAAGAAAGCATCAGCTTACCCATGTATGCCGAAATGTCAGAAGAACAACAGGAAATGGTTTGCAATCAACTTCATCTGGTGTTTGAAAAGTTAACAGCCAGCGCATGATTTAAAAAATAAATTTTATGAAACAAGAAAACCATATCAAGTTACTTGCCCAGGCAATGGCTGAACTGAAACAGCAAAAAACCATTTACCAACCCACTGCATTTTGGGCAGCTGCCAGTGAAGTCATCGCGCAAGATTTGGTACGTGAAGGCTTGGAAGAATTCAGAAGGCTTCCAAAAGCCATGAGCTATTTCGTACCGCTTTACAGCGGATCAGCCAGTGGCATTAGCCACGAACAGGCGAAATCGATGACGGCTCAATTTAAAAATGAACACCCCAATGCGCTTAAAGCTCATCAAGCTTTAGACCATTTTTTCTCTGGGAAACAAGCTGCCTTAGCAGACTATCGGGTTTTGTTGGCAAGCGAAAACAACGAAACATTACCTAAGCTGAATGGGTTCAGTGAAAGTCATCAAGGTAAGCCTGTTGAACAATTCGAATGGAATGGTCAATACTTCAGTCGCTCATCTTTAAATTATTTGACCGGATTGAGCTTTCTCAAACAATATCTGGCCGGTGAAGTTCCTAGAACAGTTCTTGAAATTGGCGGCGGTTTTGGCACATTAGGCGAAATCTGGTCACAAGCGGGTGTGGAAGACTGGAAATACATAGATATAGATATTCCTCCCACACAATGTGTTGCTGACTTTTATCTCAAATCTGTCTTGGGTGAAGATCAGGTGACTGGTTTTAATGAATGCGCCGCAACGCAAAGCATACACATAGACCAATTAAAACCTGCGTCGGTTTTGTGCTCGTGGCAAATAGAACAATTGGTAGGCGAGGTAGACCTGTTTGTGAACTTCATTTCATTCCAAGAAATGGAGCCTGATGTGGTTCAAAACTATCTACACCATGTCGATCGCTTGAAATCGCGTTGGATCCTGATGCGCAATATGCGTGAAGGAAAGCAAATCCAAAAAGAGGGTCATGTGGGTGTGAAAACACCTATCCAAACCAATGATTACATACAGATGTTGCCCAACTATCGTTTGGTTGCCAGCAACTTGCATCCCTTTGGATTTGAAACTGTCGATGGTTTTCACTCCGAGTTGTTGCTCTTAAAAAGAGACTGACAGTATGAAACTTGCCATCATTCCTGCCAGAGGTGGAAGCCGAAGAATTCCGAGGAAAAATATCCGCGAATTTGCGGGTTCGCCCGTCATTCATTGGCCCATTTCTGCTACCTTGATGTGCGGACTGTTTGACAAAGTTGTGGTGAGCACCGACGACGAAGAAATCGCGCAAGTCGCCAGACAAAGCGGCGCACTGATTCCTTTTATGCGGCCCACGCAACTTGCGGACGACTACACACCCACACGACAAGTAGTTAACCATGCCATAGAGAGTTGCGAAGCAAAGTGGGGGAGGTTTGACACTGTCTGCTGCGTTTACGCCACTGCCCCACTTCTTGAATCATCCGATTTAACTGCTGCCTACCAGTTGTTGGAAAACACGGCACTTCACTTTGTTTTTTCAGCCGTGCAATTTGAATTCCCNATACAAAGAGCATTCAAATTGAATAAGCATTCTGAACCCGACATGGTTCAGCCTGAAAACAGGTTCACCCGGTCGCAAGATCTGGAGCCCATGTATCACGACGCAGCGCAGTTCTATTGGGGGCGGCGAGACGCTTTTATGCAAGGCGAGCATATGTTTGCAAAAAATTCAAAAGCCTATGTTTTGCCTGCAAACCAAGTACGAGATTTAGACACCGAAGAGGACTGGCAAATTGCCTTGGCACTTTGGCAAGCAAAAAAAAACAAACCAAGAGGTGCTGCATGATCCTCATGCGTTGTCATGCAAGTGATCAATGGGGGTTGGGAAACCTCACGCGTTGTCGCGCCTTGGCGCAGTCATTGAAGGCCGAGGGTATCAAAGTGGCCATGGTGGGTCCAAGCATTGAAATGCAGCAACCGGGGGATGTTGAAACTTTTGAGCACTGGCAACCTTTGGATTGGCAAAACCACTCAACTGAAAATGCAGGTCAGTTGCTGGAAATTGCTACTCAATTTAAGGCGCAAGCGCTTGTGATAGATGACCCCCGTGCCGATGCTGATTTTCAGCAAATTCTTTATGCCGCAAAAATAAAGTGGCTGCAATTTGATGGAACGGCAACCAAGCCTATGTGGGCTCATTGGATCCTCAATGCATTGCCCAGCGTCAACGACCAAACATATTCAACACTGGTGCGAAATCCAAGTGCCACATTGCTTCTAGGGCCTAAGTATGCAGTCTTGCGACAAGAATTTGCACGCACAGAAAAAAAGCCAAAGCTCAACCCTGGCGATATTTCTATTCTGCTGATATTTGGTGGTGGAGATGATCGGGGAGCCATTGCATGGTGTTTACAAAGCTTAAACCCCATACTGAATAAAAACACCAAGCTGAAAATCATCAGTGGCTCGGCAAACCCCCAAAACAACACTAACTTGAAAGTCATAGAAGCTATTTCAAATGAACTGATTGAATACTTCATACAGCCTGCACATCCTTGGGAAATTATGTCGACCTGTGATCTGGCAGTCATGGCAAGCGGCACCACTGTGCATGAGGTAAATGTTTTTCAATTGCCTATGGTGCTGATGTCGGTGGTTGAAAACCAAGATAAACCTGGTCAGGCCTGGGCACAGGCTGTGGGCGCTAAATACCTGGGTGACTGGACCCAGCTTCATGCTGAGTTACTCAGAGAGTCAGTTCTGTCTCAATTACATGAAATTCATATGCAAAACACGCCGGCATTGGTTGATGGGCTTGGAGCCTCCAGAGTTGCCAAAGCGCTGTGTGAGCAGCTCAACTAAAAACGCGGAGTAGATGTATGCAAAAAACCTTTTCCAATGAAACCCAAAGCAATGCCTTGGGTTACCACGAGTTGCGCCACAAGCCAGCCAAAGATGAACTGAAGGCTTACTACGAAAAACGCTACTACCAAGACGAAATTCGTACCCANAGACAAAGCTACAGCGATCAAGAATTGCTGTATAGAAAAAATAAATGCGAACAAAAGGCCTTGCTCGCCCAACGTGCATGGGGCAATAGCAAGCCTGCTCAACCCAAATTATTGGATATTGGCGCTGGGGAAGGTTTCGTAATGAGTTATTTTGCAAATGCAGGGTATGACATTCACGGAATTGACTTCAGTGATCATGGGTGCAGAAATCACCATCCCCATTTATTGGACAACTTGCGCACAGGTGACATTGAAGAAATTGTGGGCCAACTGAGCAGTGACATCACTCGCTACGATTTGGTGATACTAGACAACGTCTTAGAGCACTTGTTAGACACTGGAGCGGTTCTCAGCCATGTTGCTGAACTCTTAACACCTAATGGCTTGCTCATTATTGAAGTGCCCAATGATTTTTCATTTGTACAAAATCATTTATTGGCCAATCAAACCATACCTAAGCCTTTTTGGGTGGCAAGCCCTGACCATATTTCGTATTTCAATGCCGAGGGATTGAATCAATTGTTGTCAAGTCGTGGGTTTGAAAATATCGACATATTGGGCGATTTCCCAATTGATTTATTTTTGTTCCATGAAAAAACAAATTATGTGACTGATGCAAATGTGGGTAAATCATGTCACCAAGCCCGAATAGAAATTGAAAATTTATTCCATCAACACAACCCCGAAGCCACTTTGCAAATGTTTTCGTCAATGGGAAAATTGGGCCTGGGACGTCAAATTTTGGGTGTTTACAAACTGAGCCTTGAGAGCAACTCCCATTCATCAAAGGAATATGTATGAACTCGTTATTTCAACACTTGCAAATCAGCCAACATCCCGTCAAGCCACGTTCCACAGGTTGGACCATGGTGTTAGATAAGTCCTTGGGGTTGCATGGTGCACAAGACTTGGTCGACACCGCGGGTGACTATATTGACGTACTTAAATTGGGCTGGGGTTCAAGCGCCCTATATCCACAATCGATACTTGAGAAAAAGATACAGCTTTATCGTCAGCACGATATCAGGGTCTGCGCAGGAGGTACTTTCTTAGAGTTCGCTTATGAAAGAACAGATTTATCTTCCATGCTGGACATGTTGAGAGCAACAGGTTTCGATGCGGTTGAGGTGTCCGATGGTATTCATCCCAATTTATCCAGAACACAAAAACTTTGCATGATTGAAATGGCGGTTGCCAAAGGCTTTGAGGTGGTCTCAGAGGTGGGCAAAAAACTGGCGCAAGAAGACCTGAGCATTGACAACCGCCGCAGGATTCAGGAAATCAAAGAAGATTTGTCTGCGGGTGCGCAAAAAGTCATTATTGAAGCCAGAGANTCTGGNACGGTAGGAATTTTTCGCGCCAATGGNGAAATCAATGCCGANCTCGCCTATGAGTTATTTCAAAATGTAGATCCCGATCTTCTCATTTGGGAAGCGCCCGAGAAAAATCAACAAGCTTGGATGCTCAAACAATTGGGCGCACATGCCTCCATCGGCAATGTTGCACCGCATGATGTCATCAGTTTGGAGTCTATGCGCTATGGTTTGCGTGGCGACACTTTCCGCGACCATTGCAAAGGCACACGACGTGTCTACCTCGAGTTGGGTGTCGCCGGTGCTATGCGTGCAAGGCAGCGTGGTGATTTGGTGGTTGTGGTGGATGCCATTCGCGCAAGTACAACCATTATTCGGTGCTTGGAGTTGGGTGCGCGAGAGGTGATTCCCGTGGTGAGCGCAGGCGAACTGCGCGGCGAGGTCACTGTAGGTGAGCGTGGTGGCAGCAAATTACCGTTCGCTGATTTTGACAACAGTCCCTTGGGTTTGGTGGGTTCCGTCATACGAGGTAAGTCGGTGGTGATTACCACCACCAACGGCACGGAATGTATTCAAGCAGCAAAAAGCGAGAGCAATATTGTTTTGATTGGCAGCATGACGAATGCAAGTGTGGTCGCCGAAGCCGCGGTTGCATGGGCTACATCACAAGGGTGCGGAATAAGTTTGGTCGCTGCAGGAAGAAACAACCAACCGGCAATTGAAGATCGCAGTGTGGTGACGCAAATTATGCAAGCCATGGGCGTAGTTTCTGCGCGTGGAACTTTGGAGCCGTTTTTCAGTGAAAACCACGCTAATGATTTTTTGGAAAGCGAGAGTGGTGCGAACTTGGCGCAATTGGGCAGTCGCGATGATGTCGTCTATTGCGCTCAAAAGGACATCAGCAGCATGGTGCCTATTTTTGATGGGCGAAAAATCACAGCAGTTCAGTTGATGAAAGCCGTTGCATGAAGCGTTTGCTGATTATTGGCGCTGGGTCAGAGCAAGTTGTCGCCATCAACATGGCGCGCTCCATGGGCATTGAGGTGGTTGTGACCGACATCAACCCTTCAGCGCCCGGCATGGCCTTGGCCCATCATGCAGAGGTTGTCAGCACCCATGATGCAGTCGGAAATTTGGCGGTTGCGCAATCGTTTCATGTGAATGGCGTGATAACGCTGAGTTCTGAAACTGCAGTTCCCGTGGTGGCGCATATTGCGGCTGTCATGGGTCTTGCAAGTTTCAGTCAGGAAACTGCATTTTGGGCAACCAATAAAAACGCCATGCGTGAGCGCTTCGCTTTGTTCAATGTTCCCACACCGGCTTCTAGCCGGGTATCAGATTTGTCGATGGCGCAAGCGTTTATCGCACGCCATTCTCTGCCAATGGTCATCAAGCCAAGCAACAACTCTGGGCAGCGTGGAACCCACCGGCTCGACACGCTGGATGAATTGCCCAGTGCNTTNNAAGACGCACTGNATTTCTCAACCGACGGGGAAGCGATTTTGGAGGTTTTCCACGAAGGACCTGAAATCAATGTAACGGCGGTTGTGCAGCAAGGAGAAATACATTGGTTATCTTTTTCTGACCGCATCACTGCAGCTTCCCCACATTTTGGAATTGCTTTGGAGCATCGCTTGCCATCCAAGATTGGACCTGTCGCGCTGGAGTTGATTCGAAGCGCATCGGAACTGGCCATCAGAGCTGTGGGTTTGCAAAATGGTATTGCCTATCCCCAAGTCTTGTGGACCCCTGAAGGGCCCAAAGTATTGGAAATCGCCGTGCGAATTCCTGGGGGATACATGGCTGATGTTGCGTTGCATAGCAGCGGCATTGATATGGTGGAATTCAGTATTCGTCAAGCCTTGGGTGAATCCGATCCATGGGGTGCTTGCCAACGTCACCCTTCTCAGCCAGCTTTGTCTGTCAGGTTCATGACCAGTTTGGATGTTGCCCATACCCAAACCCCCATCACCCATATGGAAGGTTTAGACCGAGCTTCCCACATGCCAGGTGTTGCATGGGTGCGTTGCAATCTAGGCCTCTTAGACTCAGTACCTGAGCTGACCCATTCAGGTGGCCGTTTTGGCGCAGTGTTGGCGTTTGGTGAAACAGCTGAAGAAGCGGGATACCGATCCCTCCAAGCCATCAAAGAAATTGATTTTGAATTTGAAACGACGGATGCCTCATTCGTGAGGAACCAGCATGATTGAAATTGCTCATTTAGAAGTTGGGGATCACCGACGCCCCTTCATCATTGCGGAGATGTCTGGCAACCATAACCAGTCGCTTGACCGTGCGCTGGCCTTGGTCGATGCTGCTGCCGATGCGGGTGTGGACGCTGTCAAGTTGCAAACCTTCACAGCGGACACCATGACGCTGGACAGCAGTAATCCTGAGTTCACTATTCAAAACCAATCATCCCTATGGAAGGGGCAGTCCTTGCATAAGCTCTATCAGATGGCCTATACCCCGTGGGAATGGCATGCAGCCATCATGGCGCGAGCAAAGCAGCGAGGCTTGATCTGTTTCAGTTCTCCGTTTGACGCGTCGGCTGTCGATTTTTTGGAAACCTTGGAAGTACCCGCTTATAAAGTGGCTTCATTTGAATGCATCGATTTGCCTTTGGTGCGCCGGGTCGCACAAACAGGCAAGCCCATGATCATTTCAACGGGAATGGCTTCCATTGCAGAGATTGCTGAAGCGGTGGATGCCGCCAGGCAAGGCGGTTGCAAAGATTTGGTGCTGCTCAAGTGCACCAGCACCTATCCAGCCTCTCCCGAAAATACCCATTTGCGCACTATTCCCCATATGCGGGAATTGTTTGGTTGCCCAGTAGGTCTTTCTGATCACACCATGGGAATTGGTGCTTCTGTGGCGGCTACAGCGCTGGGTGCGGTGGTTATTGAAAAGCACTTTACGCTTGATCGCGCTGATGGCGGTGTGGACTCAGCCTTTTCTATGGAGCCTGAGGAATTGAAGAGCTTGGTCATAGAGACTGAGCGGGCTTGGCATGCCATGGGCGTGATTCATTATGGGCATACCGAAGCAGAAGTGCATGCCAGAACCCGACGCCGCTCGCTGTATATCGTGTCTGAAATGAAAGCTGGCGATGTGTTGACCTTGGAAAATACCCGTGCCATACGACCAGGCCTTGGCTTGGCGCCCAAGTTCCAAGAGATTGTCTTAGGGTTGCGCGTGACAAAAAATGTGGATGCGGGAACACCCTTAAGCTGGAACCTGCTGAAAGAGTAAAAAATTAACTTTTTTTTAAAGAAAGCGGCACATAGGTCGATCTTTAAACGCCAGATGTTTGCAATGGTGCCTGTCAATAAATTACGAAACAACAAAGAAGATTGCTTTTATATTAGTAAATAAAGTTAGTTAATGAAAAAAAATTTGTATTAAATAGTTAAATTTATAACAAAGAGAATATTTTTTTAATTTTTTAAAAAAATATTGCTCAAGTATTTTGCTGAGGAGTCGATTAACGAGCACTTCACCTTAATTCCTAGAGGTGGCTGGAGCTTTGACATGGCAATCGATTTCACATCAGTAAAAACAGCAGACCTTAAAAAATATTCTTTCTCAACGGTGACCGCCACTGAGATTGCCGATATAACGTCTGCGCAAATAAAACTGCTATCTACTGCACAAGTTGCTGCCATCACATCAGAAGCGATAGCCGCTATTGATTCCTCAGCACTTCAGGGGCTGAACGTTGACCAAATGTTTGCGCTTATTGAAGCGCAAATTCAAGCCCTAGACCCAGATACGCAATTTGCAACATTGGGCACAACTCAGGTCAAGGCCCTGGGTTCAGCCCAAATGGCTATGTTGACCACCGACCAAGTCGTTGCATTAACAACATCGCAAGCTAAAGTATTGACTGCTAATCAGGTTGCAGGCCTGGACACAGAGCAAATTCAAGCCATCGAAACCGGCGATCTGGCCGCTATCTCGGCTGTTGGCATTAAGGGACTGACCACNGCGCAAATGGAAGCGCTGACTTCGGATCAAGTGGCATCCTTGGCCACAGCCCAATTGGCCGCCCTTTCTTCAAAGCAAGTGAGCGCCATTGAAACTGAAGATTTAATTGAATTAAGCACGGCACAACTGCGTGCCATCACCAATTCAGCCATCACTGGATTGACAACTGAACAAGTCGCCAGTTTGGAAACTGATCAAGTGGCCGCTCTGACGGTGTTGCAGCTCAAGGCATTGACAACCAATCAAATGTCAGCGCTGACCAGTGACCAAGTTCAATCCCTGAGCACTTTGCAAATTGCAGCACTTAGCTCTGCGCAATTAGGTGCAATGGACACGGAAGACATTGCCGCTTTAAGTTCTGCGCAAGTCAAAGCCATCAACAACACAGCGGTGGTGGGTTTAACCACAGAACAAATTGCAGGTATGGGCACTGAGCAAATCAGTGCTTTGACATCTGCGCAAATCAAGTTGTTGTCGACAAAGCAAATCGTCGCACTGACCACCGAACAAGCTGCCGCATTAACTTCAGCACAGGCGGCCAGTTTGACTGCCACGCAAATAGCCAAAATGGACTCTGAAGATGTTGCGGCCTTGTCCTCCGCAAGCTTGAACGCACTCAGTGCAGTGCAGGTCAAGGCTTTGACAACTGAACAAATTCAGGGTTTGAGTTCAGACCAAGTAGACGCTTTAGGCACGGCTCAACTGGCCGCAATGACTTCTGTTCAAGTCGCCGCCATTGAAACCGATGACTTGGTTTTGCTCGATTCCAAACAAATCCGTGCCATCAGCAATACCGCATTAGCGGGCTTGACCACCGAGCAAATTGCAGGAATGGGAACTGAGCAGGCAGCGGCTTTGACTTCAGCGCAAATCAAAGCGCTTTCAAGTGCCCAAATTGCGTCTCTGACATCAGACCAGCTGGACGCCATGGGCACAGCCCAAATCGCGTCAATGACTTCAGCGCAAATAAACGCCTTAGACACTGAAGATGTGGCAGTTTTAGACTCGGCGCAAATTCGTGCGATCAGCAACACAGGCATTGTTGGCCTGACCACTGATCAAGTTGAAGCCATGGACACTGATCAAATCGTGGCTCTTACTTCAGCACAAATAAAATTATTGTCAACCGCGCAATTAGACAGTTTTTCAACCGATGACATGTCTGTTCTGACATCCTCGCAAGGCTTGGGTCTGTCAGCAACTCAGCTTGCAGCAATGGCAACCGAAGATTTTGAAACCATGTCAACCGCTGCTTTGAACGCCCTGAATGCGGTTCAAATCAAGGCATTGACTACCGAGCAAATTGCCGCTCTCAGCTCCGATCAAGCTGATGCCATAGGCTCTACCCAGCTGGCGGCAATGACTTCAGCGCAGCTTGCTGCAATGACAACAGATAACTTGGTTTTACTCGACTCTAAGCAAATTCGCTCACTCACCAATACGGCAGTGTCCGGATTGACGACCGAGCAAGTGGCCGCCATGGGTACCGAGCAGATTGCAGCGTTGACATCGGGGCAAATCAAAGTTTTGTCTGCAGGTCAGGTAGGTGCTTTAACCACCGAGCAAGTTGACGCCATGGGTACGTCACAAGTGGCAGCCTTGACTTCGGCCCAAGTCGCAGCCATGGATGCTGTTGACATCGTTGCCATGGATTCAGCGCAAATTCGCGCCATGAGTAATGCCGGTTTGGCAGGCTTAACGACCGAACAAATTGACGGAATGGGTACCGAGGAAATTGCCGCCTTGAGTGCTGTGCAATTGAAAGTATTGTCAACCGCGCAAGTAGCTGCAATCAACTCTGATCAAGCTTCAGTGCTGACCTCTGCGCAAGTCGCAGGACTTTCAGCTTCACAGGTTGCAGCTATGCAGGCTGATGCAGTGGCTGAATTAACAACTGCTGCCCTGAATGTCCTAAGCGCTATACAGGTCAAAGCCTTAACAACCGAACAAATCGATGCGCTCACCACAGAGCAATTTGATGGCTTAAGCAATGTGGTGCTGGCTTCAGTGACTTCAGCGCAATTGGCAGCGCTGGGCAGTGATGACTTGGCGGTTCTCGATTCAAAACAAATACGCGCACTTTCTAACAACGCCTTGGCAGGCTTGTCGACGGATCAAATTACCACTTTGGGCACAGAGCAGATGACCTATTTGTCGTCTACCCAAATAAAAGCCCTGTCTACAGATCAAATCGTTGCTTTAACGACCGAATTGGCTGGCG
>JGI25917J50250_1000404_pt1 | contig 11877 bp, 7 predicted proteins | sample LauGreSBDMM110SN_4_FD_50250 | JGI IMG/M metagenome (IMG submission 50250) | reverse complement strand
ATAAAGGGAAAGGTTCGGAAAACCGTAGGTTTTCTGAATGGAACTAATTATTGATGAACGAGAGAAGACTCTTTATGAACTCTTACAAAAAAAAGAAACAAATGTTACATTAACAAAATGTGTTCTACCCTTAGGTGATTTCTTGATCAAGAAAAACGACATGCCTCTTTTTTTAGTGGAACGTAAATCCTATTCTGATTTATTAGCTAGTATAAAAGATGGACGTTATAAAGAACAATCGTACCGTTTACAACATACAGAATGGAAAGCACATCAAATTATATATTTATTAGAAGGAACCTATTCTCAAATTCAAAATCCAAACGATAAGAAAATAATCTTATCGGCCATGACTAGTTTATCTTTATTTAAAGGGTTTCATATTGTAAGAAGTTCTTCCTTAAATGATACCGCAGATATTCTCTTACATATGACTGAAAAGATATGGAAAGAAACAGAGAAAGGGGAGGTATTATTTTCTAGTGAGTTGCCTTCAGAAAAACCCTATTCTTCTGTTGTAAAAACCATCAAAAAAGATAATATCACCGCAGAAAATATTGGTGAAATCATGTTATGTCAAATACCAGGAATTCAAACCAAAACCGCTTCTGCAATTATGAATACGGTACAGAATTCTTTTCCAGAATTGTTTCGTATTTTACAAGAATCACCAGAAACCATAGAAAAGATTCGTGTCGGTGATAGAAAAATAAATAAAAACGTGTTGGAAAAATTACAATCCTTTCTTTTGAAAAAAAGAATAGATGAAAAAAACGACAAACAAGAATGCGAAGAAGGTTAAGAGAAGAAAAGCAAAATTAAATTCTTCTTTTTTTGTTATTTTCCACATTTTTTTAGTATATTTTGAAGTTCTCATATTATATTATATTTATACAGATATAATATATTGGGATGGTGATTAAAGTTAAAGGTATATCAAGTGACATGAAAACGTTTGAAGTTAGTTTAGATGGATCGTTTTCTAATACATTTCAATTAAATGGAAAGAACGATTTAAAAATAGCGACTGGGTGTGATATTTATAAAGATGCTTTTCATGTTTCTGAACCAAAAAAGAAAACGAAAACCGAAAAACAAATAGAAGAGGATTCCGATGAGGAGGATGAGTTGGATGCTGGAAATAAAATAAAAAATAAAGAAGGTATAGAAAAAATTGTAAGTGAGTTGTTCTCAGTAGAAGAATCTGGATGGGAAAAAAAATTAAATAAAATAATGACTGATATTGAAACTCTAAATGAAGCGGCACATACGGAAATTGTTTTTGAAAGAAAAAAAATAAAAGAACAGCGATTATCTTGTTGTATCTATTATCATGAATCTGGATTAGGACCTGATAAAGTATCATTTGACACTAAATTGATAAATTTAGATACGGCGGCACAATTGATTGATCCTGGACCTGGAAGTGGTTCTTTTCCATTTCCAAAAGAAGGTGAAATAATAGAATTTGATAAATCTTTTATGAATAAATTTGGATTTGAAGGAGAATGGAGGTGGAAAGCCGAAACGATGAGAGGGGAAAATGACAGAAAACAACGTTTTTTATATACCATTGAAACACATCTCCCATTTAAAGCTCCTTCGGTTTTATCTGGGAAAATTGACGCGTTTCAAGAATATATTAAAGGGAATGCCACAAAAAATCAATATATAAATGAACTAGAAGTAAAAAAAAAAACTGTCGACGAGAAAGCTTATAAATTAGTTGAATACAAAGAATTAGGAGATGCGATGCAAAATGCAACGTATATTGCTTGGCATAAATATTGTGAACGAAAATATAAAACATCCACGGAGCTATACGTTGGTGAAAATTATAATACTTCTTATTTACATTCTGATACGGTTTCTGATATTAATACTTTTTTATCATTATATACTGTAATGCTTACTACTGATCATCCTGTTCATTGTAGGAACGTATTGTTTGGTGTACCATCTGTTTATTCTGGGGGACGTAATAAATGTAGTACCAATCGTAGGTTTGTTCCCCTTATAGATCCAACAGAGAGAAAAAAAGAACAAATACTTAGAGAGTTAAAGTTAGTAGAAAACTGTAATAATAACTTAAAAGTTCGCTGGAATAAAGCTCTGATTGAAAAAAATATATTTATTAAAATACAAAAACGTTCAAATAAAGATTTTGAATTCCGAATTACTGAAGAATTGCGGAACACACCTATAAGTATTGCCATTCAAGAGTTTCTAGACACAATGAATAAAGAAGCTAGAGACAATGCAGAGAAACTTAGAATGGATGATTCTATAATGGATCCTTTACTTGTCACTTCTTATATTGAGACATACATTCAAAAATATATGTGTTCTGATCTTATACAGGTTAGAGTAAACAAAAAAAATGAAAATAAAGTCAAACAATATATTGATGGTGTTTTTTTACAGCAAATTGAAAATAATATGACATTTAATGAAGAAATTAATAATTATATACGTTCCATTAATAGTTTTATAGAGTCTAAAAAAAACCCCGCCACATTTTTAAGTTTACGTGGAGGTGTTGGATCCAATCGTAGAAGAAGTCGTAGAAGAAGTAGATCAAGAGAAACGTTTAGAAATCGTTCTAGAAATATGTCAGCTACTTTTTTAACGATGAATGAAAAAATGATTTTATTTCTTATTCATAAATATTACTTAACTGAAAGAAATTCTTCTCATTCTAGAAGAAGTTATTCTAATTGGAATCCAGTTTCTATTGAAAATAGTTTTTATTCTATTTATTGTGATGTTATATGGAAAATGCAAATGACTAAAAATAAAGAGAGAGGTCGTAGTCTTCTGACAGAAGAACAACGTGGTTTCAATAGAATCAATAATGCTACTTATGACACAATTCGTGACCTTGTTTATCGCAACGAACGTTTTCGGTTTACCGTTCCAAAATTGAGATCTCTTCCTTCTTCTTCTCAAATACATTCTTCCTTTATGATGTCGATCTACGTTTTTATACAAAATATGTTATCTATCGTTCAAGATTATGATGATGTAGCAGCGAATACAAATTTTCTAGTTCAAACTAGAAATCCTGTCGTTGATGAAAATCCAATCATTCAAGATCAAGTTCCATTGTTAAATCCAACCAAACTACAAGAAAAAGGGTTTCAACAACAAACCAAAAAAAGAGCGTGGATGGATATTTTTAATAGACCACAAGCAAAAGATTCTTTATCAGAAGAGTCAGTAGCTTCTGAGAGAGCGGAGAGCCGAATACGTAATAATAGAACTAAACGAATCAGAAGAATCCGTATATAAACCTTTGAAGATTTAACTTCGCACAAGATATGAGTATTTTTTCTTAATTTATTATATGAATAAATACAAAAGTGATGATTATAAATTAAGAAACAAAAAACGAAAAACAAAACGAAACAAAACAAAAATAAGAAAGAACTTCAAGAAATAAGATAAAGAGAAAACAAGAATTTACAAGAAAAGGACACTTGATGGATATTTTAAAACAAAACAAACTTTCTCGTTCGGAATGGGAATCTATTGAAATTCCTGTCTCAGATGAAGAAAAAAAGATTTTATCTCTGATTCGTAATGGTTATATGAATATTAATCAAAAAGATAATTATACATTAAATATATTAAAAGTCACCAAAATTGAAGCTTCCAAAGAATCCGATTTATTTTTATATAAAAAATACTTTAAAACGGAAGTTGACAAAATGATTGAAAAATATGGAGGTGAATGGACAGAAAAATTTAAAATAAAAGAAACAAGTATTAAAAAACTAAAATCTGCTGATAATATACGTATTCAAAATGCAGATACTCTTATTCTTCAACTTCATGATCGTATATATGAATTTCTCTTATTAAAATATTTGCTTCTTATGTGTAAAGCATTAAAAAAAAAGAAACCTTTTGAAATCTATTTATATACACTAATTCAATGGCGTAAAGCGACCATTTTACATACAAACGCATATATCTTAGATTTAACCGATATATTACTTTCTTATGCAAAAACACAAAGTTCTATTATGAGACTTTTAGAAAATGGTGTTTCTATTCTAGAAAAGAATCCAGAATTATTTAAATGTGAAGATATATCTTTATTTTCTCACCAAAAAGAATTGTTTTCCTTAGCTAAAATGGAAAGAAATAGACCTAAATTATTATTATATACAGCTCCTACTGGTACTGGTAAAACATTATCACCCCTTGGATTATCAGAACAATATAAAATTATTTTTGTATGTGTTGCCAGACATGTTGGTTTAGCTTTGGCCAAATCTGCTATAAGTATTGAAAAAAAAGTGGCTTTTGCTTTTGGTTGTGAAACGGCTTCCGATATACGATTACATTATTTTTCTGCTATTGATTATGAAATTAATCGTCGTAGTGGTGGAATAGGTAAAGTAGATAATTCCAATGGACGAAATGTAGAAATTATGATATGTGATGTTCAAAGTTATGTTTCAGCCATGCATTATATGTTAGCATTTCATGATCAAAATGAACTTTTATTATATTGGGATGAACCTACCATCACATTAGATTATGAAACACATCCTTTACATAAAATCATACATAAAAATTGGTCTGAAAATAAAATTCCAAATGTGGTTTTATCATCCGCCACATTACCAAAAGAAGATCAAGTACAAGAAATGATACAAAATTTCCGTATTCGTTTTGATAATGCATTAATACGTACTATTACAAGTTACGATTGTCGTAAAAGTATTCCAATGATAACCAAAGAAGGATATTGTTTTCTTCCTCATTTGTATTGTGATACATGGGTACAATTACAACAATATGTTTCTTTTTGTCAAACAAATAAAACCTTGTTACGTTATTTTGATTTACAATGTGTATTAGATTTTCTAATTATGACCGAACAAAAGAAAGTACATGGAAATAAAACACAATTAAATCATTATTTTGATGAGGTTAATGATATGGATAAAATGAATATGGAAACGATAAAAATATATTATTTAGATGTATTACAAAATATGACAGAAATAGGATGGGAATTAGTGAAAAGTGTTTTAAAAGCCAAAGAAAGTCCGAAATTTTCTTGTCTGGATCCTTTGAAAAGAGTATCTAGTTTTCAAGTGACACCGACACAAACCCAGTTTGTAAGTAACCTTCATAGAAGTCAATCAGAAAATAACATAGAACAAAAGGAACAAGGAATTTTATTAACAACCGTAGATGCCTATACATTAACCGATGGACCCAGTATTTATTTAGCTGAAAATATTGAAGAATTAGCTTCTTTTTATGCGAATGTAAGTAATATTTCAGATACTGTATTACAAAAGTTAGTCGGAGATATTGTTTTTAATGAGAAATTACAAAAACAAATAGAATTATTAGAAACAGAATTTAATAACAGAACGAAAATGAAATCTAATGAAGAAGACACAAAAACACGTCATAAAGAAGGATTAACAGAACATTGTTTAGCTCTAAGAGAAAATATAGAACTTTTAAATACACAATTTAATCTCATATCCTTGGAGAAGAAATATATACCCAATACTCCACCACATCAATTATTATGGACACCTGATAAACAATTACATCCAAATGCATTCATGTCTAATATAGACGATAAAACAGTAAAACAAATCATGGAAATGGAATTACCACGTTCTTTTAAAATCCTTATTTTATTGGGAATAGGGGTTTTAATCAAAAAAAATATACCTGAGTATGAAGAATTAGTTAAAAAACTTGCAGAAGAACAGAAATTGTTTCTAATTCTAACGAGTTCCGATTATATTTATGGAACCAATTATCAATTTTGTCACGGATTGATTGGACAAGATTTACAAAATATGACCGCACATAAAACATTACAAGCTATGGGTCGTATGGGTAGAAATAAACACCAACAAGAATATTCTGTTCGGTTTAGGGATAATGATATGATTCATCGTTTATTTTCTATACCAGATGAAAATCGCGAAGCGATAAATATGAATTCTTTGTTTAATGTATAGATGGTTATTAAGAGTTTATCAGGTGGGGCGGTTGACGAGACTCAACAAATAAGTGATGGTCGTGATTATCAAATTCTTTCAAGTGTTGATAAAGGATTAGAACAAAATGGTAACTTCGTAATTGGACGTTATTTTTTTGCAGTCCCTAATAACATTTTTAAAATTCAATCTATTACAAAAAGAACATCTAAAACGAGGGAAAGCAACGTTAAAAAATATTTACTGAATAAACAATATAATGCAGAAAATTGTCGACCAGTAAATATCAAAATTGACAATCAAGATATAACAGATATAGACAAAATTAGTTGTGAAGATGAAACGGGAAATAATATTGTATTTACATATTCATACCAAACTACGGAAGGTAATAAAAAGTATTTAGAAATAATCAATGATGAAGAAAACGATAGTGAGTTACAGTTTAAATCTATTATTGAACCTATTTATGTTACTGATTCACCATTATCCGATTATAGAGACCTTATAATGAATTTTGAATCGGACAATTTTTATCACCGCATAATTAGTGCTAATCACAAAAGCTATGAGGATGAAATGATAACGAAAATACAAAAATTATCCTCAATATTAAATGATGAAAAATACAAAAATAATATATCAAATTATATTCGCAATCTTTGCAAACCAGACTTGTTATCGCGAAATCAAATAAAAAATATTACAGACAATATTAAAAACGCAAATGAACAAGCAGAAATTAAAATAGAAGAAGAAAGAAAAGAAATAGAAAGAAAAGAAAAAGAATTGAAGGATAAAGAAAAAGTAAGATTAGAATTAATAAAAAAAAAAGAAAACGAAAAAATTGAAAGTGAAAGAAAGAAAGAAAGTCAAAGAAGAAATAAAGTAGAAGAAATAAAAGGCAAATATCAAAAAGAAATAAAAAATTTTTTTTTAACGAAAACAAAAATAAAACTTCAAGAAATATTAGATACGTCACTTCAAAAAATATTAGATACGTCATTAGAAAATACGTCACCGACAAAATTTGAAAACGAATTGAATAAGTTTGATACAGATTTCAAAAAAACTCTAAATTCAAATCATATAATGCCTTGGAGTAAAAAAGGCGGTCGTAAAACGAAACGGAAGAGAACTACATATCCATCATCGACGAGAAAATACTATCCAAAGAAAACTCGTAAATATACATATGCAAATCGTCAAAAGAAACCGAAGCTAAAATAGAATTGTTTTTTTGAACGAGTGACATACACATTTCATATTGAAATGTTTTATCAAATAAAAATACAGGTGACAACCCTAATAATTTATATTGTTTATTCATAATAAACCACATAGAACCACAGTATACATGATTTCTTGTCAAACGAACTAAAACTAAAAATATCTTTTCTTTTTCTAAATACACACATGCACCACCATGAACTTCAAAATCAGATATATTAAAAAGTTTTCTTAAATGAATGATTTTAGAAATTCCTGTCGTTTTTTCTACAGAAACAATTTGTAAAGGATTATAAGAATGTATCATATTCATAGAATATTCTGTTTGGTCAAGAAACAACCAGTTTTTTTGTGGATTATCATCTCCTTGTAAAAGAAGAGGAATCAATTCTAAGGAAGAATCATGTATATGACATAAACACATTTCTGGTTGCCAATTTTCATTTGTATCTAAACAAACACCAGACATGTAGTTTTCTGATATGAAACGACAATCTTCTATCCCTGTGGTAAAAGAAAGGTATCGGGTTCTTGGATGTTTTTCTAAAAGTTCTTTATGTTGTAAAACTTGAAAAGAAGAACCAAGTACTAAAAATAAAACACGACTATGACATGTAGGATAAGTTTCTTCTTCCTCTTCCTCTTTTAACACCGGATACTTTGTGATTTGTCGGACCGTAGCTAAAAACTGCTCTGGAGTTTTTGGATCTATCATAAAAGATAAATTACATCCAGGAAAATCTACTTTTGTTTTCGTTTTATAAAGTATCTCAGGGACTTCGTCTTTTTCTTCTTTTTCTTCTTTTTCTTCTTTTAGTTCTTTTTCTTGTTTATTTTTGTTCATCTTTTCTGAACCTTTCTCTTTATATTTTAGTTTTCTTTATATTTTTGTTTTTGTGAAGAATTTTTTCCTTTTCGTTTTTTTTTGCAATAAAAAGTATCCGATAAGAAAATATATATAAAAATTATTTTATACATATAAAGAAAATGAAATGGATACAAAACTTGATAAAAAAAATGATACAAGAAGAAAAGAAAATATTAGGAAGATGGACCATTGATTATTGTGACAAAAAGAGAGATAAAAAAATAGATTTATCAAATGAAGATCATTGTGGACCTTGTGGTCAGTATATTCTTAATAAAAAAACAAAAATGTTAGAAAGCAAGACCTTAGTTACGGTTGATCCAAAGAAATGGTATGTGGATATTTAATAAAACAATAATCACTCCAAACTGTATTCTTTTGTGGATGATTATATTCTGACCAATCAAATAAATATTTATTAGAAAAGGATTTATATATCGGAAACGGTTTCCACAAACGATATTTAAATGTAAGATAAAAATTCATCAGAGTCATTTCATTTGTTAAACAAATAGGATATTCTAGTATACCTTGTATCATTTCTTGTTTTTTACATATATGTAAAATAGAAGTATCATAAATCCATATACAATTTAAAAAATATGGTTTTTCTAAGATGTCTCCAAAATCATTCAATACTTTTTCTAGAACACTTGGATTAGAAAAACTTAATTGGGTTTTCATTATTTTATTTGGGTTATTAAAATTGCCAGCATCATCTGGTGCTAAAAAACTATTTTTATAATGTAAGGCGAGTAAACTATCTTTTACTTTATCTAATACACGTAAACCAGCATCTAGAAAAACAACACGATTCCATTGTAAAAAATAAGGATCAAATACATGAAGTTTTTCCCATTGATTTATTTTGGTTATTTCTCTTGCATCTATAGTATCTGGAAAAGGTTCTTTTAATAATTGTTTTAATTCCTCTTTTTCTTTTATTTCCGGAAAATGAATTTCACTTATATNATAAAATTCTTTCCAAAGAGTTGGTAAAGTAAAGTTTCCAATACAAATCACCATGATAGTACCAGTCCATTCACCTATTGTACGTAAATCTAAAATCGTCCTCTTTGTTTTACTCCAATAGAGTTCATCCGATACTAGAACAAAAACAGTGGAATCCATTTTCTTTTTTATCTCATTTCTTTTTGTATCCTTTTCTCTCATTATCTTATTTCTCATTTATTTTCATCTCTTTTTCTCTTTTTCTCTTATCTATCTTTGTAAAAGAGAAGAATTGAATTTACGAGTTTGATTTAAAAAAATAGAAAACGACACATCGGTCGTAAAAGAATATGAAATCTGAGTAGTTTGTTGAAATCCTGATATATCATAGAAAATAATTCCCGATATATCTCCAATCGTGTATGTTAAGTTTTGTTTATAGCCATATAGTATGACGGCCATTTTGATTATAGTATCTGGAGTACATATATAATTTCCGGTACTTCCATTAGATTGCATATTTTCTAGTGGATTTACAAATAATAAAGGATTAGAAGCAGAATAATTTATACCAAGGTATGTAGACGGGATATTCGGTTGATTTGAACTTATTTTTAAAGTAAATGGATTGGTATACGTTATAGGTATAGTGACAACTTTCGATGCACTGATATCTAAAAAATCTTGTGAAGACAAAAAAATGCCACTTAACACATTACCCACATAACTAGCGTTTAAAGAAGAATCTATATTTGTTAGTTTCACCGTATTGGCAGTATTATCTGATGTATTATAACTTATTCCAGAAAGTAAATATCTTGACGGAGTATTAGAAGGTACGGATACATTTGTCTTTAAATAAAATGAAAAGTTCGCTGTATCGGTAAAATAGTTTGATAAAGGGATTGTTCTAATTATATATTCTGGACGAGGATTTGTATCTTTAAATTGAACGGAGATAGATATAGTAGGATACTCAGTAAGAGATAATGTAAATATTTTATCTCCATTTGTTTGTTTATATTTAGAAGCAGAAAAGCTGAGAATTTTATTATTTGAAGACACATCAAAATTACCAGTTAAGCTCACATAACTTATATCCGTTGTATCGACGCCTGATATTACATAGGGTACTTTCGTTCCATCCGATATTCCAGTGGTTGTTAAACTTATAATAAAAGTAGAATTATCTGTTTTTACTTCTGTAACATTAGAAGATAAATTATAAGACGGAGATAAACTAGTATCAATAATATAAATCGGAATGGAAACATTAGATACGTCATTCCCTACTAAAGAAAATAATAATGTTTGTTGACCTTCGGTGATTTGATTATTGGATATCTCAATAATAACATTGCCACCGATTTCTGTTTCTGATAATTGCTCAGTGATGATATTACCATTGATTGGAGTATTATATAAGTTATAATCTTGTATACCAGTTATAGAATAAGAATATATTGTCCCGATAGGTTTAGAAAGAGGTGAAATTAAGGTTATAGTGAATGAAGTCCCTTCATTTGTAACATATTGTGTTTCATTATTTACCTTCAAAGTCGGTTGTGGTAAATCATTAAAGATCACTTTTTTAAAAATATGAGGATATTCTACAATATAAATTTTAAATGTTTTTTGTAATGTTGTTTTTACCGTATAAGAGAGTTCAGAAGAAGTTATATTCCCAGTCAAACTTGAACCAGATATATCATTCAATATGATTCCTGAAATATCATAACGTAAGAGAGTGGATGGATATAATCCAGATAAAGCAATAGTAAAAGTTTCATTTTCTTTTGCAGCATCTTTTGACGACGTTATTAGAAATTCAATACTTGTGTCGATAATATTAATAAATTGACTAATTCCTAATTCAGGAATGAGAAAAGTGAAATATTCTAGTCCATCTGTTTTATAATTTGCCACACTTGTAATGGTAATTGTATTTGCGTTGTATGAAATTGTACCACTAATATCATGTGGTATATAGTTATTATCTATGAGTATATTTCCGTATCGGCCAGAAATATCATACCTATAAGTATTAGTTAAAGAAGTATTCAATGTTATAGAGACACTATTTCCTTCGTTGATTGTATTTCCAATTGTATTGTAAGTTAAAAAAGGACCAGAAAGATCTAACGAAAGGGAAGTTCCATAATCTACCAAGGTAAAAACTCCTGTATTGGTTGTTTTTCTCGTATCATTTAAAATAAAAGGATTTATAGAAATATCTACAGTTTGATTCTTCGTAGTATTTCCTACAATGGTTGAACTACCAGTACTAAGAATATATGAAAGTGATAGATCGGCCGCTAGAGTAGACGACACATTTACAGAATAAACATTTCTAGAAACATCTTGTAAACGTAAATAATATAAATCATAATAGTTGGATAAAACTTGTGTATCGGTTAATAGGTTGCCAAACATTTTAAGATGTCCAATAGATTGATTGCCATATATTTCTAGATTTCCAGTATAAGAAAAAGGATTGTAGTTATTATAAAAATAACCATTTATATAGACATTCCCATTGGTTTGAATGGTATAATGTGTCCATGTATTCAGTGCTGGTTTTATAGAAGTGATATTCTCACCTAAATAGTATGCACTATTTTGAAACCCACTAGCAACAGTAGATATTTGCATAGATTGAAAAGACACATTGGATGTTTTTAACCAAAAAGATAAAGTATTTCCACTTAAAGGTACAATGTTTCCAGTATTTGGTATAGTTTGGTAGTATAAAGAACGTTGTATGCCATCATTAGATCCATGAAAAGGTAAGAGTATAATCTCGGTACTATATTCCATTGTATCTTTTTCATAGACTGTATCATT
>JGI25917J50250_1000403_pt1 | contig 11887 bp, 8 predicted proteins | sample LauGreSBDMM110SN_4_FD_50250 | JGI IMG/M metagenome (IMG submission 50250) | reverse complement strand
GGTGAGTCGGGTTCAGGCAAAACCGTCACAGCTTTAAGCCTATTGGGTTTGGCGCGTGGCGCTTGGGTGCGTGGCAGTGCCCTGTTTGATGGCGCCGATTTGCTGCGCATGAGCGAGGCGCAACTGCGCGAGGTGCGCGGCGGCGATATCGCCATGATTTTTCAAGAGCCCATGACCGCGCTCAACCCGCTGTTCACCATCGGCGACCAAATTGCGGAGATCTTGCAACTCAAGCGCGGCATGTCTGCGGCTGAGGCTTGGAAGCAAGCCACAGAGTTGCTGACCGACACAGGTATCCCCGAGCCAGAACGGCGCATCAACAGTTTTCCGCATCAGTTGTCGGGCGGGCAACGCCAACGCGCCATGATCGCCATGGCCTTGGCCGGACAGCCTAAGTTGCTGTTGGCAGACGAACCCACCACTGCGCTGGATGTTTCTTTGCGCCAGCAAATTCTCGATTTACTCGACAGCTTGCAGCAAAAGCACGGCATGGCGATTTTGCTCATCACCCACGACCTGAACATGGTGCGCCGCTTCGCCGACCGGGTGGTGGTTTTGGAAAATGGCTACGTGGTCGAGCAAGGCGCTGTGGCGCAAGTGCTGGCCCAGCCAGCCCATCCCTACACCCAAAAATTGGTCAACAGCCAACCCGAGCGCAATGTGTTGCCCGCGCTTGCCAATGCGCCTGTGGTGATTCAAGCCAAAGGTATTAATGTGAGCTATGCCGTGCCGCGCAGCGGTTGGCGGGGTTGGTTTGGCAGTGGCCAATTTGTCGCGGTGCATGGCCTGGATTTCGATTTACATGCCGGTCAAACCCTGGGCATTATTGGTGAATCGGGTTCGGGTAAATCGTCCTTGGCCTTGGCCGTTTTGAACTTGATTTCTTTTCAAGGCAGTTTGACCATTGACGGACAAGCGTGGTCCTCAAATGCGGCTGCTGATTTGCACCTTCGCCAAGCCGTGCAAGTGGTGTTCCAAGACCCGTTTTCATCCTTGTCGCCGCGCATGACAGTGCAAGAGGTGGTGGAAGAGGGCTTGAAATTGCATCATCCCGATATGAATCCGCTGGACCGACAACTTCAGGTGCTGGCGGCTTTGACCGAGGTGGGCTTGGACGAGGTGCAGTTTCCAGGCCTTTTGGCACGTTACCCCCACGAGTTTTCTGGAGGGCAACGCCAGCGCATCGCCATTGCCCGCGCGCTGATTGTGAAGCCGCGTGTATTGGTGCTGGATGAGCCCACCAGCGCCTTGGACGTCACCATTCAAAAGCAGGTGCTCGATTTGTTGCAAGGCCTGCAACGCGAGCGCGGTTTGAGTTATCTTTTGATTAGCCACGATATGGATGTGGTGCAAGCCATGGCGCACCAAGTGCTGACCCTCAAGGACGGCCACGTTATCGAAACCAAATAATCGGGGTCAGATCCCGATTAAGTTACAATGTCACAAAGAAAGACAACGGGCGGAATCCCAACCGCCCGTTTTTTTTGGTCGAATGAAAAGCGGTGGCATTGCAAAACATCATTGAACAAACGGTTATCGGTCTGGGGTATCAGCTGGTGGACATTGAGCGTTCAGCTGGTGGTTTGTTGCGCATCACCATAGACAAAATTTGGCAGATAAGTGAGCCTGAGCAGTTCATTCAAGTGGAAGATTGCGAAAAAGTCACTCGCCAATTGCAGTTTGTGTTGGAAGTGGAGCAAACGGCTTACAGCCGCTTGGAAGTGTCCTCGCCGGGCATAGACAGGCCGCTCAAGACCGAGGCCGATTTGGCTCGCTTTTGTGGTGAGGTGATTGATATCACGCTGAAAGCACCCATGGGGGCTGCCGCCGCAGGATTGGTTTCTGCCAACCGTAAGAAATTTCGGGGTGTATTGGAAGTCACCGATACCCCCCAGACTTGGCAAATCACTTGGCGTGATGAAGCTGTAAGCAAACCAGGAATGCGAGTTGCCAAAGTCAAAAAAGACACGCCGGTTCAGGCTTTGCAGTTCACCTTGAGTGAAGTGCGTGAAGCCCGACTGGCACCGATTGTGGATTTCAAAGGCCGTAGGCCTGCAGAGAAGAGGAGTAACTAGTCATGAATCGCGAAATGCTCATGTTGGTAGACGCCATCTCGCGCGAGAAGAATGTCGAGCGCGATCTGGTGTTTGGTGCAGTGGAATCTGCGCTGGCACAGGCCACCAAAAAACTCTACCCCGGTGACGTAGATATTCGCGTTGCCATGGACCGCGACAGTGGTGAATACGAAACCTTTCGCCGTTGGTTGGTGGTGCCTGATGAAGCCGGTTTGCAAAACCCCGATTCCGAAGAAATGTTGATGGACGCTAAGGAGCGTTTGTCGGACATTGAAGAGGGCGAGTACATCGAAGAAAGCATTGAGTCGCTACCTATAGGCCGCATTGGCGCCATGGCAGCCAANCAAGTGATTTTGCAAAAAATCCGCGATGCCGAGCGTGAAATGTTNNTGGCNGACTTTTTGTCACGGGGTGACAAGATTTTTGTGGGCAGCGTCAAGCGCATGGACAAAGGCGACTTGATTGTTGAGAGCGGTCGCATTGAAGGTCGTTTGCGCCGCGGTCAGATGATTCCCAAAGAAAACCTGCGTAACGCTGACCGCGTTCGCGCCATGATCATGGAAGTTGACAACACCTTGCGTGGAGCGCCCATCATCTTGTCGCGCTCTGCGCCCGAGTTCATGATTGAGTTGTTTCGCCAAGAAGTGCCCGAGATTGAACAAGGCTTGCTGGAGATCAAATCTTGCGCTCGCGACCCTGGTTCGCGCGCCAAAATTGCCGTCATCTCCTACGACAAGCGCGTCGACCCGATTGGCACCTGTGTCGGTGTGCGCGGTACCCGCGTGAATGCAGTCACCAACGAACTCGCTGGCGAGCGTGTTGATATTGTTTTGTGGAGCGAAGACCCGGCTCAGTTTGTGATTGGCGCTTTGGCGCCTGCGAATGTGTCCTCTATCGTGGTCGATGAAGAAAAGCACGCCATGGATGTGGTGGTTGATGAAGAAAATTTGGCCATGGCCATTGGTCGCGGCGGTCAAAACGTGCGCTTGGCTTCGGACTTAACCGGTTGGAAGATCAACATCATGGACGCGGCCGAATCCGCCCAAAAATCCGCCACCGAAACCCAAGGGCTGCGCGAGTTGTTTGTGGAGAAACTCGATGTCGATCAAGAAGTCGCTGACATCTTGATTGAAGAAGGATTCACCAGCTTGGAAGAAGTGGCTTACGTCCCCTTGCAAGAAATGCTGGAGATAGAAAGCTTTGACGAAGACACGGTCAACGAATTGCGTGCCCGCGCCAAAGATGCACTGCTCACCATGGAAATCGTGCGTGAAGAAAGTGTGGAGGAGGTTTCGCAAGATTTGCGTGACTTAGAAGGACTGGACGCTGAACTCATACTCAAATTGGCCGATGGCGGCATACATACCCGAGATGAGCTTGCCGACCTGGCGGTGGACGAGTTGGTGGACATCACCGGCCAGTCTGAAGAAGATGCAAAAATTTTGATCCTGAAGGCACGCGAGCATTGGTTCGCGGGTCAAGCGTAACGGTCATGAAGAGGAATACCACAGATGACCAACACAACGGTTGCAGAGTTTGCCAAGGAACTCAAAAAATCTCCCGACACCCTGCTTGAGCAGTTGAAATCTGCTGGCGTGCCCAAAGGCTCTGCCGCAGATGAACTGACTGATGCAGACAAACAAAAACTGTTGGGCTTTTTAAAAGCCAGTCACGGAACAGACACGCCTGAGCGCAAAAAAATCACCTTGGTGAAAAAGTCGACCAGCGAGATCAAGCAAGCCGACGCCACGGGTAAAGCCCGCACCATTCAGGTGGAGGTGCGTAAAAAACGCACCTTTGTCAAACGCGATGAAAACGATGCGGCTGAAACCGAAGCCGTAGAAGCGCCCGAACCCATAGTCCCCATTCTCGATCAAGCCGAACTCGCCAGACGCGAGGAAGAGGCTCGCCGCCAAGCCGAATTCATTCGACGCCAAGAAGAAGAGTTGGCAGAAAAACGCCGCTTGCGCCAAGTCCAAGAAGACAAAGATCGCGAAGCGCAATTGCAAGCGCCCGTGCTTGCCTCTGCGGATGAGAATGCAGCTGCGGCTGCACAGGCCTTAGCCGAAGCTGCTGCCAAGCGCATAGCTGACTCCAAAGCCCAGGCCGAAGAGGATGCGGCCAAAGCCAAAGACCTCGACACCCGCAGGCGCACCGCCTTGGCTGAAGCCGAGGCGATTCGCACGATGATGAATGCGCCCAAAAAAGTATTGGTCGCGAAAAAACCGCCAGAGCCCGAGAAACCCCCTGCAACGGACGCCAAAGCCATCAAAGGTACTTTGCATAAACCGCCGCCCAGTGCAACGACTGCTGCCAAGCCTGCAGGAACCACACCAGCCAAAGACGGCAAAGAAGTTAAAAGCGCCAAACTCTCCTCGAGCTGGGCTGACGAGCAAGCCAAGAAAAAGGAAATCAAAACCCGTGGTGACGCCAGTGGTGGCGTGGGGCGCAACAGTTGGCGCGGTGGTCCGCGTGGACGCCGCGACCGTGACCGCGATGACACACCGGTGCAAGCCGCGCCCGTTGAGGCGCGCATCATCGAGGTGCATGTGCCCGAGACCATCACCGTTGCCGAGTTGGCACACAAGATGGCTGTGAAGGCTTCCGAGGTCATCAAGCAACTGATGAAGCTTGGCCAAATGGTCACCATCAACCAACCCTTGGACCAAGACACCGCCATGATTGTGGTGGAAGAAATGGGCCATGTGGCGGTCATCGCTTCATTGGATGATCCCGAGGCATTTACCGAAGATGAGTCTTCTGCACACGTTGGAGAGTCACTCACCCGTGCCCCTGTTGTCACAGTCATGGGTCACGTGGATCATGGCAAAACCTCATTGCTCGATTACATCCGCCGCGCCAAGGTGGCCTCAGGTGAGGCCGGTGGTATCACCCAGCACATCGGTGCCTACCATGTGGAAACACCACGCGGCATGGTGTCGTTTTTGGATACCCCAGGACATGAAGCCTTTACCGCCATGCGTGCGCGTGGTGCCCAGGCCACCGACATTGTGATTTTGGTGGTGGCGGCTGACGACGGCGTCATGCCCCAAACCAAAGAAGCGATCAAGCACGCCAAAGCTGCAGGTGTGCCCATCGTGGTGGCTATCAACAAGATCGATAAACCCGACGCCAACCCCGACCGCGTGAAAAATGAATTGGTTGCCGAAGAAGTGGTGCCCGAGGAGTTTGGTGGCGAGTCGCCGTTTGTGTCGGTCTCGGCCAAAACCGGTCAAGGCGTTGATGAGCTCTTAGAGCAAGTGCTTCTCCAAGCCGAGGTGTTGGAACTCAAAGCACCTATTGACGCCATGGCCAAGGGCTTGGTGATTGAGGCCAGTTTGGACAAAGGTCGAGGCCCTGTGGCCACCATCTTGATTCAATCAGGCACTTTGAAAACTGGCGATGTGGTGTTGGCGGGTCAAACCTACGGTCGTGTGCGAGCCATGTTGGATGAAAACGGCAAATCAACCAAGTCGGCAGGCCCCTCTATTCCGGTGGAAATCCAAGGCTTGACCGAGGTGCCACAGGCGGGCGATGAATTCATGGTCTTGTCGGATGAACGACGCGCCCGTGAAATTGCCACCTACCGCGCAGGTAAATTCCGCAATACCAAATTGGCCAAGCAACAAGCGGCCAAGTTGGAAAATTTATTCTCTGACATGGCCTCAGGCGAAGTGAAAAACTTGCCCATCATCATCAAAGCTGATGTGCAAGGTTCGCAAGAAGCTTTGGCCGCGTCTTTGCTCAAACTCACCAACGAAGAGGTGAGGGTGCAGTTGGTGTATGGCGCGGTGGGCGGTATCAGCGAGTCCGATGTGAACTTGGCGATTGCCTCTAAAGCGGTCATCATTGGCTTTAACACCCGTGCCGACGCGGGTGCCAGAAAGCTGGCCGAGAACAACGGCGTAGAGATTCGTTACTACAACATCATTTATGACGCTGTGGACGAACTCAAAGCCGCCATGTCGGGCATGTTGACACCTGACAAGCGCGAAGAAGTGATTGGCTTGGCCGAGATTCGCCAAGTCTTCCGCATCAGCAAAATTGGCGCGATCGCCGGTTGTATGGTTACCAACGGCGTTGTTCGACGCAATGCCCGATTGCGCTTGCTGCGTGACAACGTGGTGATCTTCACAGGTGAGCTCGAAAGCTTGAAACGTTTCAAAGACGATGTGCGCGAGGTCAAGGAAAGTTTTGAATGTGGCTTGAACCTCAAAGGCTATAACGATATCAATGAGGGCGATCAACTTGAGTTCTTTGAAATCAAGGAAGTTGCACGAACCATTTAAATTTGCATGGCCGCCAAGAAGTCCTCTACACCCCACCGCGGCTTTCGCGTTGCCGACCAGATTCAGCGTGATCTGGCCGAACTCATACGCGAGTTGAAAGATCCGCGACTGGGGATGGTGACGATTCAGTCGGTGGAAGTCACGCCCGACTACGCCCATGCCAAGGTGCATATCAGTGTGCTGGTGGGTGAGCCCGAAGCTTGCCTAGAGGGCTTGAACCAAGCCGCTGGTTTTTTGCGCAATGGATTGTTTAAGCGTTTGCATATTCACACCGTACCTACTTTGCATTTTTTGTATGACCGCACCCCCGAGCGCGCAGCGGACATGAACGCCTTGATTGCCCGCGCCGTGGCTTCCCGTGCCAAGGAATCTGACACACCATGAAAACGCCGCGCACCAGGGTGCAACGGCGCCCTGTGCATGGGGTGTTGTTGCTCGATAAACCACTAGGACTGTCTAGCAATCAGGCTTTGCAAAAAGCCAAATGGCTGCTGCGCGCTGAAAAAGCCGGACACACCGGCACACTCGACCCCATGGCCACAGGTGTGTTGCCCCTGTGCTTTGGGGCTGCCACCAAATTCAGCCAACTGCATTTGGATGCCGACAAAACTTACGAAGCCGTGCTGCGTTTAGGCCAGCGCACCAGCACAGCGGACGCTGAAGGTGAGGTGATCGCCGAGGCTCCTGTGAACTTCACACCAGAAAAATTGCTGCAAGTGCAGGCCTTGTTCACCGGCCCTTTGCAGCAAGTTCCGCCTATGCACAGCGCTTTGAAAAAAGACGGCAAAGCTTTGTACGAATATGCCCGCGAAGGCATTGAGGTTGAACGTGCGGCGCGCAGTGTCGTTATTCATTCCTTGGAGCTCAAAGAGTTGCCCATGCAAGATGGGGTGAGAAGCCTGTGGCTCAAAGCGCATTGCTCCAAAGGAACCTATATACGCACCTTGGGCGAAGACATTGGCAACGCTCTGGGCTGTGGTGCATTTTTAAGTGCTTTACGCCGAGTCAAAAGTGGTCGGTTTGCCATAGATGGCTGCATCAGCTTGGAAGCCTTGGAAGCCTTGTCTGAGGCCCAGCGCCACCAACCCTTGCAAGCTGTCGATATATTGCTCGACAGTCATCAAGCCATCATTTTGCAAGCCGAAGATGCAGGTCGTTTCCTGAGCGGCTTGCGTCGCCGTGGCGATTGGCCCGATCACCATCAGGTGGCCGTCTATGGCACGAGCCCCCATGCTTTGTTAGGTACAGCCCATGTTCGCGCTGGGGAATTGATCCCCGAGCGCTTATTGAATCCCCAAGAAATCCAATCCTTACTCGAGAGTGCAGCATGACATTACAAATCAGAAACATCGCCATCATCGCCCACGTTGACCATGGCAAAACCACCATGGTCGATCAGTTGTTGCGTCAGTCTGGTACCTTTGCCGACCACGAAAAAGTGGTTGATACCGTGATGGACAACAACGCCATTGAGCGCGAGCGCGGCATCACCATCTTGGCTAAAAACTGCGCCGTCAGTTGGCAAGGAACGCACATCAACATCGTTGACACCCCCGGACACGCGGACTTTGGCGGCGAGGTCGAGCGCGCCTTGTCTATGGTCGATGGTGTGGTGCTGCTGATTGACGCACAAGAAGGCCCCATGCCGCAAACCCGTTTTGTNACCAAGAAGGCTTTGGCCTTGGGTTTGAAGCCTATCGTGGTGGTCAACAAGGTAGACAAGCCTGGCTCTCGCCCCAACGCGGTGATCAACGCAGCTTTTGAGTTGTTCGACAAACTCGGTGCGAACGACGAGCAACTCGACTTCCCTGTGGTCTATGCCTCAGGTATCAATGGATGGTCGTCGCTGCTGGAGGGCGAGGCGGGCTCGCAATGGGGCCCCGATATGTCGGCTTTGTTTGAAACGATTTTGAAGCATGTGCCCCCACAACAAGGTGACCCCGCTGCGCCTTTGCAATTGCAAATCTCCGCTTTGGATTTTTCTACCTTCGTGGGTCGTATTGGTGTGGGTCGCATCAGCCAGGGCACCATCAAGCCCATGCAAGACGTGGTGGTCATGGAGGGCGAGACAGGCACCCCTGTCAAAGGCCGCGTCAACCAAGTATTGAAGTTCCAAGGCTTAGAGCGTATTCAAGCCACGGAAGCCGGCCCTGGCGATATTGTGTTGATCAACGGTCTTACTGATATTGGNATTGGTGTGACCATCACCGACCCGCTGAACCCNAGTCCATTGCCCATGCTCAAAATTGACGAGCCCACCTTGACCATGAATTTTTGCGTCAACACCTCACCCTTGGCAGGACGTGAAGGCAAGTACGTCACCAGCCGTCAGATTTGGGACCGCTTGCAAAAAGAGTTGCAACACAACGTGGCCTTGCGCGTCAAAGAAACCGATGAAGACGGCATTTTTGAAGTGGCCGGCCGAGGTGAATTGCACCTGACGATTTTGTTGGAAAACATGCGCCGTGAAGGCTACGAATTAGCCGTGTCCAAGCCTCGCGTGGTCTACCGCGATGTGGACGGTGTGCGCCATGAGCCTATCGAGATGGTCACGGCGGATATTGAAGAAGGCCACCAAGGCGGTGTGATGCAAGCCTTGGGTGAACGTAAAGGCGAACTCGTCAATATGGATCCCGATGGCCGTGGCCGTGTGCGCTTGGAGTACCGCATTCCAGCGCGTGGCTTGATTGGTTTCACCAATGAATTTTTGAACTTAACCCGCGGCTCGGGTTTGATCTCCAATATCTTTGACGGCTATGAGGCGCACAAAGGCGATATTGGCGGACGCAAAAACGGCGTGCTGATTTCCATGGATGACGGTGAAATTTTTACCTACGCTTTGGGTAAGCTCGACGACCGTGGCCGCATGTTTGTCAAGCCTAACGATCCTGTGTACGAAGGCATGATTGTGGGTATCCACAGCCGTGACAACGATTTGGTGGTTAACGCCACGCGCACCAAGCAGTTGACCAACTTTCGCGTCAGCGGCAAGGAAGACGCCATCAAAATCACGCCGCCTATTCAGCTCACTTTAGAGTACGGCGTCGAGTTCATTGACGACGATGAGTTGGTGGAAATCACGCCCAAAAGTGTGCGTCTGCGCAAACGTTTTTTGAAAGAGCATGAGCGCAAACGTGCCAGCCGCGATTCCTGATTTCCTTTTCGATGGCGATGAAGCTCAGCCACACCCAAGCCTTAGGCGTGATGGTGTTGGCCACCTTGCTGTGGTCTATGGCTGGGATTGTGTCCAGACAAATGAGCCATGCCCAAGGCTTTGAGCTGACGTTTTGGCGCAGCTTTTTCACTCTGCTGTCGCTGAGTTTCTTGCTACCCCTACTGAAAGGCCGCCAGTTGTGGCACAACCTGCCTTGGCGTCAACCCATATTTTGGCTCTCAGGCGTGTGTTGGTCGGTGATGTTCACCGCCTTCATGCTGGCCCTCACCATGACCACAGTAGCCAATGTGCTGATCACCATGGCGGTGGGGCCCATGCTCACCGCNTTGNTGTCGCGCTTTGTCATGAAAAAACAGCTTGCCCCCCACACTTGGTGGGCGATGTTGGTCGCCGGCTCAGGGTTGGCTTTTATGTTTATCAGCCAAGTGCAAATCGAAGACGGTCAACACCTCAAGGGCATGATGGTCGGCCTGTGCGTTCCCTTGGCCGGCGCGGTTCAATGGAATGTGGTGCAACATTTGCAAGCCTCTGAAGCGCCTGCAGACTTCATGCCCGCCGTGTGGGTAGGTGCTTTGTTGTCTTGTCTTTATACCGCGCCATTGGCTTTGCCGGGGGTGGCCAGTTCAGCTGACTTGGCTTGGTTGGCGGGTCTGGGGTTTTTTCAGCTGGCCTTGCCTTGCTTGCTGGCCGTGTGGGCGGCGCGGGTGCTTAAATCGCACGAGGTGGCCTTGTTGGCCTTGCTTGAAGTGCTGTTTGGCATTGCCTGGGCTTGGTGGGGTGCTGCTGAACAACCTGTCTTGTCAGTTTTATTCGGCGGTGTTTTGGTTTTGGCTGCCTTGGCTTTGAATGAAGCGGCTACTTGGAGAATAACAAATGAATGAACTGGCGGTCTTGACGCAAGGCGATGTGCTGGCTGAGGTACAAGGGCAGGTGGGGCTCATCACTTTGAACCGCGCCAAAGCTTTGAATGCGCTGTCGTTGGACATGGTGCGCAGTATTTCACATGTGCTGCTGGCCTGGCAGGGCGATGACCGTGTGCAAGCCGTGGCCATGCGTGGCATGGGTCGCGAGGGCACTTTCGGTGCGTTTTGCGCGGGCGGTGACATACGTTTTTTTCACACGGCTGCCTTGGCCGGCGACCCGCGCTTAGAAGATTTTTTCACCGAAGAGTACCGGCTCAATCACCTGATTCACCACTACAGCAAACCTTGTTGGGTGTTCATGGACGGTGTGGTCATGGGTGGCGGCATGGGCTTGGCGCAAGGTGCGGGTTTACGAATCGCTACCGAACGCACCAAGATGGCCATGCCCGAGACCCTGATTGGTCTGTTTCCGGATGTGGGCGGCGGATATTTTTTAAGCCGTTGCCAAGGTGCTTTGGGCGAGTATTTAGGGCTGACAGGTCATATGCTCAATGGCGCTGAAGCGGTGTATGCGGGTTTGGCAGATGTGTTGGTTGACAGTGCTTCATTGAACGCGCTTTGGGCACAGTTACCCCACTTAAACTGGGCCCAGCCGGCTGAGGCTTTAACTCAGTTCACCCAAGGCTTTCAAGCCGCGACACAAACCGCTCAACATCACAAGCCCTCTTGGTGGACCGACAGCTTGAACCAAGCATTTGCGGCTCCAGATTTGCCAAGCATTGCCAAAGCACTAGAGGCCTCTGAAGACAAACACGCTTTAGACGCTTTGCGCAAGCGCTCTGCGCTGATGCTGGCCGTCACGCTCATGCAAGTGCGTCTTGCGCGGCACATGAATTTGAGTGACGAGTTGCGCATGGAGCGCGACATGGTTCGCCACAGTTTTCATCCCCTGCATTTGCAACGCACACCGGCGCAAAGTGACACGGTAGAGGGCATACGTGCTTTGGCGGTAGACAAAGACCATGCGCCGCGTTGGTCACCTGCACACATCGATGACGTCAGCGCTGAAATGGTGACGCCGTTTTTCACCAGCCCTTGGCCCTTGTCTGCACACCCTTTGGCAGATTTGCAAGCCCCCACCGTTTGAGTTTCTGAGGACAGCCCATGGCCAGCCCGATCAAAGTTTTGTTTGGATTTCACGCTGTCGGGGTGCGCCTGAAAACCACGCCAGCGTCTGTGATCGAGGTCTTTATCGACCCGACCCGCCGCGATGCACGCATGCGCCAGTTTCAAGAACGCGCCAAAGAAGCCAAAGTGAAATTGGTGGAGTCCGATGGACCGCGTTTGGCACAGTTGGCTGGCAGCCATGGGCACCAAGGTGTGGTGGCTCGCGTGTATGCGGTAGACATTGCCAAGTCTTTGGATGCGTGTTTGGAGGCTTTGCCCTCAGATGTGCCAGCCTTGTTGTTGGTGCTCGATGGCATC
>JGI25917J50250_1000393_pt1 | contig 12004 bp, 12 predicted proteins | sample LauGreSBDMM110SN_4_FD_50250 | JGI IMG/M metagenome (IMG submission 50250) | reverse complement strand
TTTTATTCTTTCAGATATTTTTTTTCTCTTCCATAAACGCTGTATCCACCATATTATAAAAAGGTGTGTTTTCTAAGTGATATTTCAAATGAATTTTCAAGTAACATCTTAAACAGACAAGAACATCCATAAGAGAATTGTGTAGAGATTTTGGAATTTCTTCAAAGAAATGAAAATACAATTCTTTCAATGTTGGAAATTTGTAGTTACATTCATTCACTTTTTGATTCTTGAATGGAAGACGACAAATATTTTTTGAAATTCGCATGGTACATAAAGTACTAATATCGTGTCCTTTTAAGTATTCTTCTTCAAACAATCGGTCTGCATTTGGACATATCTCTTGTAATTCATCTTTATTTCGTTTGATTTCTACTTCAATCACTTTTGAATCAAAGTCAAAATTATGTGCAATAAGTGCTTTACATTTATATAAATGAATATCTTTATAAAGTTCCTTTATTGCTTCACTCATAAGAATACCATTATCACACATTTCTCTCGTAATACCATTCACCGCACTTGCTGCTTCAGGAATCACTACTTCCTTGGATATACTGATATACGAATCAAAGGTTTTCATTATTTTGAATTCTTTTAAATCATAAATCAAATAACTCATTTGTAAAACATAAGGATACTCGGTATCAGGACTTTTCTTTTTGGGAAGAAGACCGGTTGTTTCGACGTCGAAGATAAGTACTTTTGTCATTTTTGATTGGAAATGGTTTGAATATGAAAACTTGATAAAAATAAAAAAAATCAATTTTTTCTTTCTTTCTCTTTTTTCTTTTTCAAAAAAAATTATATTTTTTGTTTTCTTATGTTTTTTTAATAACCTGATCCTTTTACACAAACCAAAATGCGTAAAGATATTCGTAATATGAACGNACGATATNTGAAAGCAGAAGATAAAGCGGAAGTTGAGTTTGAGAGAAAGTATGAGGGCATACTTGCAGAAGAATATGAATATTATGATCACTATATTTCTAAGAAATGTTCTTTTTGTAAAGAACAAGGACATTTTGTCTCAATTTGTGGAGAAATTCAATGTCCCAAACTAAAAGAAAACAAATGTAAGATTTGTCATGAGAAGGGACATACTCCAAAATATTGTTTGTTTTCCAAAAACAAAAAATATAGTGAAATGGAAGAAAAGATAAAAAGACTTGAGACTATGAATAAAATCCAAAAAGAACAAATAGAGCGAATTCAACAAGTTATTTATCAACTATTGGGCCATACCTTTAACCAAACCACCGATTCCGACTCTATTTTAAGACATTATAATATTATGTACAATCAAATGTACGACAAAGGATTTTTGAGTTCTTCTGGCCATGCCTTAGATGAAGTAAAGGACGAGATGAGCGATAAAACGGACGATGACGATATTTCACATATATCCTATAAATACGAATACGATTTTGAAGGTTACGACGAATTTGCTCCAAACTAGTTCTCCTGGTTTGGAATAGCATTCATTTTATTCAGATGGGATGACGGTCAAATGTATGTAATAAAACCCTAAATTCTAAAGGATTTCGGTCTTGTTGAGAAATCCAAAAAATAATTTCTTTATTTTCCACAAAAATACTTGTACAAAATTCTATTCCTACTTCAAGAAAACAAAAAGTATTGGAAAAATGAGTCGGTAAATACGTTTTTTTATCTAACCAAATAAGAGAATGATAATATTGTTTGGGAAGAGTTCCATCTATACTAAAATGAACCACACCTACATAACCTAATGGCGTCCATATAAAATTAGAAGAACCTCTAAGTTGTTGACCATTCCAAAAAGTAAATTCTTTTTGAATCACTATTTCCAATATTTTTTTATTGTCTCGTTCTACAATTTGTCCCATTTGAAACATCGGTGTCCAAGAATAAATAAAATATTCTTTTTCTTGTTCTTTCTCCTCCCCAATAAATGGTATCCAGTTTTTCTCTCGTGGAGTGTCTGTAGGTGGTTCCAATATTTCCACATTTCTTATTTCATAAGTTTGATAAGCATAACTACCACGAACCATACGATTCTTACCACTAGGACTATATCCTACGGTAGTGGCTATAAATCTAACAGCATCTTTATAACGATATAATCGTATATCTTCTAATCCTTGAAAAAAAGAATCTGGATTGTTTCGTATTCCCATTTTAAAAGGGACTTCTGATACTTCATAAAAAGACTTAGGATAACAAGGTTGCATGAAACAAAACATATTTTTTGTTTTCACTTTGTTTTCTGGATCATGAATAGTACAATGACCACTCGGTAAATATTCATAATTCACATAACGTGTATTTAGTATTTGTATTTTTCTTTTCTTTTCTTTATCTATTGCATCTACTTCATCCCATTCTAAATAAGAGGCTGAAGAAGGACGGAAATTTTCTATTTCTGGATATTTATATTTATAAGTAACTAACAATGGTAATTTTTGAACATATGCAAAGACGGGGATTTTAAAAATAGATTCATTATGATTTGCAGAATACCAAATTGGTTTCCAATTCGTATTTTTTTCTAACCATGCCCAAAAATTCACATCCCATACCATTGTTTGAGTCGTTTCTAGAAAAGTAGAAAAATGTTGATCATATAATTCATTTAAATATTCAATGGCACTTTTAGAACCAAGAAAAAAAGATCCACAAAAACGCCATAAAACATTATTATGGAAATTATTTATATCCTCTCCTTTACTACATCCTGGCATAAAAAGATGATTGTGTGGAAGACATATTTTTGAAGGTGAATGTTCTTCAGGTGGATACATTAATACAAGATGAAAAGAATGAAGGGATAAGATGGTTAAATAGTTTTGACATTGTTTTTGTTTATGAGAAGGGATCATATGTACAATATTAGAATCTATCCAAGCAAATTGAAACGTATCAAATGGATTTAATTGAACCGCTACATTTAACCATTTTACTTTCATATGTGAATAGATCATATAATCCATTGTATCTTTGGGTGGGAAACGGTTTTTAGGTAATGACAGGTTTTTGCCAGAAAAAGTATCTAGAAAAACCGAATCTACTGGAACAATTACTATGTGTTTGCTATCTAATAAATGTAATAAATGGGGCTCACATTCCTTATCTGTAAAAATTATCAATTGAATAGAAGTATCAACAATAAACTGTAATCGTTCTAGACGAATACGTATTGTATTTTGATCCAAAGGAGTACGATAATAATTCAGAAAATCAGTAACAAAAGTTAACATATTGGATAAGAAAACATTTATATTTTTATACTGTTTTATGGTTTTTGATTTTTTATTCTTCTTGTTCTATTTTTTGTTCTTCTTTTTCTTTTGCTTCAATCCAAGACAAAATATCTGCTTTTTTCAATTTCCATAATTCTTGTTCAGAACCAGAATATCCTTTATTTACAGCGACTGTACGTAACATAGCTAGATTCATTTTCTTATAGGGTTTAGATTTTGTCTTGGAACCTGTGTCTATATGTTCAAATTCAGAAATGGTATCATCAAAGACAGATTGTAATTCATTTGTTTGAAAATCCATGTTTTTCAATTCTTCCCTTTTTATTTCTTCTACAACAATATTATCTTGGACTATTTCTGTTTCTTTCAGATCTCCCTGATCACCACATTCGTGGTCATCATCATCTTCTTCTTCATCATCGTCTTCTTCTTCATCTTCAAATTCAAAATCAGGAACTGGTCCTTCTTTGATAATAAAAAAAGGAGCCCTTTCATCTGTGGTAGGCATAGTTTGGAATAAAGAGGAAAGAATATGATTTTGTGCATGACTATTTGTTTCCATAGGTGGTTTTGATATAGAACGTTTAAAAATATTAACCTTAACCATTTCCAACTCAGCTACCAAAGTTTGACAAATATCTGCTAGTGCTTCATTGTTTTTTTCTAATGTATCTACACGATTCTTAAAATGATATACCATTAAGAAAATCAAGAAAAAACTTATTCCTAAACTCATAAAGAAAAAACTTTCTACCATTGGAAAAAAACCCATTTACATTACCTACATATAATTTTACTTTTATATGAACGTACTATGGGAATTTTCATCTACACTTTTCTTGTTCTTATAGTTCATTGAATATTATACACCATTGAACATTTTAAATGGAACTTTTTAATTGATTTTTTATCTAAGCCTACACTGAGGGTTTCCAAATGGTAACTTCCATGAGAAGAGTTCCGTCTGCTGATAATTCTTTATCTATGACCTCTTTTCTTTCCTCACGTTTATCAATGCAGGATGTGGCTGAAAACGAAGACAACCGGGTTTTGCTATAGGATCCCATATGAAACGTGGAGTAAAGACTAACTTGTCGTCTTGATTCCATTTTCAGACCAAAATCATATGTATCGGTGTGACGGATCACAACGATACACATTGTATATCCAAACACAATAAATGAAGGAGAGGTGTAACTATCCGCACTTCCTGGTCGGGGCAGGAAGTGAGGAAGAGGTAAAAAAAGGAAGTTCGGGATCTCCCAAAAGTATTTGAATCTTTTCAATTCTTTTATTTCATTCTTCAGTTCTTCAGTTTTATTTTGAAGCAATTGTATTGTCTGTATCATAGGTTGGAAATGGTCTTTCTTTTTTCTGCAGTGATCATTCATATCTTTACGCAAACAACTAAAACTACATCCAATATTTTTCAATGGGCAATCTATGTTTTCCATAGGACAAGTTTTTTTATGATTATCCATCATATATCGCTTTACCATTGTATTACATCCATTCACACATAATACTTCTTTTTCTCGACAAAATTCTTCTCCGTGAAGCAACAATAAATATTTTGGGATAACGTCATCGCACAGTAAACATTTATCGGGCTTGTACATACATTCATTTTCGTGTTCATGAATAGATTTACGTTCCATTTTGACGTTGCAACCAGCATACGAGCATTTTGTCACCAAAAACAAACAAGAAGCTAAGTGAGTATCTAACATTGCTGTTTTACCACTCCACTCACAATCGTTTTTACAACCACTTCTTGTTCTTTTCATAGGATTTTGTACATTCGTTTCTGGAACAGTGAAACATTTCACTTGCAGCTCCTCGATGAGAAGATTTACAGTGCGAGATATTGTTGCAGTTTCCATTGTAAGAACAATCCGACACGATGGACAGTTCTGATCAGTACTCAAATGTTTCGTCAGACATGTCTTGCAAAAGTTATGGTCATTATTGCAACGCAAGCCATCTTTTACAATCATCAAACATATATTGCATTCTAAATTCTTAGAAAGAGGTTGTAAGAAAATTCTATGTGGATATCCTCCATCAGAATCCATTTCCAAGAACGTCTGGTGTTCTGGAACAAGAAGTTTGGAGGCAAAGAAAAAATCGTTTCTTATTGGAGGCGCATACGGCCTTGTTTGTAAAACATGGTTCTTAAAACATGGTTCTTAAAAACATGGTTTGGAAACAGTTCTTAAAGCTTAATACGGCAAAAACCACCAGAAAAAATACCTGTTAAGTATATAGTTTGAAATGAATCTATTAGAAGAAGAACCTCAAAAAAACATACCTCAACCCATGGCTCAATCCATGGCACAACCTTTGGTACAAACATCTGTTTCTTCTTCTAGTTTTCTAGACGGAAAAATGATTATCATATTCATTCTTCTTGTCTTTCTTTTGTTTGCCTATTTAGGCATAAATTTTTTAAGTATCTTTGGGAGTACGTTAGATAAAGCACTTGATATTTTTACTCCTCTAATCAACGGTTTTTTTGGGAATTTGTTTCAAGCATCTGGTTCAGTCATTAATAAATCAGCCGACGTAGTAGGAGATACAGCAAAAACAAGTATTGATATAGCAGAAGGAGCGGTTCAAAATATTGGTAATTTACTCATAAAATCATCCGCTAAAGCACCACCTGACCCGAATCCAGATACATCAGATAATAAAATACAAAATACCGTTGGATCTTCTAAAGCGAAATGGTGTCTAGTAGGAGAATATGAGAATAAACGTGGTTGTATAGATATAAAAGAAAGTGATAAATGTCTTTCTGGTCAAGTATTTCCAAGTGAACAACAATGTTTAAATCCAGCACAATATCATTCTATCAAAAACTAAAAGAAGAAGAAGTCATTTTCACTGAGGAAGAAGAAATGGTAAAAGTATCCGTAGCAGTTAAAAACCATTCATAAAAATACCCATTTACAGTAGACAGTATAATATTTGTAATATACAGAGTACCGTTACTTACAAAATAAGTAGGTGAAACAGAGGTAACTAACTCTTGAGAATAAGTGATATGTAAAGAAGGTAATTGAGAAAGATTCATAGAAACGAATGGAATGGCTAATGAAAATATTAAATATTCACTATCCACATTAACTATTTCTAATACTCCGATACGTTTTTTTTCTTGATTCAACCAAACAGTATCCGATGTTTCATGAAAAACAAATAGATTGGTTTTATTCTGCTCAATAATAGCAAATGTTCTAGTTGGAGCTGCAAAATTATAAATAGGAATTGAATCATCTTCATATAACATTACAATAGGACCTGGAACATCACTTGAACTGGATGGTGTCGCTATGTTATTACATACGTTGATCGTTGCAATGTTGGTCGTTGTAATATTGGGTAAAGAACCACGAACTAGAAGAGCAAATTTTTGTGCTTTTGTTAAAGAATTTCCTTTACTTCCACCTGTACTTGGTGGACTGGATCGTTTTAACACCTCTGCTTTTCTACGCATATCCAATTGATCTTTTGTAAATTGTTTAGAAGTATAAGGGGAAACCAATTCAAATCTTTGAGAAGGAGTATTAAATAACATTTTTAATTGTCGTTGATAACAATAATTTTCTATTTGTGTAAGAGACATATATAGTATAATATACATTTTTATGACCATAAATAAAAATGTAAGTGGTAAAAATATTATGTTTGTTGTCCCATATACCAACTGGAAGACAAATAAGAAGAATTTGTAGATCCATAACTAGAGGATAATTTACTACTACTTGTATCTGGACCAAATAATATAATATTATTGATTTCAAACACATTTAATGCATAATTGTAATATTTTAAATTAGATAAATCTCCGTTGAATCCACCATTTCCATTGACAAGAATATTACTGTAATTTTGTTTGGGTGCATATGATAAGGTGGTTCGTTTTACAATAGTACCATTCACATAGACATCTAATATCATATTTTCTAAACGAATAGCCACATGTACCCATTTATTAATAGGAATACTTGGTACAGCAATAGCATTAAAATAAGTACTATTGGATTCTTGTGCGATATGATCCATTAATACAATCAGTTTATATTGAGTAGTCTTTGTTTCAGTAGCATAAGAATCACCATTCATAGATGCATCATAACGTTGCAAATAAAGACCAGGACTATTTAATGTATTTACTTTTCCAGATATATCCTGATTATCAACATTTACAGTAGTAGAATAAAACTGATTTTCTCCTTTAGAAAATACATGTTTTAATGAATTGGAAGAAGAAGAATCGGTTTTTAATTTTAACCAAACAGTCCAAGTAAATTCTGCACCAGTATAACGATCATTTGATAATAAAGTAGTAACCGCATTTGCATCGGCTGGATTTTGTGTAATTGTTACTTCTTCTGTCCCAGGCAATAATCCTCTTACAATATATGGGTTTCTTGCTGGTGCTAAAAAATAAGCTACTATACTTACACTTAATTTCAATACCAATAAGAATATTAAAAAAACTAAAATAACAAATGCGAATTTTGCTAAAAGTCCATTGGCATTAAGAAATTCAGAACCTGCATTTATAACACTTTTGCTTGAAAAATCTTTTAAGGAAGATTGAATATTTTCTTTGGCATTTGTAAATGTATCGGTAATAGTTTTTGTTGCATTACCCATACCTTCAGATAGATCACTTGTAGTTGGAATAGAATCTTCCATTTGTTTTATTAAAGGTTTATCCATCTCTTATATAAAGAAAGTAGAAAATATTAAAACAAGGTGAACTGATTATAATCAATTTGGTCTTTTGTAAGAGTTACATTCATTCCATAAGAAGAAAATAAACTACTTAAATAATTACCTCCATTTCCTGCCATATAATTACTCCATGCTGTAGCTGGATCCATAGGAATCGCTTGACGTTCAAATTTTGTAATATATGCGTCAACAGATGATTGATATGTAATTTTTGATTCTCTTACAGGTGCCTTATTATCTTTTAATTGCTGAGATCTAATTAATTTACCATCAATATACAAATCAGCTATCGTGTTATCTACACTAACCACTATACATACCCACTTTTGAAGAGGAAAATTAGTCATGATTTCATTGGTTATTTCTGGACTTGCAGATCCTGCTGCAGTCGTAGTTATACTATATTTCAATTTTGAATCACCAGTTATAAATAACTTGAAGAATATCGCACTTGAACTGTTTTCTATTGAAAATAATTTGGTATCGCCAGTAGCAATTGTATTCACATATACCCATAAACTATAGTAGTAACTTGTTGACACAGGATTGACTAAATCTTTCATTGGAACATCAGAATTTGTGTCCATTAAATAAATCTTTTTTGTTACAGAAACACCCTTGCTTTTGATCGTTAAATAAACTATATAAATAACAATCACTAAGATTATGCCTAAAATAATCAGTGTATAATTGACTTCCATGAATCTATATAATTAGAAAACAATTTTATTTTATGTATATCTTTACAACATGGGTGGATTTTTTAGTTCAAGAATATTATACATTCTAACAATTTGATTTACAGATAACACTTCTGGATAAACAACTACATTACATATAGCCCCATGTAAATTATTTTTTTCATTTCCAATCGTCACAACATCCGTTGGCCGATATACAGGTACTTTCCCCTCAAAGTTTATAGTTCTTGTTAAGACGCCATTTGCAAAAATATCCACTTTACTACCTTGATAATTAAATACTAAATTATTCCATCTTTGCGAAGGAAAATGAATAGTCGTTGCATTTGGTGTGTCTATTTTAGAAGTTATGAACATATTGAGTGCAGTTTCTTTTTCTTCTAAGATATTTTTTTGGTTTTCTAAGTGATTCGTTGGTATATCATTTCCCAATTTATCTTTTATTTGAAGGAGATGAGACGCATCAATCGTCGTGTTCATTGGAGTTGTTTCAAAAAAATAAGAAGGTATAAATTCTGTACCTTTGTTAAATTGGACATCAAATCGTTTTTTATACATCATTAAAATTTTTCCATTTATGTTTATCATTTTTTTTAACCGTTCTTCATTTGATTTTACTATTATTTCTTTTTCTTTTGAATCATTTGTTTGATTTATATTTATCTCGTTTGTTTTTTTAGTTAGAAAATCTGCTTCGTCTGTTGTAAGAAATATATTTTTACTTAAGTCTCTTGGTGTTTTGACAAACCATTGATTTTGCAACAAGTCTAAATTTCCATAACCGTCACCGTAATCTGGATGTGGTTTTAATGCAGAGATAATCCATGGTATATAATTGTCAGAAAACTCTTTTAAATCAATATTTTCAATCGGTCTTTCATTCGTAACTACTATTTTCCACATATCATTAGAAGTATATGCAATATAGGGACATCCATATGTATAATCATCTGTTGTATCTTTACCATAACGGAATATCATGGTTTCATTAGAAACAGAAACCATTGGTGTATTGACTGTTACCCACATTGAAATACTATAATTTCTCATTGGTATTTGATTTGTACTAGGATCAGTCGTAAGTTGAAAAATATTGGATTGAAGTTCATTGGATGTGCCAAGAAATGGTTTATTTGTACTCACAACCGTTTTCCCTTTTAGAAATTTAGGTTCGTTTACAATGGTTATACCGTTGGATAAAACGATTTTCTCAAACAATTTTGGAAGATAAATATACAATAAAATAAATATTATTTCTAAGATAAGTAAGACATATACTACATTAGGTGTCATTTTAAACTCTAAAAATAAATATTGTAAATAATCACTTATAAGACAAGGAATATAGAACAATAAATATAAAAAGATTCCATTCCTTTTTTTTTGTTTGTAAGATTCATTAAGAAATACATTGAAAACAATAGTAAGAGCTACAATAACAATCGCAGCTAATAACATTTTAGAAAGTAGAACAAGTAAAAAAGAGGATTCTTCTGATAAGAAAGGAATTTTCACATAACTAATAAAAGAATTGAAAACCGATAATAAAGTATCATGAAAAGACGGAAATAATGTTTGTAAAAAAATAATGATTGTNACAACAATGCCTAGAATAATAAGTCCTAGATAACGTTTATCCTCTAGTTGTAATAATATGATCATAACAAATACTAAAAGAGGTAATAATAAACCAACAAAATACAAGGCAATATTATTTGTACCTAAAACACGTTCCGATGATATTGAATTCATATATGTGAAAAAACCAATTATATACAAGATAATAAATACAATGCTTGAAAATTTTATTGAAAATTTCATTACTTTTTTCTGGGTTTCTTCACTCCACCCAGAAAAATTTAATAATTGAACAAAAGGATTCATGATTATAATATCCCTATATTTTTTTCTTGTTTTTTTTACAAATTTTCAATAGTTGTTTTTTTACCATGACAATCTCTACATAATGCAACTAAATTATCAATTTCATTGGATCCTCCATATTCTAATCTAACAATATGATCCACTTCATACCATGCTGTTAATTGGTCACCACAATGACCACATTTCCAGTTTTGTTGGGAAGCTACAAATTTCTTTTTTGTTTCGGATACAGATCGTTTGGTTGCTTTTTTACCACCTCCAGTAGCTAATGGTTGTGTAAGTGGTTGTGTTTGTGTTTGAGATGGAAGATTATACATATTTAAAGAATCGGTATTCATAAATTGTGAATAGTTATTTTTTGCTGTAAAATCTAAAATGGGTGATAAAATATTACTTGTATTTTGATCAATAGGAAGATATTTCAAGTATTCATGTGAAGTGGCTATCATTTCTCCAGCTTTTTGAGGATTTTTTGTAATCAACCAATATAAAACAAGACCACCAAACGCAATTCCTGCCATTTGATAATATTTTTTATATGTCCATAATAGTTTAACATATTTTCCGTCCGTATAAATATTTGCCATTAAAAGGAGAGTTATACAAATAAGTACAAATCCAATCCTCATTATATCTTAGAAGGTATAATATCTTAGAAGACGGTTTTTCTTACGAAAAGGTGTAAAAGAAATATAAACAAAGAATAAGAAAAAATAAAACGATATATTTTTTCTGAATTCCATATCGTTGTGAAATCACAAAAGGTTTTGGTTCGTATTCTTTATAATATTGATCTAAATGTTCTAAATAGTTATTTTCCTCTTTACCTAATTGATTATTGGAACGATTGTTCATAAAATGTACCCAATAAGTAAAAGACTCGGAATTGTCTAAATAAGGAGTTACTGGGAATTCATCTAATAAACGTATAAATACTTTTCGTTGTTCTGCATGAGGAATAAAAAGTGGTAGATTGATAATAAAATCATAATATTTTCTTTTGGTTAGTTTATTCGGAAATTCAGGATAACTATGTGCAACTGTATATAAGAAAAACCAAAAGTGGGGCATCCATACTTCATGTGGTAAATCTTTCATTTACTTTCTGAAGAGAATAAAAGAAAACTGTATAAAAGATATTTTGGTACTTTTTTTAAGAACATGTCTTTTGATTTATTTTGTAATAATTGTGGAAAAGGTGGACATGTTTTTCATCTTTGTAAAATGCCTATTACAAGTATAGGTATTATTGCTTTTCGTATTACACCAGAAAAACAAAAAGAACTTTTAATGATTTGTCGTAAAGATTCCTTAGGATATGTTGATTTTATGAGAGGGAAATTTTCATTGTATCAGAAACAATATATTATGAATATGATTAAACAAATGACGATTTCTGAAAAGAAATTATTATTAAAAAAGAACGATATT
>JGI25917J50250_1000392_pt1 | contig 12036 bp, 14 predicted proteins | sample LauGreSBDMM110SN_4_FD_50250 | JGI IMG/M metagenome (IMG submission 50250) | reverse complement strand
GTGAGCTTCCTAGTTGGAAGATTCCAGATGTAATCACATCATTTGAAAAGCACTCAGAAAATGTTCTAGAGCAACATCGCAAACTAAAAGCTAATTCAGAGGCATTAGACAGTATTACCTTTTAATCATTTTTCTTAAGGGTGCAGCGTTCAAAATCACCCATCTTTTTAATCTTTAATTTGTTCGATATTTCAAGAATTCCAATTTTCCCATAGGCTTTGCTTATGACCGTTCTGGTATTCGGAAGTTTAAATCTAGATTTAGTGGCGTATGCCAATCAATTACCAGCTCTTGGTCAAACTGTTACTGGTGATAAGTTACTACGCTTTCCTGGTGGCAAAGGATTAAATCAGGCTATTGCTGCTAAGCGTTCTGGGGCTGAAGTTTTAATGGTTGGCTGCCTTGGAAAAGATAGTGAAGGCGATTATTTAAATCAAGTATTACTTGATGAAGGAATTGATTCAAGGTTTATTACTAGAGTTGAAAAGCAAACTGGAATTGCAGTTATTGAAGTTTCTGCAGATGCCCAAAATAGAATTCTAATAATTCCTGGAGCTAACTCAATGGTTGAATTTAGTGATCATTACTTAACTAGTTTAGCTAAGCCAGCAGTTTGCCTTGCTCAACTTGAAACCCCGATAGCTGAAGTTGAAAAGTTTATAGTCAATGCACACAAAGCCGGCAGTCTTACTATATTAAATCCTGCTCCAATTCAAAAACTTAACCCACAGATTATTTCAGCTTGTGATTATTTGGTAGTTAATGAAACTGAAGGTTCATTTCTAACTGGAAAAGCAGTTGAGAAAGTAAGTAAAGATGAAGCTCAAGAAATTGGAAAAAAATTAATCAAACTTGGTGCAAAGCGAGTAGTGATAACTCTGGCTGAGCAAGGCAGTTTATATATAGATGAGCAGAGGCAAATTTATACTCCAGCATTTAAAATTAATGCCATAGATACTACGGCTGCTGGTGATGCATTTTGTGGCGCGCTTGCAACCTCACTTTCAAATGATTTGCCAATAGATTATTGTCTAAAGTTTGCTACTGCAGCTGGAGCACTTGCTGCTACCAAGGCGGGTGCGGTGCCATCGCTACCAAAAGCTGATGAGATATTGTCAATGCTCTCATCTGTGCAGTAAGTTTTAGCCATGATTAAAAATGGAATTCTCCACCCACAACTTGCTTCACTACTCGCAAGATTTCGACATGTAAATGCAATTGCAATTGTTGATGGTCCATTTCCTACCTATCCAAATGTAGAGACTGTAGAGCTTGCAATTACTATGGGGTGGCCAACAATTCCACAAGTATTAGATGAGATACTTCCACATCTTCAAATTACATCTTTAGTCTTAGCCAATGAGTTTGAAGAGAAAGTTGATAGCCAAACTGTTCAAAGTTATCTAAAGCACCACAAAGGAATTACAACCACCAAAATCCCACACTCTCAATTTAAGGTTGAGGTCGGGCAATGCTTGGGGATAATCCATACGGGAGATGCGATCCCCTACAGCTCAGTAATCCTCAAATCAGGCTGAACTAAATTGATTCGTAAAACTTAATTTAAATGCTAAATTCTGCATCCAAAGTTCTTAACAAATAAGTATTTTCTTATCCGCTAAGGTTAAGTCATGGCAGCTGCGAATACTAAGGAAATATCCGATCTAGCAAGAGATATCCGTTTACAAGTTTTACTTACGATTAAAAATGCTGGAATGGGACATATCGGAGGTGACTTCTCAGTTACGGATATATTAGCAACTCTATTTAGTGCTGTTTTAAAAGTTGACCCAAAAAATCCTAATAAAATAGATCGAGATCGATTAATTCTAAGTAAGGGTCATGCTGCAGTTGCTCTTTATTCGGTATTGGCACTTCGTGGTTTCTTCCCTATTGATGATCTTAAAACTTTTGCAAAACCATTGAGCAGTTTAAATGGGCATCCGAATCGCAATAAAGTCCCTGGGGTAGAGTCAAATACCGGACCACTTGGGCATGGATTTCCAATTGCGGTTGGAACTGCAATTGGCTCTCAGCTTAATAATAATCAAAGTCGTACATTTGTAATTCTAGGTGATGGAGAGCTGCAAGAAGGTAGTAATTGGGAGGCAGCAATGTTTGCTGGGCATCGAAAACTTACAAATTTGATCGCTGTTATTGACCATAATGGATTTCAGCAAGGGAGCCCTATCTCAAGAACTAATGATCTATCGCCACTTGACAAAAAATTTGAGTCATTTGGTTGGGAGGTAAGAGTAATAAATGGGCACGATTATCAATCTTTACTCTCTGCCTTTACAGATGCGCAAACAAAACCACGAGTTGTTATTGCACAAACTGTTAAGGGTAAAGGAGTTGATTTTATGGAAAACAAAGCTGAATGGCACCACAAAGTCCCCTCTGCTGAACAATATGAAGCAGCACTTCTACAATTAAGTAAACAATGACTCTAAGTAGGATTGAAGAGTTTGATAATCGAATAATTTTTGCAAAAACTCTAATAAAACTTGCGCAGGAAAATCCAAAGATTGTGGTTGTTTGTAATGATTCTATTGGCTCCAGCAATTTGACTGAATTTAGAGATCTTTTCCCTGAAAGATTAATAGATGTGGGTATCGCTGAACAAAACATGGTAGGTATTGCAGCTGGATTGGCTAACTCTGGCTTAATTCCATTTGTCTGCGCAGCTTCACCTTTCTTAACGGGCCGTGCACTCGAACAAATAAAAGCTGACGTTGTTTACTCCAGAGCAAATGTAAAACTTTGTGGTATGAGTCCTGGGGTTGCATATGGTGAACTTGGTCCAACTCATCATTCAATTGAGGATATTGCCTGGATGCGCGCATTAGATTCATTAACCATTGTGCTACCAGCAGATGAAATGCAAACCAAAGAAGCTCTAATCTGGGCTGCAAATACTGAAGGACCAGTATTTATGCGAATTGGTAGATTTAAAGTTCCATCCGTTTCGCAAGGTATGAACCCTGCATTTGTTCCAAATAAAGCAATGCGAATAATAGATGGTACAGATATTTCAATAATTGCGGCCGGAACTTTAGTTTCTAGAGCAATAGAAGCAGCATTACAGTTGAAGTCTGAGGGAATATCTGCTCGTGTTATTAATCTTTCCACAGTAGTCCCACTTGATAGAACTGAAATTTTAGCCGCGGCCAAAGAAACTAAAGGAATAATTACAGTTGAAGAGTCAGTAACTCGAGGGGGCATTGGTGGTGCGATAGCCGAACTTGTTGTTCAGAATAACCCAGTCCCCATGAAGCTTTTGGGAATTGATACATTTGCGCCCACTGGTTCCGCCTCATTTTTGCTTGAACACTTTGGATTAACGGCTATTAATATTGTTAACTCTGCTCGAGAGCTTTTAAATAATGGAGAATAGCTCTCCGGTTATTCTGGCAATCGATCAAGGTAGCGGATCTACCAAAACTCTTGCTATTGATTTAAAGGGTCAAGTACTGGATCAGTTTGAAGAAAAAATCTCTACAACTTTCCCCAAGCCGGGTTGGGTAGAACAAGATCCTCAGGAAATTTGGCAATCTACTATAAATGCATCAAAGAAGATCACTAAGCAATACAAAATTGCTGCAGTAGGTTTAAGTGTTCAAAGAGAATCAATACTTATTTGGGATCGGAAAACTGGTGAAGCTTTAACTCCAGTAATTACTTGGCAAGATAGAAGGGCCTCTGAATTAGCAGAATTACAAAGTCCTAATTCCCTAAGAGTAAAAGAGATCAGTGGCTTGCAACTAGATCCTATGTTTTCGGCATTAAAGATTCAATGGTTGCTAGAAAATTATAATTTTGGGGGGGCTGATGTATGTATCGGGACCATAGATTCATGGATTGCTTTCAACCTTGGTGCAGGACANATCATCGAAGTGGGAAGTGCTAGTCGCACGCAACTACTAGATATAGAAAATGGTAATTGGAGCGAAGAGCTTTTGAATATCTTTAAAATTCAACGCAGTAGCCTGCCNAAANTTTGCGGTTCTGACGAAAAGCATATGTGTACAAATATGCGAGCATTAGGCTTAGACAATCAAGTGCCATTATCTGGAATTATGGGAGATTCTCATGCTGCACTATTTGCCCATCAGGGCTGGAGATTAGGAAACTTCAAAGCTACGCTCGGTACCGGAACTTCTATAATGGGTGCCACTGAACATAATGCACAAACAATTGCTTGGTCTGTTTCTGGGAAGATAACAAGAGCTGCCGAAGCCAATATTCTTTCAACCGGATCAACACTATTGTGGTTGGCAGAATTATTCGATACGGCTCCAGATGAACTGGCAAAGCTTGCAGAAGAGTCAACCCAACATGTGCAATTTGTGCCCGCATTTAATGGTTTGGGAGCTCCGTGGTGGGATCGCCAAGCACAAGCAATAATTACAGGATTTACACGTGGCAGTAGTCGAGCTGACTTAGCGGCAGCGGCCTTACGTTCTACCGCTGCACAAATAAATGATGTTCTAGAGGATTTTTCTAAATCCTCCATTGTTATAAATACTTTGAATGCTGATGGTGGTGGGGTAAGAAATTCATATTTAATGCAACTGCTATCTGATCTAAGTGGAAAAGAAATTAAATCGTCAAAACTTGCCGAACTTTCTGCGTTTGGAGCTGCAATGGTTGCAGCNCTAGGTGCAAAACTTTTGAGTATTTCAGAAATTGAAAGTATAAATCTAGAGTATGACCAATATAAACCNANGCTAACTGAAAAAATGCGTCAGGAAAATCTCTTGATTTGGCGTAGGGCGCTCTCTGCCTCTCGAGTTAAAAACTGAGAAAGATCTGTTCATTAANGGAAGAATCTCGTAAGATCTAGGTACGCTAAAGAGAAGGCAGAATTAGTATGGGTAAATTGACATTTGGTGCAGGTATTTGGGCATTCGGACAATTTGTCGATCGATATGCAGGCGATGGTTATGGGCCAACTCGTTCAAGTCAACAAATGATTGAAGATGCTGCGCGAGTTCCTGGATTAAAACATTTAGATATAAATGTGCCATTTGATATACCAGAGCGTACTGCAACCGAAATAAAGAAAATGTTAGATGATAATGGACTAATTTGCCGTGCGACAACACCACATATTTATATGAGAGAGTATGCAAAGGGTTCATTTACCAATCCCGATGCGAAACTTCGATCCAAAACTAAAGATCGAGTTCGTGAAGCTATTTCTGCAGCAAAAATACTAGGCGCTACCTATGTGAAGTTTTGGCCAGGCCAAGACGGCTTTGATTTTCCGCTACAAGCAGATTACATGCAAATTTGGGATTATACGATTGATGGTATTCGTGATCTTGCAAATGAAAATCCTGACATTCAATTTGCAATTGAATATAAATGTAAAGAACCGCGAGTTCATATGACGCTAGCAACAGCTACAAAAACCTTACTTGCAATTAGTGAAATGAAAGTTAATAACGTTGGTATTGTTATGGACTTTGGCCATTCACTAATGGCTCAAGAAACTCCGGCAGAATCTTTGCTACTTATACACAGACATGGAAAACTCGTTAGTGCAGAGCTTAATGATAATTGGCGAGGGTGGGATGATGATTTACCTGTTGCATCAGTTCATTTGTTTGAAACGATTGAATATATGCTTGCACTTCGCAGTATTAATTGGACTGATCCGATTTTGCTTGATCAATTTCCTTTCCGTGAGATCCTGTAAGAGCACTAACTCGTAGCATTGAAATTATTAAATATCTTGAAGAAGTTTGTGATCGCATTGATATCACTGAACTAAATCAAGCTCGTAATGCTCAAGATGCACTTGCCGCCCAAGCCACCATCTGGGATGCCTTAATGAAAGAGAAGCGCTTTTCAAGGTAGACCTGGTTGGCTTTTTGCTGATTATCAGATTACTCCTGTGGACAACTAGAGCGAAAACAGAGGATTAGAGGGGATTAACCTACTTTTATAACATTTAAGTGATAATAAATTAATATTACTACGACTTCTCATCTATGCGCAGTTTATGTAGGCTCTCCTTAAGTTCGTGATCCACGGACCCCTATAGGAGGAAATAAATGAAAATAAAGTTCTCACGCAAGGCGCTTGTAGCGATGCTTGCAGTGTCTGCTTTAACTTTATCAGCATGCTCATCATCAAGTGATGATGCGTCTGGTGACATTAAAGTAAGTTTGATCTTAAAAAATCAAACAAACCCATTCTTCGTCTCCATGGTTAAAGGTGCCGAAGCAAAGGCAGCTGAACTAGGTCTTGATCTAACAATTAGCTCAGGTAAAGAAGAAGGCGATGATGCAGCACAAATCACAGCAATTGAAAATGCGATTTCTGCAAAGCATGCTGGAATTGTTATTACAGTAATGTCTACAAATGTTAACGCAGCAATTACCAAAGCTCGCGAAGCAGGATTACTTGTGATCGCTTTGGATACACCAACAGATCCAGCTGATATTGCTGACATCACATTTGCAACCGATAACCGTGAAGCTGGAAGGCTAATTGGTCAATGGGGCGCAAAGAAACTTGGTGGCAAGAAGGCTGTAATTGCACTTCTAAACATTTTCGATGATCGTGTATCACCAGTAGATTATCTACGTGATAATGGATTCCTAGAGGGTATGGGAATTGCTACAAATGATCCAAACAAAATGGCTGATGAGGCTAAAAAAGGTAAGTACTCTGGCGGCGACTACGAAATCGTAGGTAACGTAGCTACTGGTGCTAACGAAGATGGTGGACGTACTGGCATGGAAAAATTACTTGCTAAGAATCCAAACATCAATATTGTCTACACAATCAATGAACCAACTGCTATTGGTGCTTGTGCTGCCCTAAAGGCTGCTAAGAAGACTGCAATCATGGTTTCTGTTGATGGTGGACTTTCAGGTATCGAGGCTGTTAAGAGCGGTTGCATTGGAGCTACATCACAGCAGTATCCATTGCGAATGGCTGATTTTGGCCTTCAAGCCATCTATGACCTTGTGAAGACAGGAAACAAGCCAGCGGTTACTGCTGGTAAAGATTTCTTCGACACAGGCGTTACGTTAATTACTGATGACCCACAAGATGGTGTTACATCAGAGAGCACACAATATGGAATTGATAACGCTTGGTAAATCCAAGTTTTCATCAAAACATAAGTAAGTAGTAAAGAGTTAGTGAGGGCGGTTAGATTTTTGGCCGCCCTTGCTAATTTAGGTAGTACTCTTTAAGTTAGTACCGAGAAAGTTAGAGTTAGCACCTACGCGCAAGTTGTGAGGAGATTTTAATGAGTAAAGTTGATACTCAAGATGCCGCAGCCGAATTTATGGGCCGAGCGTCAAACTCTCAAAAAATACAGGGAATTCTTCATCGATATCCATGGCTGAGTTCAGCACTAGTACTTTTGATTGCCAGTATTACTTTTAGTTTTTTTAATGAAAATTTCCTAACACCCGGCAACCTCTCACTGATACTCCAACAGGTGGCAATAGTGGGCGCAATTGCAGCGGGTCAAACTTTAATTATTTTAACTGCGGGAATCGATTTATCCTGTGGCGCAATCGCAATTTTTGTATCGATGGTCATGGCAAAAAGCTTCTCAGGAGATTGGAGCAACCCAGATGATGGAATGCCGGTATTTTGGGCCTTTGTTCTTGGCCTATTGGTTGGAACCTTAGCGGGAGCGTTTAATGGATACCTGGTAACTAGATTTAAATTACCGCCATTTATTGTCACTTTAGGAACACTGAATGTTTTCATAGCTTTTACCTTAATTTACGCGTCTGGTAGAACGATTTCGACAAATGAATTACCNCAATTTTTTCTAGTATTAGGAACTTACATAGATGTGGGCGAGTTCAGCATTACCTATGGAGTTTTGATGATGATTTTAATTTACCTAATTTTAGCTTTCGCACTGCGCTTTACTGGATGGGGTAGACACGTCTATGCAGTAGGTGATGACCCAAATGCCGCCCGATTAGCTGGTATCCAGGTAAATAGAGTTTTGATGTCTGTATATATGGTTGCTGGATTAGTTTTTGCGATAGCAGCCTGGATAATTATGGGTAGGGTTACTGTGGCAAGTCCTAATACTGGTCCTGATTTAAATTTGGACACTATTACTGCGGTGGTAATTGGTGGCACCTCACTCTTTGGTGGTCGAGGCGCCATATTTGGCTCCCTAATTGGCGCTGTAATTGTTGGTGTATTTCGTAATGGTTTAACGCTGGCTGGAGTTGACTTGTACTATCAAATTCTTGCCGTTGGATTATTAATTATTTTTGCCGTAACAGTAGATCAGTGGATTAGAAAGGCACGAGCATGAGTACAGCAGCTGTATTACAAGCTAAAAATATTATAAAAACTTTTGGTCGTGTCGTTGCATTAGATGGTGCTGATTTAGAATTATTCCCAGGTGAGGTGCTTGCCGTAATCGGTGATAATGGCGCCGGTAAATCAACCTTAATTAAATGTTTATCAGGTGCTGAAACGCCTGATACTGGCAGTATTGAGATTGATGGCCAAACAGTATCCCTAAGGCGACCACAAGATGGGCGCGAAGCTGGCATTGAGACGGTGTATCAGACATTAGCGATATCTCCTGCCCTGGATATTGCATCAAATTTATATTTAGGGCGTGAAATAAGAAAGAAGGGTCCTGCTGGATTAATTTTCAGAATTTTAGATACCTCAGGAATGAAAAAACAAGCAAAAGATCACATATCAGCTTTAGGTATTGGCACAATTCAAAATATGAGCCAAGCGGTTGAAACTTTATCTGGTGGACAGCGCCAAGCGGTCGCTGTTGCAAGAGCTGCAGCATTTGGCCAACGATTAATTATTTTAGATGAACCTACAGCTGCCCTTGGAGTTAGAGAATCAAATCAGGTTTTAAAGTTAATTGAATCTCTTCGCGAGCGCGGAATGCCAGTAATCCTTATTTCTCACAATATGCCGCAGGTGTTTGAGGTTGCAGATCGTATTCAGGTAATGCGACTTGGTAAGAGAGTTGCTGTGGTAACTCCAAAGACTCATGATATGAAGGATGCGGTTGCGATCATGACCGGAGCGGTAAAGATTGACCCTAAGGATCAGACACTAAAGCCAGTTCGGTGATCTTAGAAACCTCAGTAGCAATTGTTGGCTCTGGGATGGGTGGCGCCACTACCGCCTATGGATTAGCGCAAGCTGGTATTGATTGCTTAGTTATTGAGCGCGGTGATTTTGTTAAAAAAGAGGATGCTAATTGGTCTGCCCGGGAAATATTTATAAATCAAAAGTATAAGCCAAATGAAAAATGGCTAGATGAAAAAGGTAAATCCTTTACCCCTGGTGTTCATTACATAGTTGGTGGTAATACCAAAGTTTATGGCTCCTCACTTCCAAGATTTAGAGAGAGTGATTTCCAAGAGATTAAACATAAAGAGGGGACTTCACCTGCCTGGCCATTTACCTATCAAGATCTAGAGCCGTACTACTGCCAAGCAGAGCATTATATAAAGTTCATGGTGCAACTGGTGAGGACCCAACTGAACCACCGCGCAGTCAACCATTTCCATATCCAGCATTAACTCATGAAAAATATATTTCAAATTTAGCAGCTAAATTAACTGCAGCCGGTGTTAAGCCCCATTCAAATGCAATGGGAGTTGATCTTAGAAGTGATGGAAAATGTATTCGGTGTGCAACTTGTGATGGCTTTGTATGTAAATTAGATGCCAAAAGTGATGCTCAAACATGCGCACTAGATCCAGCAATAAAAACTGGAAAAGTAAAACTGGAGACCAATCTAAAGGTTATTCAGGTTGTTGTAAAAAATGGCAAGGTTGATCATTTACTAGCCCAAAGAGATGGTCAAGAGGTAAAGATAATCGCTAAAAAGTATGTACTTAGTTTAGGTGCGGTTAATACTGCTGCCTTGCTTTTAAGATCTGGCTCAGTTGCTAACTCCTCAGGTTTATTGGGTAAAAACTTTATGATGCACAATAATGCCCATATTGCTGCTTTTGATGTTAAGAGTAAGAATGATGTAATTTTTCAAAAAACACTCTCGTTTTCAGATTGGTACTTTGATGGTGGCTCTGGCTATCCATTAGGAGTTGTTCAACTTATTGGAAAAGTGCAACCAATTATGATGAAAAGTTACGCAACTATGGTTCCGCTTGCTCTTCTGAAATTTATTGCAAATAGATCAGTTGAATTTGTAGTTATGAATGAGGATCTTCCAGCTACTTCAAATCGAGTAGAGATTGCTTCAAATGGCATGATACAGATTCATCGAAAAGCAGTTAATACTTCAGCCCATAAAGAATTAATGCAGAAANCCAAAAAGGTATTGCGTAAATGTGGCTTTCAAGCAATTTTTGTTCAACCATTTGATATCTCAATGAACTCTCATCAATGTGGTACATCTGTTGCAGGCCATGATCCAAAACTGAGTGTGGTTGATCAATACTGCAAAGCACATGATGTTGAAAACCTTTATTTGATTGATGGTGGATTTTTTCCATCCTCTGCAGCTATGAACCCAGCGCTAACTATTGCAGCTCAAGCTCTCAGAGTTGTAGATAAATCAGGTTTAAAGCAATTTAACTAAAGACTTTAGTCAACGTGAAAGTTTTCATTAATTTCATGCCACCATTCATTATCTTTAGCCTCTAGAACTTGCCACTGCATTTGATCGGTAATCTTCCACCATTTTTGCATATCAGGCTCGGCAGCTAACTTAGCCATGTCCGCTTCATAATCAGCTCCAGTGTATTCAAGGTAGGCAAAGAGTAAATTTTGGTAACGGAAAATTGAGTAGTTAGAGATATTAGCTTGCTTAATAATTTTTATGATACTTGGCCAAGCGTTAGCATGTAATTTCTCATACTCTTCAATATCCTCAGGCTTTATACCAATAACTTGCCCAATTCGTTTTACAGCCATAATGCTTACAACTTTAGAACGCGCTGTAACTCGGCATGCATAATTGTTGGTTCGACATCAAAATTAGTCCAGTACTTAACCCCAATGACTGCTTGATTTACTACCATTCCTAAGCCATCAATAGTCTTTGCGCCAATACTTGATGCACTCTTAAGTAAATTAGTTTGTGGTGGGTTAACGATTACATCGGCAACAATCATTGTTTTTTTAATGGAGGTATGGTCAATATCTAAGTCATAACTTCCACTATCTGCCATACCAACTGATGTTGCATTAATGAGCACATCTATAGAATCTGGAATCTTAAATTTTGCACTCCAGGCAACAAATTGAGCTGAAACTTGTAGCTTGGTTTTTAGTAATGAAACTAAATCTTGACCTCGCTTTTCATCCCTATTTATAATCATAAAATCCTTCGCACCATCTAATGCCAACTCAACCGCTATCGCCCTTGCTGCCCCACCAGCACCTAAAATTGCAATCTTTTTTCCACTTGGTGAATCAACTTTTTTAAATGCTTGTAAAAAACCTTTACCATCGGTATTTTCTCCTATTAACTTGCCATCCCGATTAACCACACAATTTACCGCGCCCCATAATCTGCGCAGATTGCCCCAAGCCATCTAAGTATTGAATAACTGAAACTTTATGTGGGATAGAAAGATTAAAGCCGGCCCAATTCATTGCCCGAGCTCCCAAAACTGCGTTAGCTAAATCTTTTGGTTGGACTTCACAATTTATGTAACGAAAATTTAATTTATGATGCTTATATGCTGCTTCAACCATTGCAACTGTTGGGTTACCACCGGAGGGAGTAGAAAAACTTCCAGTTAATTCACTCAAAAAGGTTTCGCTCATAGATTTACCTTACTAGAATAGCGAGATGATTAAAAGTTCAAAAGATATTGGAATAGGCATAATTGGTGTTGGAGTTATGGGCAGAGGGCACGCACTTTATCTTTCAGATTATGTAAAAGGTGGAAAAGTTGTAGCTATCTATGATACAAATTTAGCAGCTGCGCAAAAGGTGGCTAAAGAAGTTTTTAAGAAAACTAAAGTCCTTCCTAAAGTTTATAAAGATTTATCGATGATTTTAGATGATCAGCTAGTTAAAGCTGT
>JGI25917J50250_1000387_pt1 | contig 12119 bp, 8 predicted proteins | sample LauGreSBDMM110SN_4_FD_50250 | JGI IMG/M metagenome (IMG submission 50250) | reverse complement strand
ACCCCGGAACCCACCCCGGAACCCACCCCGGAACCCACTCCAGAACCTATCGCGGAAGAACCTATCGCGGAAGAACCTATCGCGGAAGAACCTATCGCGGAACCCATCGCAGAACCCATCGCGGAACCCACCCCGGAACCCATCGCGGAACCCACCCCAGAAGAAAATCCACCCAAAATTATTTTTATCATTCCATATCGCGATAGAGAACAACAACAGAAATTTTTTGATTATCACATGAAAAGAATACTGGAAGATTATTCACCATCCGATTATAAATTCATTTATGCACATCAAGCGGATACCCGTGAGTTTAATCGCGGAGCAATGAAAAACATAGGATTCCTGTATGCCAAGTCCCTTTACCCAAAGTCTTACAAAAAAATTACCTTTGTGTTCAATGACGTCGATACTATGCCTTACAATAAAAATTTCATTCGATACGAAACCATATCAAGCGTAATCAAACATTTCTACGGATACACATTCACACTGGGAGGAATCGTTTCCATTACCGGTGAAGATTTTGAAAAAATCAATGGGTTTCCCAATTTCTGGGCATGGGGATATGAAGACAACGCATTAAATCTGCGAGTAATGAATACTGTAGGACTAACCATTGATAGAGGTCAATTCTACCCAATTATGGATAAAAATATATTACAATTAAAAGATGAAATTACTCGTGTAGTAAATCGCGGAGAATATGACAGATATGTTCTCGATAACGTCAATAAAAAAACCTATCATGATGGAATCAGCGCCGTGCACGATGTATTGTATAACTATGATGAAAACACACATTTTTTGAACATTCATGGGTTTAAAACAGGAACCGAAATCAATCCTGCATTAAATAAAATACATGATATGCGAAGTGGTCCAGTTCCATTCAAAACAAATGTAATCGGTAGAAGAAATCCTATGATGTCTATGCGATTTTAATTTACACCTTTTCCAAATAAATCAATCTGTTGGATGAAATTATTTGGAAAATTATATAAAAAATGTGCGTGTAATATACGAAAGAACAACACAATGTTAAAAGGTCTATTGTTTGCCATATCTATTCTACACATATTTGCTGAACCTACTCTCCGCGCACGAGAACTTACTGAGCTAAAAGAACAAAATAATGATTATGAATGGAAAGAATTTTCTCATTTCCAGGAAAAATTTAGTAAAAGATATTCCAATTTGGAGGAATTAGAAAAACGATTCAAAATTTTCCGCGAAAATTTACGTGACGTTATCATGCACAACTTGGACTGGTCCCAAAATTTTACAATGGGTATCAACCAATTCTCAGATTTAACTTCCGACGAATTCAAAAACACCTATGTAAGAAATTCCTTCCAAAGACAACCGCTTGGTTCTTTTGGTTGTAAACCCTATTCATCGAATGCCGCANGAGCACCTAATCAAATCGATTGGCGTGATTTNGACGCAGTGAATCCTGTAAGAGACCAAGGTCAATGTGGTTCCTGTTGGGCATTTGCAACAACCGCCAATGCAGAATCTGTATGGGCAATTCAAAAGGGAGAATTATACGATTTATCAGAAGAATATTTGGTAGACTGTGCATCTGGTATGGGATATTTCAATATGGGATGTAATGGGGGAACTCCTGATTCTGCATTCAAATACATGATAAATAANGGACAATGTTACGAAGAACTATANCCATATACTGCAGGTGTAACGAAAACCGCNNGTAAATGCANATCATGTACATCCACCCCGGTGAAATTTTCGGGTTGTTTGGATGTTGCTCCCAATGACCAAATCTCATTAAAGGCGGCAGTTGCCATAAATCCAGTGGCGGTTGCGATTGAAGCAGACACCCGTTATTTTCAATCCTATGCAGGAGGAATATTGGATTCACCACAATGTGGAACCACACTGGACCATGCGGTTGAAATTATCGGATATGGTACGGACAATGGGATTGATTACTGGAATGTTCGTAATAGTTGGGGAACTACATGGGGAGAATCTGGTTATTTCCGAGTGAAACGAACCTCTTCTACTGATGATATAGGAATCTGTGGGATTGCCGCTGAACCCAGTTTCCTGGTTGTTTAATTACATGAAGAGAAATAAAATTTATTCTGTAGCACTATCTTACAGAATAAATTTATCAAACCCGATTACACCGAACAAAAAGAAAATGAGACAAAGTGTCATTTTTCTCTTTGGACGGTGTAACCTATTGAATTTGCAATAGATTCGTCAATCAACTCCTTCACGGGCATCTTGTCTATATTTGCCGTTAATTGCCCCGGATGAATACGATACATTACAAGGATATCTTTTAAATTATATAACACATCATATTTTTTCAGTAATCGAACCAACAAATCATAATCTTCGCAAATATATAAAATACGTGGGTTATCTAATCGATATCCGCCAACACTTTCTACTGCTGATTTTCGATAACACACCGTCGGATTATTCATGAACCATTCTGGTTTTGTTTTCATGACTTCTTCCCACGTTATTTTCAACGGATGTTCCGTTGTTCTCATTACTATTTTTTTGGAAGGGTTCGCCGTATCTGTTCGAAACATATGTATGTTTGCCCCACATAGACATGCATCTGGACGCGACCTCATAAAATCAATTTGAAGAGTCATACGATTCGGCATCATGATATCATCTGAATCCATTTTAAAGACAAGCTCTGAACTACATAACCCGATCCCAACATTCGAAGAAAATGCGGTTCCTCGGTTCTCTTCATTTTTCGAATAAACAACACGAGTAAATCGCGATGTCGCACGAAAATGCTCCAATTCTTTTTCCAACAGCTTCGTATTTTCAGGGGAAGACCCATCATTCACCCAAACAAGTTCAATCCCAAAATATCCTGTTTGATTTTTAATGGAATTCAAACATTCGCGAACATACCCAATATTCGTATTATAGCTCGTGACTAAAACAGAATACCATTCATCTGAAGGTGGACAAGCAAATTCGGAAGGCAAAACAACAGAATTCATAGTATCATAACTATTGTTTGACGTTCCCCATTCTTGGTATCCATAGACTTTCTTGTGTCCATTGTATTTTAACCCCGTAAAATGATTCGGTAAAAACATGTAACTGGGAAACACAGTGAAATCCTTATATTTTCCTGTTTCCAACATACGAGTGAGTAATCCGGGTCCAACACTATACCATGCACGTGTTTCATGAATCAGTCGTTTTGCTTCCTCGCTGGTCCGCATCCATTGTATGATATCGTAACACAATGGATGTCCAGGAACAAATCCCATCGTACCAGTAGCCACTAATCCTGCACGGATGTTCTCGTTTTCAAATGTCGCAAATCCGGTTGCATTTTCAAATACGAAATCAAAGGGTTCAATACAGATAGAATCCGCATCTACGAAATAGCCGCCGTATTGATAGAGTATTTCCCATCGCAGAATATCGGCTTGTCCATTAATTTCTTTCATCCAATTCAATGGTTCTTGACATTGAGTTTTAAATCCACGTTGGACGAATTCGCGTTCGGTCCACAGAATATATTCAAAATCCGGGTGTTTTTCTTTCCAGGTTCTCATTAAATTTGTGGGAGCCGGTTTGGGTCCTATCCAAATTTGATGTAATATTTTTGGTATGGTCATTAAAAATAATAAAAACCATCGTTTATATAGTTTTTATTATTACTACCGAATGCAACCCAATGCATTCGAATGCTCCCGAATACTCCTAATACTCAATAATTTTGTAAGTAATACCTACATCATAATGGTTCTCCCATATTCCGGAAATTTTTATATAAAACAACGGTGGACGAGAATTCTCTGTAGAAACCTCTTCTTTATAGAATTTAACAGAACCACACTGTAATTGTGTTTTCAAATTATATGATGGACTTTTATGAATACCATAAAAATGCATGTAATACTCCAATAACCGTTTTTCAATAAGATATAGATTCTGTAAAAAATCTTTGTTCTCGCAATGAAAATGCAATATGTTTAAATTACTATTAATTTTATTGGTGCCGGTTATTTTTACAGGGAAATCAAAATATAGACCATTCATCGTAACAAAATCATTCGAAAAAATGATTTTGGTGAAAAATCCGTCCATGATAATATTTTGTTTTTTATCTAAAAAAAATGTTTTTTCTAAATGAAAATCATGGGTATTTAATAATAAATTCATCTGTAGGATTTCTTCTAATGTTCTCATTTGTTTTATTTCTAATTCATTTTATTCTGCTTTTGTTTTATCCTTCCATCTTTATTTTTTAGGTTTTGTAGTTTCTTTATTTTTAGGTTTTGTAGTTTCAGCAGGTTTGGTTTCTGAAGAGAATGATTCTTCCGATGGCTCGGCGGTTGGAGTAGCAGTAGTTTCATCCGACCCCTCTTCTTCTTTTTCATCGGGTGTTTCATTATTTTCTAATCCTTCACGAACGAATAGGTTGGAAAGAAGGATGACTAAATAAAAAACAAAGAGAGCGACTAAAACAATTGTTTTTAGGTTTAATTTCGAAAATTTCATACAGGAATATATATATTATATATATAAAATTAAAATATGGCTTCAAATAACAATTATCCTATTGGATTTCCAGTAAAAATTTCCCCATGGAAAGGAAGCACATTTTATCAAGTTATTTCCAGTATACAATTAAATAGTGGAATCAGTAGTTCATTGAGTGTCCATCAAATGCGAAAACCCCTTCCATTGAAAATATACCGTCGAGAACTACAAACACAAACTGTGTGTAATCCGCGCATTTCCACAAAAATCGATGATATGGAAATTCCAGGCAATTCCATTGTGTCTACCAGTCAAAAATCATGTCTTTCAAATAGTTTAGTAAATACAATAGACGTAAACCTAACTACATTGTCTGCTGAAAATGGTGCATGCAATACTCCCAACAATTGTTTTTCGCCGGAATACAATGCCAGAAAGCGTGTCCGCAGTGCAGGCATGATTCCAAAGAAATTTAATACAAACCGTAACAATGATACATATAGCACCAGCACCCAACAATATTTAGTATCCCGCAACAGGAGTATCAAACAGAATGAATTCAATTATATCCGTAAGGGGGATGCAGGAATGGTGCCGGGTCCAGGATTGGCTGCTTCCAATGTATATTCTCCTGCAGGATTAAGTCATTGCCGACAACCCATGGTGTCTGTTGCCAATGATAATAACACATTTCAATATACTTGGGTGGACGGTTCAAATTATACTGTTGTTATTCCAGATGGTCTATATGATGTTACGAATTTAACCCGTGTATTCCAGCTTGCACAAATACAAAACAAAACGTATTTTATACGACCGAATGGGTCCTTTGTATTTTTATTGGGGTTCAGTTATGATAACAACAACCAATCCATTGTGATGATTACAAATGTAATGAGCCAAGCACAATATACTTCAAACAGTTATAGTATTCCTGCAGGTGCTTCATGGACATTTACTGGATTACCTGCGACCGACCCACTTCCTGGTTCGATTTCTCCGTTCCCAACCCCCACATCGGGTGCAACTTTTATAACTGTTCCAGACACCTATTTCGCCGATTTGATTGGATTTGCCCCGGGAACTTATTACAATGGTATTAATGAAACCTCTTTTGCAGGAGAAATCTTACCGAACTATGTTCCTCTGTATTTTAAACCAAATAACGCGAGTTTTGCTGTGCAGGGTGCAGTGGATGCAAGCACACGTATACATCGACTTAAATACGAGACGATTACTGACAGTGCAAATTCATTGCGAGCTGCATATGGTGATGCTACCGCAAATGCACTCGCCTATGGTGTTTCTGAGCAAGGATATACAGAGAAATCCGTGGTTGGAGACAAACCCAAACTCACTCCTGTTATTAGTCCTTTGACTGGAGTAATGTGCAAACGACGTTTTATTTATAGACCTCGTTAGATANCAAGACCAAAACCATCACTANGTCCACAAAATAAATTCACAATGAATGAATATAGATACTATTATAATAATAACNTAGTTGTTTGATATTATTATATGTCATTTTATTTATTGCCAAGGGCTCNATTATATTTATACAAAAACGTTCAATACATTGAAACNGACGAATCACCCACGAATGTAATTTCACAATCTCTTTGTAACTATTTGTATAATATTAAACGAAAAATAACAGACAAAGAGAAACAATGGGACGTGTTTAAAAAATATACCAATCCATTCGAATATATTCACACCATTATCCCTTTAAAAAAGAAATCCGTTTCCAAACACAAACCACTTTCACGTTCTTATTTTAAAATGATTGAAATCATTCATACGTTCTCATTGTTACCATTGGATACGGCAAATGCCGATGCATCGGGACCTACAACCACCGGTCCAATTCATACATTTCATCTGGCAGAAGGACCCGGTGGATTTATTGAAGCGATTGTCCGACTACGTAATTGCAAAGAAGATAAATATGTTGGAATGACTTTATTGGACACAGATAACGATTACAATATTCCTGCATGGAAGAAGAGCGATTTCTTTTTAAAAACAAATCCAAATGTCTCCTTAGAAAATGGTGCTGACAATACAGGTAATATATTATCCCTGGAAAATTTTAATCATGTGATTAAAAAATACAACTCCAAAATGGNTTTGATTACNGCAGATGGTGGATTTGACTTTTCTATAGATTATAACCAACAGGAAATATTCATNGGAAAGTTATTGTTTGCTCAAGTTGCGTATGCACTCTGTTTGCAGAAACGCGGTGGAAAATTTATATTAAAAATATTTGATTGTTTTATGCAACATACATTGGATTTGATTTATCTATTAACATCCTTTTATGAAAAAGTGTATATCATGAAACCAAATACAAGTCGATATGCAAATTCTGAAAAATATATAGTTTGTGTGGGGTTTTTACATGCGAATCATACAGAATTCTATCCTTATTTAAATGAATGTTTTAAACAAATGGCGAATGAATCCAATGCATTGCGATTTTTGAACTTGACTATTCCTCAATTATTTATTAAAAAAATAGAGGAATACAATGCGATTTTTGGACAGAAACAAATCCAAAATATTTATTATACGTTGTCATTGATTGAAAACAAAATCAAACACGATAAGATTGAAAATTTAATAAAAACAAATATTCAAAAGTCGATGAATTGGTGTGCAAAATATAGTATCCCATATAACATTCTGAATACACCTACAAATATATTTACGGGTAATAACAGCACAGTTGCAGTGGAAGAAGATAAATAGATATTTTGTAAGATAGTCAACTACATATCCGGTTCATTACATAGTATATTCATTGTATCTGTTTGTGTTTCAATGGAGGTTTCAATGAAGGGTTCAATGAAGGTTTCCAATTTACAAACTTGCGTAAAATGTAAATATGTATAAAAAAATGCAAAATTGGCGAGTAAATAGATTTCACAATTTATGATGTTTGTTTCCAAGAATATAACAGAACACAATATTCCCTGCATACATAATGATGAATATAGTATTATATCTTTTATTTTACAGCAATGGTTACACATGAATAATAAAATACTTATNAATACAATAAAACAATATACAAAATGAATATTCATTGTATNGTCATACAGTAAAACTCCATAAATTCCAATCAAAATAAAAGCTATTGAAAAAAACGAGCAAATATCATTTCTNAAAAATTCATATATTAGTGTTATTATTCCCATTATAGACATATTCATAAANACTATCTCATTGCACTCTGTATTTTTTATAATGCTTGAAATGGAACCATCATTTATTGTATAATAATGATGAACATTACAAATAACATATACATAAATAATAATCATACATGCAAACAGAACATGTCGTAAATATACAATAAACATTATACAATAACAATATTAACCTTTTATATTATATTTTATTACAAATGCATATTATAAATATTGTGAATTCATGAAAAATAAAATAAATTTACATAATACACCTGTAATATGTAAATATAACAGTTAAGATGAGACAAGATAAAAAATAATAAAATATAAACTTACCTGATACCATCGAATCGAATCCAGAAGGACGGACGGACGCCGCGTCCAAAGGTCTCACCGGGATTTGAACCCAGGATGCCAGATTCAAAGTCTGGAGTGTTAACCGCTGCACTATGAGACCACCGATATATCTATATGATATTCTTTATATTATTTTGAGTTATATTGTTTTTATAGAATGGTTTCGATTTCTTTCTTATGTAATTTCACTCGTATTTTGGTTTTCTTGATTTCTCCTTGAACGGCGGGTCGTTTCTTGAGAGTTTTTTTCCATTCTTCTTCTATTTCAGACATTTCCATTGGTGTTTCCATGCTTTCAACAGATTCCGATTTCAGCAATATTTTGGAGATTTTCTTGGCATCCACTTGGGTGGTCTTTTTAAACACAAAATACCGATTCAAAAACGAAATTGCCTTTTCACTTTCAGTCATATAGGGTGCATCTTTATAATTCGCAGCAGTCCGTTTATCCATTTGAATATCCTTCTTCATACTATCAAACAACTCGGAAAATAATCCCGCGTTTGCAGGCATTCCGATTTGTTTGGCTTCATCCATTGTTATCAGTGTAAACCCATAATGACCCATGACCTCTGTCAAATAAGCGAAATTCACCAAATATTCGCGAACCACTTGATTAATACTTTCTTGATAGACATCAATCGCATATCCAACAGAAGTATTATCCGCAGGAAATCCACTATCATGATACTGTTTGATAATCTCGCAAATTTTCACCTGTTTTCCATTTCGGTCTTTTGCCATAAAGGTCCTGCTTTCACCAATCGATTTTTTCTGCAACATTTTGAAAATCGACATACCATCATAACAGGTTCCAATGAAATATCCATTTATCTTGGTGCATTCCGCCAAATTTCGCAAGAACCCGTGTAATTTCACATTGTTCTCAAAGAAATAATGGATAGCAAACTGACACGAACTAATATGAAACCCATATTCTCCTACACCATACCATTTTACGGTTCCCTTCCCCAATATCGTTTCNTCTTTGGGTCCCTTTCCAAATACAGATTGAGACACCATTTTATCCTTACTGTTTGTATCTCCGGGGAATGCTTTCAATTCTCGTATATTCAACCCACTGTCACCCACTACAAAGAGAGCCCCCGGTATAGAATGGTCATCACGGCGCATATTCAGGTATCTCGCACAAGCCCCACGTTTGTTGTTATGAATATTGGAATAGGCAATGTCAATACCAAACACAAAGGATAATTTAGAGGCAATCCATTTCGCTAAATCTCCGCCCATACCAACAGCATAATCAATCAGGGTATCTCCTGAATGCGCCAATTGAGTGATGAGTTTTCGTTTTACATACAGATTATGAAAATCACGTAATCCCTGTGTGTTGTTCTCTAGATTTCCTTTGTAATACACCCCTTCTTCTTCTACGAATTCGGGTATATCTCCGGTGCTCAACATTTCAGCCGTCACGGGGTAATGAATCGATTTCCAATTGCTGTTAGCCACACGATATGAATTTCCAAACTGTTTTTCCCCATTTCTCAACTTCTGGGTTTTATCAAATCGAACACGTAATGGCACCCAACGCATTCCCACAGGTAATGACATATCATACCGAAATTCAACAATCATGAAATCTTCAAAATAATCACCTTCTTCTGACATCATAAATGCATTGACACCGTCACTTTTCAATTTAATTTTAGTAATGTATGCGTTTGCATCATAGGGGTCCGATGGACAAAACAATTCGGGGCGATAATCACGGCGTTTTTCATTCGACGATAATTTCGCGAGAGGTGGTGGAATATTATCATCCAGTATATTTTGGTAAGGGTTCAAATATCCATCATCTTTTTCGTTGTAACCACACATAAGTTCTAATGTTTTGTATTGTTCAATCGCCTTTGAACTGGTAAGGTCAGTTCCTTCTGGCATAATATGTAATACTTCATCTTTTCCAGTTTTATCTTTTTTCACAGTGACCAAGAAATCAACGGTGTTTTGTTCCACGGGTTTCCATTTAAAAGACAGTTCCCAAGTAGCATTTGTGAGAGGACCGATTAGTCCAGGCGCAGACCCCCCAACACCAACATTCGACGGTGTAAAGATTAACCCATCAGTATGATACGCAAAAAGCCCGTCATTGATTTTATTCATGATATTCAAACAGCATTCAAATATTGTTTTGTTTTCAGAAGTAATTTCAAAATGTTTAGATTGAATAATAAGAGGACATGTCTTTTCAAATTGCGGCTTTACAGGACTAACTACACCCATTTCACTGACCCACATAATATTTCCTGTTTGAGTATCCATCTTTTCTTTCCAAGTAGGCGGTGATACAACGGATATGGGTTTCATTGCTTGAATAACTTCTTGTAAAGCAAATAGACGATAATCCGCTGGCAATGCATTCGACTCAGATGTGCAAAACATTTTTTTACGGAAATTTTTGCCGTGGATGAAATAAGCATCAAATGCCGCATATAAATAATATTGTCTTCCTTGTTTGTCGTGTTTGATGTGTTCACCATCCAATATGGTATTGTAAATGGTTTTTTCATCTGTTTTCATTCCAGTGAATTCTACATTGAAATTGTTATCCAACAAATAAATTCGTCCATTGTCATGGATATACAAGAGTTTACGTTCTCCATCGGCTTTATCAGTTACCGTGTAATTCTCCAGAACATTTCCTAGTGTGGAACCCTCTTTTTTTGGTAAAACGTTTTCTCTCTGCAAGGTGATCGAACTTGGACCAATAAACGCGAAATTTTTGAAAAATTCGTATTTGTTGTTGAAATGAATCTTAGGTTTGTGTTCTTTGTCCTTTTTCTCTTCCTGACCGCCCATTCCAATTTCCTTCACAACATCCATATATCCATAGAGAACCTCATCGCGTTCTGTAAAAGGAATCGGGTAATTACTTTTTTGAATTCCACACAATACAATACGAATCACCGTGCGCAACATATTCATTACCTTTTCTGGAGTGTCATACAANGAATGTCCGATGCCGATTCTGGAATTGTCCANNTCCAATTCAATTTCATATGTTTCTGTGTTATCAATGACACCCGCTTCTTGAATGGTATAGGTAGGAACTGCCACATTGGTCCCCCCACGTTTAAAATTGTGTTCGTCGTCAAGTAGCCCTCCTCCTGCTCCTCCAGTTCCTCCAGTTCCTCCAGCCCTCGCAAATTTTTTGGAAGAACGCACAATACTCAAATCAGCAAACACTGGAAAATCTGGATGGGAAAATCGAACACGATTCATCATACGAAATGTTTTTTTACGGTCCGCCCAGGTGTCGACGACATTTTTAATGAATGGGACTTTTGTGTGGAACATTTGTTCATATTGGTAAGACACGCGAAAATTCATATCAAACATATCCACTGGACGTTGCCATTCTCCCTTTGGATTTTTGGTAGAACTCTTTTGGGTGAATTGGATTTTGTTGGAAAAATTGGAAGGCATATCAACGATTTTTTGAATACTGTTGGTTCGACAATATTCTTGGATTAAATCCACACCTACCACTTCTGCACGTATGTTGGACATCTTCATTTTACCCGTCTTTTCCAGATTTTGATTTGTGAGAGAATCCTGATAATGAATACGCAACAGTTGAGACCCATTTTTATTTTCGGTGGAGAATCCAGAACGCAGCAATTGTTTGACCACATTATCATAATCGATTTTAGAAAGTGGGCGCGAACTTTCACTATTTGTTCCAAAACGGATTTCAAATTCTTTTGTTTGATTTTGTTTGAATATTCCATCCTCTAAATACTGTTTCAGCAATTGATTAAAATTGCTTCGCGCAATATTCATTTGAGACATTGGGTTATACTCTTTTGCAATTGGGTTCATATGAATAATATATAGTAAAATTATATATTATTTTGGAGTTAGAATCATTTACCATCAATTTTCTATGAGATACATCCTCCGCAGCACCGTTCATTGCCATACACAATATTCTTGTATCTTGGCATATAATTCCTGTTTTTTCATTTTGGAAACTTCTATTCCTAATTTTTCGGCGATTTCTTCCAGTTCGGTTATTTTATATGTAGATATGGC
>JGI25917J50250_1000377_pt1 | contig 12221 bp, 8 predicted proteins | sample LauGreSBDMM110SN_4_FD_50250 | JGI IMG/M metagenome (IMG submission 50250) | reverse complement strand
TTGAAAGAAGACCAAGGCCAAAACACCTGTTTGTTCAGCACCGAATTTTCATTGAAGGTGATGGGCGACATTGCCCAATATTTTGTCGAGCACCAAGTACGTAATTTCTACAGCGTGTCCATCAGCGGTTACCACATCGCCGAAGCGGGTGCCAACCCCATTTCTCAATTGGCGTTCACCTTGTCCAACGGCTTCACGTTTGTCGAAGCCTACTTGGCGCGTGGCATGCACATCGATGACTTCGCGCCCAACCTGAGTTTCTTTTTCAGCAACGGCATGGACCCCGAGTACACCGTCATGGGGCGCGTGGCACGCCGCATTTGGGCTGTCACTCTGAAAGAAAAATACGGTGCCAACGAGCGCAGCCAAAAACTCAAATACCACATCCAAACCTCTGGCCGCTCGCTGCACGCGCAGGAAATTCAGTTCAACGACATACGCACCACGTTGCAAGCGCTGATCGCGATTTACGACAACTGCAACTCACTGCATACCAACGCGTTTGACGAAGCCATCACCACGCCCACTGAAGACAGCGTGCGCCGCGCCATGGCGATACAACTCATCATCAACCGCGAGTGGGGCTTGGCGAAAAACGAGAACCCAGGCCAAGGCGCTTTCATCATCGAAGAGCTCACCCAANTGGTGGAAGAGGCGGTGCTGTCCGAGTTTGTGGCGATCGCCGAGCGCGGTGGCGTTTTGGGAGCGATGGAAACCGGTTACCAGCGCGGCAAGATTCAAGATGAATCTATGCACTATGAAATGCTCAAACACACCGGCGAGTTACCCATCATTGGTGTGAACACCTTCAAGTCGCCGCATGCCAACGAAGTGCCAGCAAGCATAGAACTGGCCCGCTCCACCGAAGAAGAAAAGCAAAGTCAACTAAAGCGTTTGCACGCTTTTCACTTGCTGCACGCCGAACAAGCCCAGGCGCAACTGGCCCGCTTGCAGCAAGCCGTGCTGGACAACGCCAATGTGTTTGAGGTGCTGATGGACGCCGTGCGCCACTGCTCTTTGGGACAAATTACCAAAGCTTTGTTTGAGGTGGGTGGGCAATACCGAAGAAATATGTAAAAATACAAATCAATTTTATATATGAGTAATTTTTGTGCGTTTAGGTTTTTACCAAGAGAAGGTGTTGTGGGTTATTGTTTGTGCAGCGCTCTTTAGCCTCACGCACCTTGCCAATGCTTGGTTATTTCAGTTTTTTAGCGTTTCCCCCAACATCAGTTGGATTTACCTGCCGGCTTTTTTACGGCTGATTTATGTGCTGGTGTTAGGCCCTTGGTGGGGATTTATCACTATTTTCTTGGGCGGTTTACCCCTGATGGGCATGTTGGAAGGAAGTCTGAGCCAAGTGCTGCTGAATGTGGTCTGTTCTGCTTTGAGTCCGGTCTTGGCCTTGGGTCTTTTTAAATTGCTTAAACAGCGTGACTTGGTTCTCAACCGTTTAAGAGATTTGATAGAACTGTGCCTGCTCTGTGCCTTGCTCAACGCGGTTGTTCATCACTTAAGTTGGGCCTTGCAACAACCCGATCAGCTATTGACTGTCACGCAACTGCCCATCATGGTTGTCGGCGACTTGCTAGGTGCCGTTGTGGGTGCGTATTTATTCTCGCGGCTTATTCGCCGCTTAGGGCTGTACAAAAAACTAGAGCGTTTATCCCAAACCAAGTCTACAGACCCGTCTTAAGCACCGCCCCACGCTTGCTTCTGGACAAATCGACACCCAACTGTTTGAGCTTTCGGTACAAATGGGTTCTTTCCAGCCCTGTCTTTTCGGCTACCCGTGTCATAGAGCCCCCCTCTTGGGCCAAATGAAATTCGAAATAGGCTTTTTCAAACGCGTCTCTGGCTTCGCGCAGCGGATGGGATAAATCGAAGTTTTGTACCGACGCGAGCAAACGCGATGCCGCTGCTTGCGCTTGCACCATGTTGGACGAATGCACCAGCGAGGGAGCAACCGGCGCTGGTATGACGCCCAAGATGGGCCGCTCGGGGATGGCCGGTTTTCGCGCCAAACCCTGATCGACTGCTTTGAGCAGTTTTTGCATGGTGATGGGTTTTTCTAAAAACGCCAATGCCCCAATGCGAGTGGCTTGTACCGCGGTATCGATGGTGGCGTGGCCGCTCATCATGATCACCGGCATATTGAGCATGCCCGTGGCGGCCCATTCTTTGAGCAAGGTCACACCGTCGGTGTCTGGCATCCAAATATCGAGCAATACCAAATCGGGGCGGGCACTTGCGCGGGCTGTGCGGGCTTGCGCCGCGTTTTCAGCCAACTCCACTTGATGGCCTTCATCATTCAAGATTTCGAAAAGTAAATCGCGTATGCCGAGTTCGTCATCAACCACCAAAATTGTTGCCATATTGCTTGTCAGGTCAGGTTAGGTAGAGGGTGTAGCCAAGCGAAATGATAACGACACTTGCGCCCCGATGTTTTGGTCGCCCTCAATCCGATTTTTTATCTCGATGCGGGCTTGGTGTTCATCGGCAATTTTCTTCACCACCGCCAAACCCAAGCCCGTGCCACCTGTTTTGGTGGTGACATAGGGCTCAAACGCACGTTGCAAGACCGCCTCGCTAAAGCCACTGCCGTTGTCGATGATTCGCAGGCGTACTTTTTGACTGGAAGACAACTGCTCGGTCCACACTTGAACCATGGGGTGAAGACTTTGCGCACTGGCATCTTGTGCATTTTGAATCAAGTTGTGTACCACCTGACGCAGCTGAGACGCGTCTCCCAAGACCAGGGGCAAATCTTCGGCCAAATGCCAACTGACAGCAACCAAGGCATTCTCGTTGTCATACAAAGGCATCATCTCCTGCAGCAAATGGTTCAAATCCAAAGCATCCAGCCGTGCCTGAGGCAAACGACCGAAATCGCGAAACTCATTGACCAGCCTTTGCAAGGCATCGACTTGGTCGACAATGGTTTTAACGGATTTATGCAGCAGTGTTTTATCTGTGTCGACCAATTTATCGGCCAGCTTCATCTCCAAACGCTCAGCCGAGAGTTGAATCGGTGTGAGCGGGTTTTTAATCTCATGCGCCAAGCGCTTGGCCACCTCGGACCAAGCCTGTGAGCGTTGGGCTGAGACGATTTCGGTGATGTCATCGAACACCAGCAACCACTCGCCTTGCGGCAAGACCGCGCCCCGTGCCACCAAGGTGGTGTGTTGTTGACGATCCGGTCCAAACTCAATGAATGCTTGCTGTGTTTTGGTGTCAATTTCAAATGACTGCTGCCAATGGTCTAAAGAGCGCTGCTGTTGCTCATTCACGAAATCATGGAATTGCTCCATCACCTGCCGACCAAACACCTGTAAGCCTTCGACAACTTGCAGCTCTTTACCCAAATGAACCGCCAAGGGCAGTTGCAAAATCCTTGTCGCCCCTGGGTTGATGGACAAAATATGTCCTTGTGTGTCTAGCAACACCACGCCTGCTGTGAGGTTGTCGAGCATGGTTTGCAAGTGACTGCGGGCCAAGTTAACTTGCGCCATGCTCGACTCAACCGAGAGTCTTGCTTGGGCGAGTTGTTCTGTCATCTGGGCAAACGAACGGGTCAAGCCATCGAGTTCATCTTTGCCTTGCAAAACAGCTCGTGGCCGCAAGTCACCGGCGGCCACGTCTCTGACACCTTCAGCCAAAAGCAACAAAGGTCGCGCCAACTGGTTACCCAACAAGACCGCTAATAAAACGGCACCAAATACCGCTAAAAATAAACTCAAGGTCAATGTGCCGATATACATGCGCTTCAAACCCTCGCGCGCCAAAGCACGTTCTTGGTACTGTCGATTGGCGTCGAGCACGGCCAAGGCATTGGCCACCAGCGCGGGTGGCAATTTTTCACTACTTGCAGCACACGGCCTTGCCCGTCTAGCTGAAAACCGCTTCCGCCCATTCGAACCAGCACGGTTATGCGTGGTTGGATGGCGGCCCCGCCTAAGTTGTCATCCAAGCCTTCGCTGCGCCAGCTGATGCCTTGGCTGCGCACCTGGCGCCATTCGGCGGCACTGGGTCGTTCGGGCTGGAGTTGATAACGCTCTTCAGTCACGCTGGCCACGGCCACGCTGTTGTTGAGCCAAAGCGTGACTTCGCTGGCGTCGAGTTTGTCGCGAATGGTTGCTAGCACCACAGGTACGGCACTGCTGGGTGCAGCAGAGACGTCTTGGCTGGCATTGCGCACACTGACAGCCAACTCGTTGGACAAGCTCTCCAAGGTTGATCGACTGAGATTCAAACCGGCATCCAAGGCCACTTCGACCTTGGTGTCAAACCACACCTCTATGGAGCGGGTAACAAACTGGTAAGACACCGCGTAAATCAATATGCCCGGCAAAATACCTACCAAGGCAAAAATACTGGCCAACTTCACCAGCANTCGACTGCCAAATTTTCCTTGCTTCAGTCGCCCGAGCAAGCGCACACCCAACCAGGCAATGACGGCCAGCAGTACAGCGGCAAAAACCATGTTCAAGCCGAACAACAGACCGTAATTTTGTTCGTAGGCTTCCCACTGCTGGGTCGCTTGGGTGAGTAAGAAGAGCAATACCAGCGCCATGGACACCAAAATGGTCAAACCCACCACCCACAACCANCCTTGATGCCGCCAGACAGCCAGCGCAAAGGATGGTTTCATTTGAAGCTGTCTTCCTGCAACTTCAAGCTCTGAACATAATCTAAGCCCCAACCAGCACCGCCTAATGCGCCAAACTGCAAAGGCTGTGGCAATTGACTCAAGTCAAGTCGAAAACGAAAATCCATTCGCTGCTTGGCNGAGCTGTCGATCGCCGACAGATCTGCGATTCGCCAGCGGGAAATTCTTTGGATGCCTTGCAAAGCTTCGGCCAAGCTGTCGTAACTTTGCCCCAAACTCACGCCAAGCCCCGTCGACTGAATCGGCTGGGCAGATACATAGATGCGCCAACGCTTGGACAGGGGTTGGTAACTGAGTCGGATGTAGCGCTCGGTTCGATTCACCAATTTATCTGCCCAGTACCAACGCTCTCGCATCACATCGGCTTGCATCACAAAGCCCAGCGGCATGCCGCGGCTCAAAGCGTCTTCCAAACTGGGGGGTATGTCAAAGTTCAAACGCGCACTCAGGAAGATGCCTTCATCGCTGCGCTGCAACTGAAAATCTTCAACCGAGACCGCGTTGTCCGCATAGGACACGCCCACACTTATCAAACAATTAAGCACCAGCCCACGCAACAGCAACCGCGTCCAAGTTTTGCACAGTATCCAAGCGTCAGACATCGGCATAGCGCTTCTCAAGCAAGGCATAAAAAAATCCATCGTGACTATCTGCTGCATTGTCCAAGAGGCCCGCAAGGTTTGCCGCCACCCCAGGAATTAAATGACCGGGGGATGGAAGTAATGCCGCCTGAGTGTTGCGTACAAGAAACGAATCGATTTGCCCTTGTCCCTCATCGCGAAAAACCGAGCAAGTGCAATACAACAATCTTCCTCCGGGTTTCAACAGTGGCCATAAGGCCAGTAGCAATTGGCGCTGGGTTTGAACCAATGCTGTCAGATCGCTTGCTCGCCTGAGCAATGGTATATCGGGGTGGCGTCTGACGATGCCGGAGGCGGTACAGGGTGCATCCAACAAAATCGCATCAAACAACTGGCCTGACCACCACGCTTTGGTATCAGCCACATCGGCGCACACCACCGTGGCTTGCAGCCCTAAGCGTTGCAAGTTCTCGCGGATACGCTCGCAGCGCTGGTCATCGATATCCACCGCCCACACTTGTGCATCTGCATATTCCAGCAAATGCGCGGTCTTGCCTCCAGGAGCCGCGCATGCGTCAAGAACTTGCAATCGCACCCCCTCAGTTGCTTGCAAACCTTGCAGCAACAAAGGTGCGGCAAGTTGCGCGGCAGCATCTTGCACCGAACACAGACCTTGTGCAAAACCATGGACGGCTTGAACCGCTTTGGCCTGACGCAAAACCAAACCATCTGCACCTACGGCATCAGACAACACGCCTTGTGAATGCCAAAGTTGCTGCAACGCCTCGCGGGAAATTTTTTGACGATTGACCCTGAGGGTCATAGGCGCGGCTTGTTGGCTGGCCCGCAAAATGGTTTGCCAATGCGCGGGGTAGTCGTTTTGCACGCGCTTGATCCACCACGCGGGGAAATTCCATTGGACGGTTGGACTTTGAAAAGCTTGCGCGCGCAAAGCATTTTCTTCGCGTAAAAATCTTCGCACACAAGCATTGATAAATGCCGATTGGGCGCGGGTTTGTGGGTGGTGCTTGGCGGCTTCTACCAACTGGCTGACCAAGGTATGGGCTGGGTACATCGCCTCCTTGCCCATCAGCAACAAACCCAAGCCTGTACACAGCAATGCATCAACGGGTGGCGAGGGCGCGCGTTTGATTAACAAGTCGCGTATGCCTTGGGTGGCGCCCCAATGCCGCAAAACCGCGAACAACAAGGCTTGAGCGGCGGGTCGCAAAGGCGTGGCCACTTGGGATAAGGCTTGGCTGTGGTTACGTCCGTCTAAAACGGATTGCAAAGCCGCTGCGCAGGCCTGTAGCTGACGCCACAAAGGAGGCGCCAAAGGTGCAAGCGCAACCGCACCCTGGGCTTGCATCATGCCAGTGGCCGTGCAGGATGGAATTGAAACAGTTTTGCCAGCAAGGCTGCTGGGTACTGCCCGATGGCNTGGTTGTACTCGTTGATGCAAGCATTAAAACGTTGCACCTCGGGCTGCACCAATAAATCCAGACCCCACCAGCGCTGCTGCAATGCCTCGGGCACATTCACATAAAAAGCGTCGGGGTGGATCAAACTGGCCCAGGCTTGATGGAGCGCCGCAGCCGCATCTTGCAAGGACTGCGAACTGTCAGGTTCAAGGGGATGGGTTTGCATACGNGCCATCGCCACAGTGAGCAAACCCGCACAGATTTGCAAGCGCGTCCAAAGATCTACATCTGATTCGGCAGAATATGAATTGCCCCATAACTGAGGCGAGGTAGAGGCCGATGTCACTGCTTGTTGCACCACTTCTTGGTACTGCAGCAACACCGACTCTAGGGATACAAATTGCTGGCCAACGGCAGAACGTAAACGGACCAAACGGTTGTACGCGCCCAAGGACCAAAAGACCGCAAGGGCGAGTAGCAACCAAAACCAGCCAGATTTCAGCATGGTAGATAAAGGCCCGCAGGCCTTTACTTATTCCGTTGGGCTCTCTTCGCTGCTGCCTTCTTGCTGCGCCAAGGCGAGTTCTTCTGCCTCGGTTTGTGCAATTTGGCGGCGCTCGGCCTCGTCCATCAGTTCTTTTTCTTTGCGTGCACGGTGGTAAGCCATGCCTGTGCCCGCAGGAATAAGACGGCCGACGATGACGTTTTCTTTCAAGCCTCGCAACTCGTCGCGCTTGCCCATGATGGCAGCCTCGGTGAGCACGCGGGTGGTTTCTTGGAAAGAAGCCGCAGAGATAAAGGAGTCGGTTGACAAAGATGCTTTGGTGATACCCAACAACAGGTTGGTGAACGTGGCCGGGATCTTGCCATCGCGCTGCAAGGCCTCGTTGGTGTTGAGGATCTCGGAACGCTCAACTTGCTCACCAGAGATATAGCCAGAGCCACCCACGTTGTCGACCACCACACGGCGCAGCATCTGACGCACGATAACCTCGATGTGCTTGTCGTTGATCTTCACGCCTTGTAAGCGGTAAACATCCTGCACCTCATCAACAATGTAGCGAGCCAACTCTTCGATGCCCAACAAACGCAAGATGTCTTGTGGGTCGGCGGGGCCGTCCACAATACTCTCGCCCTTGTTGACCACTTGGCCTTCATGCACCACGATGTTTTTCTCTTTGGGAATGAGTTCTTCCCACACCGTGCCTTCGGGATCGGTGATCTGCAAACGGATCTTGCCTTTGGTCTCTTTACCAAACGACACGGTGCCGGTCATCTCAGCCAAGATACCCTTGTCTTTGGGCGTACGTGCTTCAAACAGTTCGGCCACACGCGGCAAACCACCGGTGATGTCGCGGGTCTTTTGACCTTCCACAGGAATACGTGCAAGCACCTCGCCTGGGCCCACCTCTTGACCGTCACGCACTTGAATCAGCGCACCGACTTGGAAGCCAATCGTCACCGAGTGATCGGTGCCAGGGATCTTGACTTCTTTGCCAGAGGCGTCGAGCAACTTCACCTGCGGTCTGACCACTTTGGTGGAACCACGGCGTTTGGGGTCAATCACCACCAAGGTTGACAAACCAGTGACTTCGTCCAATTGCTTGGCAACNGTCANNCCTTCTTCGACATTTTCAAATTGGGTTTTACCAGCGAACTCGGTGATCACAGGGCGNGTGAGTGGGTCCCAGTTAGCCAGAATAGTGCCGGCTTTGATGGCTTGGTCGGGCTTGATCGCCAAAATCGCACCGTAAGGTACTTTGTGACGTTCGCGTTCGCGACCTTGTTCGTCATGAATCACGATTTCGCCTGAGCGAGAAATGACCACCAACTCTTTTTTACTGTTGGTCACATAACGCATGGTGGCGTTGAAACCGATCACGCCATTGGATTTGGCGTCCACGCTGGAGGCCACTGCCGCCCGCGAAGCAGCACCACCAATGTGGAAAGTACGCATGGTCAGCTGTGTGCCAGGTTCGCCGATGGACTGCGCGGCGATGATGCCCACCGCCTCACCGATGTTGATCAAACCACCCCGGCCCAAATCGCGGCCGTAGCAACTGGCGCACAAGCCAAAGCGGGTCTCGCAGGTCAGCGCCGTGCGGACTTTGATTTCATCCACGCCCAAGAGCTCAATTTCATCAATCAAGTCTTCGTCGAGCATGTGACCCGCTGGTACCANGGTTTGGCGCGTTTCGGGATGCACCACATCTTCGGCAACCGAGCGGCCCAGCACACGATCGCGCAAAGATTCAATCACCTCACCGCCTTCAACGATGGCGCGCATGACCGAGCCGTTGTGCGTGCCGCAGTCTTGTTCGATGACAACCAAGTCCTGCACCACATCGCACAAACGACGGGTCAAGTAGCCCGAGTTGGCTGTTTTCAACGCGGTATCGGCCAGACCTTTACGCGCACCGTGGGTGGAGATGAAGTACTGCAACACATTCAGACCTTCACGGAAATTGGCCGTGATGGGGGTCTCGATGATGGAGCCGTCAGGCTTGGCCATCAAACCGCGCATACCNGCCAACTGGCGAATTTGAGCCGCAGAACCGCGCGCACCAGAGTCGGCCATCATGTAAATGGAATTGAACGACTCTTGCTCAACTTCATTGCCATGGCGGTCAATGGTTTTTTCTTTGCGCAACTGATCCATCATCACTTTGGAGACGGCGTCACCGGCTTTGCCCCAAATGTCGACCACCTTGTTGTAGCGCTCGCCAGAGGTCACCAAACCGGAGACATATTGCTGCTCGATGTCTTTGACTTCTTTTTCTGCGCTTTCAATGATGGCGTGCTTCTCAAATGGCACCAACATATCGTCGATGCAAATCGAGATGCCTGCACGGGTGGCCAAGCGAAAGCCGTTTTGCAACAACTTATCGGCAAACACCACGGTTTCCTTCAAGCCGCATTTGCGAAATGAGGTGTTGATGAGTTTGGAAATTTCTTTCTTCTTCAAGGCCTTGTTCAAATGGCTGAAAGGCAAACCCTTGGGCAAAATTTCCGACAACACCGCACGTCCCACGGTGGTTTCTACCAACGAGGCACTGCTGGTGAATTCGCCGGTTTCTTTGTCCTTGGCCCACTCGGTCATGCGCACCGTGACTTTGGCGGTGAGTTCCACCACATCGGCGTCGAGTGCNCGCTGCACCTCGCCAATGTCAGCAAACACCAAGCCTTCACCTTTGCCGTTGATACGTTCACGGGTGGTGTAGTACAAGCCCAGAACCACGTCTTGTGAAGGCACGATGGACGGTTCGCCGTTGGCNGGNAAGAGCACGTTGTTGGAGGCCAGCATCAATGTGCGGGCTTCCATTTGCGCTTCCACCGACAAAGGAATGTGCACCGCCATTTGGTCGCCGTCGAAGTCGGCATTGAAAGCAGAACACACCAGAGGGTGCAATTGAATGGCTTTGCCTTCAATCAAGATAGGCTCAAAAGCCTGAATGCCCAAGCGGTGCAAAGTGGGGGCACGGTTGAGCAACACGGGATGCTCTTTGATGACCTCTTCCAAGATGTCCCACACCACGGGGGTGCCGGCTTCAACTTCCTTCTTGGCCGCCTTGATGGTGGTGGCAATACCCATCAACTCCAGTTTGCTGAAGATGAAAGGCTTGAAGAGTTCAAGCGCCATCAATTTAGGCAAGCCGCACTGATGCAATTTGAGTGTGGGGCCCACTGTGATGACAGAACGTCCAGAATAATCGACGCGCTTGCCCAGCAAGTTTTGACGGAAGCGTCCCGATTTACCTTTGATCATGTCGGCCAAAGACTTCAAGGCACGTTTGTTGGCGCCAGTCATGGCTTTGCCGCGACGACCGTTATCCAGCAAACTGTCCACCGCTTCTTGCAGCATGCGCTTTTCGTTGCGCGCAATGATTTCAGGCGCATTGAGTTCGAGCAAACGACGCAAGCGGCTGTTGCGGTTGATGACGCGGCGGTACAAATCGTTCAAGTCGGAGGTGGCAAAACGCCCACCATCCAAGGGCACCAAGGGGCGCAAATCGGGTGGCAACACAGGCAGCACCGACAACACCATCCACTCGGGCTTGATGCCCGATTTTTTGAACGCCTCAAGGACTTTCAAACGCTTGGCGTTTTTCTTGATCTTGACCTCGGAGCCAGTTAAGTCATTGCGCAACTTTTCGATTTCCATGTCAATTTCCATGGTCTCGAGCAAGTCGCGTATACCTTCTGCACCCATCTTGGCTTGGAACTCGTCGCCCAACTCGACGCGCTTGGCTTCATAGTCGTCCTCGGTCATGATGGCGTATTTTTTCAGCGCCGTCATGCCGGGATCGGTCACCACATAAGCTTCGAAATACAACACGCGTTCGATGTCGCGCAAAGTCATGTCCAACACCAAACCCAAACGGCTGGGCAATGATTTGAGGAACCAAATATGGGCGCAAGGGGCGGCCAAATCGATGTGGCCCATACGGTCACGACGGACCTTGGTTTGGGTAACTTCAACGCCGCACTTTTCGCAAATCACACCACGGTGCTTGAGGCGCTTGTATTTGCCGCACAAACATTCATAGTCTTTGATGGGGCCAAAAATCTTGGCGCAAAACAAACCATCGCGTTCGGGTTTGAAGGTGCGGTAGTTGATGGTCTCTGGTTTTTTGACTTCGCCAAAAGACCATGAACGGATTTTTTCCGGAGAAGCCAGTCCAATTTTGATGGCATCGAAATGCTCATCTGGTGTGAACTGCTTAAAGAGGTCGAGTAATGATTTCATGAACGCTCCAACTCTATATCTATGCCCAATGAACGAATTTCTTTGACCAACACATTGAACGATTCGGGCATGCCCGCTTCGATAGCGTGTTCGCCTTTGACGATGCTTTCGTAAACCTTGGTTCGACCTTGCACGTCGTCAGATTTGACGGTGAGCATTTCTTGCAGGGTGTAAGAGGCACCATAGGCTTCCAAAGCCCATACCTCCATCTCGCCAAAGCGTTGACCACCAAACTGGGCCTTGCCGCCCAGCGGTTGTTGTGTGACCAAGCTGTAAGGGCCGGTGGAGCGTGCGTGCATTTTGTCGTCCACCAAATGGTGAAGTTTCAGCACATGCATATAGCCTACGGTGGTGGGGCGCTCAAAAGCGTCGCCGGTGCGGCCGTCAAACAAATTTGCTTGGGTACGCGCGGGCGTCAAGCCCTTGGCCTTCACCACCTCTTCAGGGTAAGCCAGTTTCAACATGGTGCGAATGTCTTCTTCTGAAGCGCCATCGAACACCGGTGTTGCAAAAGGCACACCTGTGGAGAGGTTGAGAGCCATTTCCTTGATTTCTTTGTCGGCCAGCTTGCTCAACTCTTCCTTGTGACCTGTACTGTTGTACAAGGTCTCTAAGAAAGTGCGGATCTCGGCTGTCTTGGCTTCTTCTTGCATCATGTGGCCCAGTTGGTAACCAATACCCTTGGCAGCCCAGCCCAAGTGCACTTCCAAAACCTGTCCCACATTCATGCGTGAAGGCACGCCCAAAGGATTGAGCACGATGTCAACGGGTGTGCCGTCGGCCATATAAGGCATGTCTTCGAC
>JGI25917J50250_1000373_pt1 | contig 12289 bp, 13 predicted proteins | sample LauGreSBDMM110SN_4_FD_50250 | JGI IMG/M metagenome (IMG submission 50250) | reverse complement strand
GTTTTGCCTTTGAAGACGCAAGAGGTACTTCTACAACAATAGATCATGCAAGTATTAAATATAATTTATCATATAATCCCGACTCTATGAAACGTTGTGGTTTAATTTTCGCTGGTGGCAATTGGGCTTGGATTGGAAGTGATGAATTTACCAAGCGCAACCCCGATGCAGAAGATGGGATTGTAACCGCTGCTCAGGTTGCTTTACTTAATCTTAAAAAAACTAAACTTGTAGTGCTCTCTGCTTGTGAAACGGGTCTTGGTAAAATAGTAGAAGGTAACGAAGGTGTATTTGGACTTAAAAGAGCATTTAAATTGGCTGGAGTTGAACAAATCATCGTTAGTTTGTGGGAAGTGGCAGACAAAGAAACTATGGAATTAATGACACTTTTCTATGAGGATCTTGTTAAAACACAAAACGCAATATTTTCTTTTGAAAAAGCACAAAAAATCATGAAAGATATCTATCCTACTAGACCAGATTTATGGGCAGGATTTGTGTTGGTGAGATAAATTAAAATAAATTCTTTAAACTTGCAAATAATTTAACAAAATAACTATTAAAATCATGAAAAAAATAATAACCTTTATTACAATATTTTTATCAATAAGTTCGAATGCACAAAGTGTTAAAAGAGTACCAGGATGTCTTTTTAAAGAAGATAAAAACAGTAAAGAATTTACTATTCCAAAAACGAGAGGAATATCAGATAGTCCAAGTTCATTTTCATTAAAAAAATACTATCCACCAATAGGAAATCAAGGTCGGTTCGGTACTTGTACTGCTTGGGCAACTACTTACGCCAGTTTTACAGCACTAAATAATATTAAAAATAATAAATTAGGCAGTTCACTTAAAGAGGTTGATTGTTTCTCACCTCAATTAACTTATGATTTAATTAAATTTGATTATGACAAAACATGTGGAGATGGTTCATATATAGGAACTGCTCTAAAGATGTTAAAAAGAGTTGGTTCGGTTAAATTAAGTGAATATCCATATAATTGCAATACATTAATAGATGGTAATGGAATTGAAAGATTAAGATCATCTAATTTTGGCAATTATAAATTTAATGAAATATTAACTTCAGCTAGCAAAAATAGATTAGAGGATTTTATTGAATTAGGAAATAATAATGTGACTGACAAAATTAAATATGCACTTAATAATAGATTTCCTGTAGTAATAGGTGTAAGTGATTTTAAAGATATAGAGACAAATCAAGGAAATGATACTTGGATTCCAGAAGTAAGTGATTTTTCGCTCGGAGGACATGCTATGAGTGTGGTATCATATGATGACAACAAAAATGGTGGATCATTTGAATTAATGAACAGTTGGGGAAATGAATGGGGAAAATCCGGTTATTGTTGGATTAGATACACAGATTTTGAAAGAATAATAAGAAATGCATATGCTCTAACTTCAATTGATATTAATAAAGGGAAAAATGAATTTTATGATTTTAATGTGGATATTAAACTAATTGGAGATGATTCTAAAATTTTTTCATTTAAAAGCGATTCATTGCACTATGATATTGATGATTTTTATTTAGGAACAATTGATAAATCATCCTATGCTTTTTTATATGAAGAAAAAATAAAAAAATTTCAAATAGCTTTAAATTCAAATAGTAATCTTTATTTTTATTTAATTTCTAAATCTCCTAGTGAAAATATTAGCTTAGATTATCCGGTGAATTCATCTGGTAATAATTTTTTAAGTGACCAAAATTCAGGGATAATAATTCCTAAAGACGCACGATCCTATTTTAATATTGATAATTTTGGCAGTTACTATAATAAAGATTTTTTATTATTGTTTTCAAAAAAGCCTTTAAATATTGAAGCAATAATTAATTCAAATAAAAATGTTAAATTTTTTGATTTAAAATCATTTGTTAAAGACGTTTTCAATGATAACGTCGTTCTTAGTGATTTAACAATGATTAATAACAATGATTGGTTTTCTGATGAAAACAATAAAATGAATGTAAACGTATCAAATGATATTAATTATATACTTCCTATTATTATAAATTTAAAGACTAAATCCATTGAAGAAGAAGAAATAATTGATGATGGAATAATTGAGAAGCCAAAGAAAAAAATTAATAACAAATAGTTTTTTTTTTAATTAAATAATGTTTTAAATGTCAATATTAATTGGAATAATAATCATAGCATTTATAATTGGGCTATTATCACGAAAAAAAGGTGATGGTTTTTTAGGTACATTAAGCTCTGGATGTGGAGTAATTATTTTAATAACATTTTTGATTATTGTTTTATTGTTTGTTGTTATGACGCAAACTAAATAACATTTAAAATTTGATAGCTAATTTAAGAGTTATAGAATTAAAATAGAAGTGAAAAAACATGAAAAATTATAAATTAACATTCTTACTATTACTACTTTTTTTTAGTTGTAAAAACTCAAACTTAGACAGCGGAAATAATGTAAATGGAGTTAATTCTACTAATTCGCCAGACGCATCACCCGAAGAGCAATACTCACCACCACGACCTTCCAAAGAAATTGAATGGTCGGACGGAAATACCTATACCTACGATTACACGGAAGAGATTGAAACAAAGGATTCCATTGGAAATGTTGCTGAAGTTTATACCATTTATAAAAGAAATAAACCTGCAAATGTAAATTGTGAAACCAAAGAATGCCGTTGGTGTAGAAAAAAAATATATGCCGAAAACTATTCTATTGAAGAAATACCGGATGTAAATGCGTTTCGAGGGAAAGGAAATTACGGCGCTCTCTATTCATTTTTTGGTTATCTTATTAGTCATCCCTCTTGTTTTGATTCAAACAATAAAAGAATTAGAACTGAATGGAGAGTGAATTGTGACTATGGGGGGGTTGATGATTTTTGTAGTATGAAATGTCAAAGTGAATATAGTAGAAGATAAAAACATAAAAAAATATAATGCTTAAAATCATTAGAAATGTTATTCAATACATTGCGGTTTCATTAGCTATTATTGTAATTTTATTCATTTTATATTTTAAAATCACGGCACCTGAAGGTTGTATTGTTCTGCAACATTATTATTTTGGAAATGGAAAAAAATTAGAGTTAAAATCGGATTACCTACCTTATTCGCCAGTTATAATTAAACATTTAAAAAGAATGCCAATAGGTCAAGATAAAACAATTAGATTTTGTCAAAAAGAAGATTGGCGATTATCCTATGCTTTGAACCCATTTCATTTAGTTAAGAAACGGAATGGTTTTGTAATTTATCAATATATACAGTTTGATACAAAAGGAGGTGTTTTCACAGAAATTAATTTTCATATCTTTAAACTAAAGGTAAAAGATAATTGGGTTCATATATTAAAAACAACTCCATTTATGTTACATTTCAAATACATTAAGCAGTAACACTGGATATGCGAAAAGAATCTATAAGTTCGGTCTTTAAATATATGGAGGGAATAGGTAAAAATTGTAAAAAGGAATAAGTTTGAAAAAGTATATTTTAATTCTGTTTTTAATTTTTATTGGTTTGACAAGCTTTTATTTTTTAAAACCTATTACGAAAATTAATATTCAACCATTGGGAGAAGTTTCCCCCGAATATATTTCGTTAGTCAAAAAATCAGTTAAAACTTTTTACGGATATGATTGTGAGGTTTTGCCACCAAAAACGATAACCAATGATATGTTAAGTCCTGTAAAAAAACGTATTGACGCTAACAAAGCACTAAGAAACAATCTTTCATTCAATAACTTAATAATCATCACAGAAAAAGACATTTGTCATAATAAAAACAAAGACAATCCTGAGTGGGGTATATTTGGTTTGGGTTTAAGACCGGGAAAAACTTGTATTGTGTCAACTTTCAGATTACATAAAGACGTTTCTAAACAAAAAACCTATGAAAGGCTTAAAAAAGTAGCACTTCACGAAATAGGACATAATTTAGGATTAGAACATTGCACTAATACCAAAGAATGTATGATGAATGATGCTAACGGAACGATTCAGCAGGTTGATAATGAAAAAGTGTGGTTTTGTGAAAAATGTATGAAACAGATAAAAAAATAACTTAAACATCAAACCGATGAAACTTATAGTATTATTATTCAATTTGTTATTTTTAGGAACACCGTCATCTACAAGTATTGTAAATAAAGCAATAGCAATTCATAAACAATATAAAGTAACCAACGACAAATATGTAGTGATGGTTGATTATTCTAAATCAATTGACGAAGAAAGACTTTATATTGTCAATACCAAAACAGCTAAAATTGAAATGTCTTCAATTGTGAGTCACGGAGTTTTTAGTGGTAAAGAATATGCTACTGATTTTAGTCATGTAAAAGATTCATATAAGTCAAGTTTAGGAGCTTATCTTACCGAGAATACCTATTATGGTCATTTTGGGTATTCTCTATATTTAAAGGGTTTAGATAAAACAAATTCTCTTGCTAAAAAGAGAAAAATCATTTTTCATTCCTCAAAAATAATGCACACAAAATGGTCTTTTGGTTGCTTTTCTTTACCTGAAAAAAATACAAGAAAAATAATAGATATGATTAAGGGTGGGTGTTTAGTGTATGCTTATAAATAAAAGACTATTAACATTAATAGTCAAATGATTTACTGTTATTTTTTCCAAATAAATCTAAAATAGTATCTAAATTGATAAGAACTATTTTAGATTTATTATTTCTTTTTATCCCGAATCACCCATAAATGCAATTTAAAATTAAAACTAATAATAATGAAACCATTTAGTCTTTTACTGATGTGTCTGTTTAGTTTTAATTACTAAGCATATGTTATTACTTAAGTCTTCAGAAAATTTAGCACTTAGTTATAAATAATTCATTTACTCTTGAGCACTATTCATATATCCTTCGACTACTTCTATTTTTTATTTATTTACAATATTTATCGATAATTTGAACGACCTTTTTATCGCCTAATTTTTTAGCTTTTTCCCAATCTAGACATGCTTCCTTTGGTTTTTTTATTAATAATTTAGCATTGCCTCTAAAAAAATATGATTCACTATCATTAGAATCAATTTCAATTGCAGATGTAAAATCCTTTATGGCTTCACTATAATTCTTTAAATTATAGTTAGTCAAACCTCTATTACTGTAACCAATTTTTGATTTAGGATTTAATAACAAACCCTTTGTTAAGTCAGAAATTGCAGCACTATAATCATTTATGCTATTTTTTGAATTTCCTCTATTTATGTATGCTTTGCTATAACTTGAGTCTATTTTAATTGTATTACTAAAATCAGAAATAGCACCAATGAAATCTTCTAAATCATCTTTTGCACTTCCTCTCATATAATAGGAATCAGCTAAATTAGTTTTAAGAGATATTGATTTTGTAAAATCAAATATTGCTCCTTGATAATCTTGTAATAAATATTTAGATAGTCCTCTATTATAAAATGCACTTCCATAGTCTTGACTTAATTCAATTGCTTTGTCATAATCTAGAATTGAACCACGGTAGTTATTTATTTTAAATTTAACAACTCCCCTATTGTAATAATAAAATGAAACTGGTTCTAACAAAATAGCATGAGTAAAATCATCTATGGAACCTTTAAAATCTAAAATTTCAGATTTCACACATGCCCTGTTATAATAAAAATAAGAGTAAGGTTTTAATTCTATTGCTTTTGTATAATCATCTATCGCACCTTGATAGTCTTTCTTTTTATATTTATTCACTGCATAATAAAAATAATCTTCGTGAGTAAAATCAGATTTTTTTTGAATATAATTAAAGGAAGAATCACTACTAGCATTATTAAAACCATTTACAATTGATTTTAATCTTTTTGATTTTGAAGGATGGTCTGAAGTTGAATCATCTTCATCGTTTGTTAGTAAATTAACTACTTCTGATGTTTGTGATAAATTAGCTCCAAGTCTTGCTAATATAAAGCCCGCAAATTCGTCAGCCTCTAACTCTTGTAATCTTTTTATTTCTAATGTTAATATTTTTTTTTCGTTAGATTCTAACAAATGCCTATTTAAATGATGTCCCACCTCGTGGGCTAAAATAAAAGTGTTTGCCCAATAACTATTAGCAGTGTTTATAGTTTGATTAATAAATTCCTTGTTGAATAAAATAAACCTCAACCCTCTATAAGAAATTGCTAGAGCATTATGAACATTTTCATTTGATTTAACGACAAATCGATTAGGATTACCAACTATACCAAGTATTTTTTTTAATTCTCCGTCAGCAATTGAATCATTTTTGAAATTATTATTTTCAATGTCAATATAAATTCCTTTACCATAATCAAAATTATAATTATCTAAAGTTTGACCAAAAGAAAAAATGGGCGCAATAAAAAAAAATATTATAAATTTTCTCATCATTTATTTACAATACTTACTTAGAAAATCATTGGCGTCCATTTCACCTAATTCTCTTGCTCGTTTCCAATCAGAACAAGCATTTTTTCTTTGGTTTAAATTAAAATTTGCAACACCTCGATTATAATAAGCTAGTCCAAACTCAGGATTTAACGCTATCGCTTTATTTAAATCTTGAATAGCAGCTTTAGCATCATGCATACTATTTTTTGCATTTCCTCTACTGTTGAATGCTTCAAAATATTTTGGATTTAAAGCTATTGCTTTTGTAAAATCAGTAATTGCTCCAACATAATCATTAGATTTAGACTTTGATAAACCCATATTGTAAAACTCTACTGAAGTTTGGCCAAAAGAATTTATTCCAAAAATTAACATCAAAATTATTAGTGCTTTTTTCATATTTAATATTATTTAATTTTATTGGTTATTAGCGTATTCTTCTGCAATTTTAGCACTTTGTGCAGCATTATTCATATACTCTTCGGCAGTATTCATGTAATCCTCAGCAGTATTCATATATACTTCAGCATTATTCATATAATTCTGCGCATCAGTAGCATAATCACCAGCCTCATCCACAGATCCGCTAGCTTCTTCAGCGGACGTATTAGCTTCATCAGCAAATCCGCTTGCTTCATTTACTTTTAAATGTCTTTTATTTTTAATTTTACTTTTTTGAACATTAAATCTATTTTCATTCGTATTTGAATTGATATGATTTTCAAAAATAATAAACATATAAATATTAGAAAATAATGAAAGAATTAACATTAGAATAATTAAATTTTGTTTGTTAACTAAAAATTTAAGTTTCGTCATTTTATCTAATATGGTTGGGTAAAAACTCTTTCTAATCAAATTCCATAAATCAGGGTCTTTTAATTGTAATAGCGTATTTATTTCAGGGATATAATGAATATGGGTAATGTAAAACATACTGTATACACTGAATTTCGAATTAATACTATCCTGAGATAAAATTTTTTCAATAATTGAATCCAAGTTTTCGTCCTTTGTTGCTTGTACCATTTTTTATTTATTTAAAGTTTATTATACCATCAAATCTAGATATTACTTATTTTAATGAAGCACATTCCATTAATATTCAATAAATCCTATGTAAAAATTTATAAAGTTTATATTTTTTAAAGTCTCAATGAATTCGTTATCACTTACATTAAATAATAATCTAAAAACATTTTTATCATTTCTTATATATATTTTTTTGTATACTTCTTGATTTGCAGTAATTTCAAAAGCGTGAATTTTATTTGAACGGTTGTTATTTAACAACAAATATAATTTTTGAGCTTTTCTGACGCAATTTGGTTCCCTTGACCAAATTCCATTCGAATTAATATTTGACCAATTGGTGTTATTGGAATTTAAATTTAAATTTAGCTTCTTATTTACTTCTTTAATAGCTTTGTCTTTTGTCATTTTATTAAATTTGAATTTATGTAGTTAGATTATTGTTGATAGCATTTAATAATTTTTTTGCACTACTATCGTCAGGCGACAATTTTAAACAGGCAATTAAATCCTCTTTTGCTCTTTCATCTTGATTTAACACATATTGATAATATACGGTTGCTCTTTGATAATAACTATCTGAAATTTTATAAAACGATTCTATTTCATTATTAAAATAGATAGCCATATCAAAAGCCCTAATTAATTCCGAATCAATTTCATTCAACATCATTTTACAAATACCTAAATAGTGATATAAATAAGATTGATTCCTATTAGGGTTTACCGATATTGCCATAGAGAAATCCTCTTTAGCTTCTTTAATCTGATCCAAGTGAAAGTACCATCTAGCTCGTATAGCATATAAATTTTCTAAGTCTATAGTTGCTGCATTTTCCTCTAATGCATAAGATACAGGTGAGACACCTTTTATCAATGGTATTCTGTTTATCATAGTAGTTAAAATATGGATTGCTTTATATGGATCAGCTTCTGTTTGTAAACTTTCATCTAAATCAAATAACTCTTGAATATCTACTTTTTCAGATTCGATTAAAAACCCATGTCTTTCTGTTTCTGAAACCACATTATCATCATAAAAGTTATACTTTTTTGTTTGATATGTACTCTCTTCTTCATTATTAGTTAGTTCATTAAAAAAATTATCTTCACTATTAATCTCTAATGTTGTTGCTCCTTCTTCTATTTGTTCTTTTACTCCTTTTAACAATAAAACCCCTAAAACCTCACCGTTTTTTGGTTCAAAATCAGGATGTTCTTCACATAATTCAAAATAAAGTGGTAAAAAAAACTCTTCCCCAAGTTGTAAAACCAAACTTAATTGAATTTTCAAAAATATCAATTCAGGTTTTGATATTGGTGACTTGATTTTATCAATTGTATCAAATTTTTCAATCCAATTAGAGACTTGTTTTAAATGTAATTCTAATTCTGGACGCTGAAATGATTTTCTATTAATTGAATCTTTAATTTTTGCAAAATCTTTTGTTGTAATCGGTTTGATATTCATCAATAATTCAAATGCTTCTTCATTATCAGGGTCAATATCATCAATTATATCTTGTAAACATTCAATTGCTTCATCTCTATTTCCTTGTTTTATCAAAGACTTAGCTTTGTTTAAGCACTTTTCCGCTCTTTCCGATGTCACCTCATTTTTTACTTTTTTTAATTCTTCAACAGATATTGGAGCGACACTCATCAAAAGTTCTATTGCTTCATCATCTTCACGGAAGAAACCAAGAACCTTTTTTAAATCTTCAACAGCCTCATTTCTGTTTTCTAATTTTAGATGAATTTTTGCTCTAGTTAAATAATGTTCTGATGTCTCTGAATCATTTTCTAAATCAATTTCGATGCAAAGAGTACTACTTGCCATCGCTAATTTATACTCACAAGACAACAGATAACCATTTGCTAAAGTGTCCAAATACGGAGGATAATTTGGAATCAAATCTAGGGCTTTTTTAACTGAGTCGATACCCTCAATATATTTATTGTCATCATAAAACTCATATGCTTTATCATTAAATAAGTTTGCTTGTTCTGCTAATGTATATTGATTTTTAATTATATCTGAAAATTTTTGCTCTGAAGTTTTTTGCTTTTTAAAGAAATCAAATAATCCCATTTAATTAATGTTTTTTAGTTTATAAAATACTATCTCATGCTTCTCGTAATCAGATTGTAAGTACTTACGTCGAATTTTTTATAAAAATAGTAAAATTCTTGTAACTAAAAAGTTTGAATCATCACCACATAATCTGAAAACACTTTTATTTTGTCAACTTGGGACAATGAGCTTGTTTTTTTTCTTTTGCCTTTTTGAGTAGTTACTGGAACCAAATCGACGATGTTCTTTAGTAGTACTGATTTTATGGCGTAATTCACATTTTCACTGTCGTATTTTTCTTTATTTAGTCTAGACACAATAATACCGACAACATTTCCTAAATCATCAAAAAGAGGTCCTCCACTATTTCCGCTTTGTATTGGTGTTGTCACTTGGTATTTAGTAACATCTTCATTAATACCTGTTAAAGAACTAATTTTACCATCTGTAAATTTCACTGTTTCTCCCATAACATCCGCTAAGGGATAGCCCAAAGAAAAAACTTCATTTCCTACAGTAATTGTCTCTGAAGCCAATTGATATGGCAGTATTGGTAAAGGCACAAAAGTACTATCGGTAATTTTTATAACCGCCAAATCATTTGTTTTATCTGTTTGAAAAACAGTTGCTTTAAATTTTTTCTTTATCCCATTTTGTTTGCATAAAACCCAAATTTCTGATGCATCTTGAATTACATGATAGTTTGTGGCAATGAATCCCTCATTGTTTACATAAAAACCAGTTCCGCTTCCATTCCAATTGAACTTTCCTGTTTCCAGGCCGTTCTCAACTGATTCGTATGTTTCTGTATCCTTGAAAACAAAACTCTTTACTATTATCGATGGGGAATCAACCTTTTCCTCATTTAATATTAAGATTTTAAAGGCACTTCCCTCCCATTCTTTTAATTTCTGGGTTTCCACTAAAACACCATTAATTGAATAGTAAATAGCATCCTCTTTTTTTGTTATTTTTAGTACGTTTTCACCTCCAACTTCAGTATTAATTGAAGTAGTCTTTTCAAACTTGCTGTTTAAATACAAATTGTCTTCTAAATTTTCAATGGAGTAAGTCCCTTCATTGGATATCAAGAATCGGTTGGAGGTGTTTTCAATTTGATTTTCATTCCATGAAATGCCATATTTCATCTTGGTATTATCTGTGTTTTTAAAGGTAACTTCTAAGGAAATATCATCGTAATTTTTCCATGATACATTTAAATTTATATTAAAGTTCTTATTGTTCTTCTCTTTTGAAAAAGCAACCTCAATACCTTCTTTGATTTCTTTGAAGTAGGAATCGTCACTTGCAGACCAATCACTTTGAATTTCAGACTTTATAAAATAATTTGAAATTACTGCCTTACATTTTTTATATTCATTGCATACGTGACATATTGGTTCCCGAGTACCATTGGTAAATTTTACTATACTTTTAATTGAACCATCTTGGTAATTTGTTAACCAGTTGCCGTTTTTCCAACCGTCAACCAAAATGCCCTTTTCGTAGATTTTCTTATTGTCGAAGTAACTGATATAACTGCCGTTTTCCTTTCCATTTACATAAGTTTCTTCATAATTTCTCTCTTTGTTTTCTTTATTATAAACCCAGACACCGTTTTTCTTCCCATTCAAATAATCACCTTCAGAGCTAACGTTTCCATTTTTATAATAGATTATTGACTTGCCATTTAATGAATCCTTTTCATAATGATAAAGTGACTTAATCATTTTATCATCATCATAATAAATCCAAAGCCCATCCTTTTTGCCATTGTCAAAATTACCTTCACAAGTAATATTTCCATTCTTTGAAAATTCATTGTAAATTGAAATAAATTTAGATTTAGCAATTGCCTCATAATTAAATTCGGTACAGTAGAATAAAGAACGAGTTTCTCCCGTTTTATAAAACGACTTGTACTCGTTTTTATCTGATGTTGTAAGTTCTATGTAATATTCATAATCATTACTATCGGCAATATCCCAATTTAGATTATAATAAATTTTCTCTGGTTGAGCATAAATATCAGAGGAAACATAAAGCAATAAGATATGGATTAAAAATAATTTTTTCATTTTTTGATTTTTTAGTGGTTAAAATAAATTCTAAACTATCTAATTTTCTTGTAGGTTAAAGTTCCATTATCATCTCCTGAAATAGTACAAATCAGAGTTGATTTGTCAAGGAAAATAAATTCAGATTCCGTATTCCAATTGGTTTCTTTAAAATTGGTTTTTACATACAAATTGGTTTTGTTAAAATTCAAAGAAATTATATCAAGTGGTGCTCCGGATATAGCGCTAAATTCTGCCATTTGCATATTATTGCTGCAATCTTTCCAAATAACAATATGTGAATTACCTTCAGAGGACCAAAATCCAATGTAATCTTCATTTGTAAATTCAATAGCTGATTTAGTTTTAATATTACCTGCTGCATTATGAATTTGGGCACTTGCAATAAAGCTTGCAAACAAAACGGTTAATAAGATTATTTTTTTCATAATATTTTAATTTAATTTATAATTTATTTGAATTTAGTATAAGTGATGATATCTTTTATTTGACCTTTAACCTCACATTTTAAAGTGTATTTATCTATAAATGTAAAGGCTGACTCAGTTTTCCAATTTGTTTCTTTAAAAACAGTCTTAACTACTAACTTTTCATCAATTAACTTCATTGACAAAAGAGTCAGCAATGCTCCATCAACAGTACTAAATTCAACCATTTGCAAATTTTTATTAACATCTTTCCAAAACACTAGCTGAGTAGCGTGCTTATCAG
>JGI25917J50250_1000370_pt1 | contig 12317 bp, 11 predicted proteins | sample LauGreSBDMM110SN_4_FD_50250 | JGI IMG/M metagenome (IMG submission 50250) | reverse complement strand
ATCAATTGGAATGGCCGTCCTTTAGCGGGTCGTGCCGATCTGGAGCTCAAACTCACAGAGGCGGCAGCCACTCAACCGCAACCCGAATTGCACATTCGCTCACACGCCAAAGCCAAGTACGAAGCAGTGGCACTGGTCATGGCCAGTGCGCAGCGCTTGGGGCTCAACAAGCTGGGCATTGTGGGCTCTGAGCAATTTGTGAATTGAATAAACAGGAAAGCCAAAAATATAAACAAGTATTCATCTCATAGATTCACCCCAAGCAACACCATTAACATCTCGAAGCTTGTAATGCAGTTTTCAGCAAAGGCGCTACCCAAAAGAAGAGTGACATCCTGCGCAAATACAGTTGTCCGCTAGAGGCTTCAAGAGCAAGTAGCAATGCTGATTTGATGAGTTTTTTTCATTGCGAGTGTTTCGTAATTTAAGATTTAAGTCAAATGGGCTTGTGCCTAAATTCAGCATCGGCTAGGTTGCAGTAAACCTTGAGCCTTCAAGCTTGTCAACAGTGCTTGTTCTGAGTCGTCGCTCAAGGCAATTTTTTGAAGTTGTTGCAACTTGTTTGCAGCATCAGGCTCATGTTGAAATTGTGGCAGTGCTTTCATCAAGCGCTGGAAATTACGCCAGCCCCGACTGTGAGTGTCGCCGTAGCCTTTGACCAACTGCTGCGCTCGAATCACTTGCAAGGCAAGCTTTTCGTTAACTTTCAGCAGTCCTGTAATTGAGCTCAGCCAAGCGCTGATACGCTCTTGTTCAATTGAATAACGCAAAGAGAAAGGTCTTGTGGACCGCAGCGAGGCAACAGCGTATAACAACAAATAACCCCTGAGGGAAGTGGTTTTGACAATCCGGCCCTGTTTTGTGAAACGTCCTAGCAGTTGCCGTGCCCATGTCGTCTGGAGCAGCCATCTTCCTAAAGCGGTTGGAAGTGTATCTGCAATTTCTTCTAAGCGAGGATGTAAAAATTCGTTAATGTCTAACTGTTGTGCTTCATTTTGTTTAACTTCAAGACGCACTCTTTCAAATCTAGAGCGACGAATTTTCAAATCAGCCACGCGAACCGTGTCCTCATAACTCATCCACAATGCCAAGTGCCTGGCTGATTCGTTCACGATATCGTCGCCTAAATCGTTGGCAGGGGCCATTTGGTTCAATGACGCCAATCTGTCCAAATAAAGTGTGGCGTAAGGCTCACTTTGATAGTCAGTTAAGCGGGCAATGCCAGCCAAAAGCTTGGCATGAGCGGCGGGTCGGAATTCATTGCGAATTCTACTCGCCATGTCTTGAAGTCGTGGGCCTACCTCTGGCAGCTTTGTTTGAGAGATTGCTTCAGATTGAGGCAATGGGGCAAGTATTCCCGTCCTCAATTGACGTCCCGCTTCTTCATAAGCGGCTGCAAATGCCTGAAGGCTAGAGGCCACCCCAATCCTACCGCGTTGAATGGTTTCTTCAAATTGTTCGCGGGCGAAGGGCAGTTGGCCAGACGCTGCCAATGCGCCATACAAAGCAGGTCCAATCAAGCTTCCAAAATTTTCTGATATCGCCGAAAAATCGGCAGCAATGAATTGCTTTGCAGCGGCTTTGGCGCCGGCTAGTAACTTGTCAGAGTCCATTCGCCCATCCCCCATGGCAATGCGCTCTGTCATTGCATACACACGGTGAGAAGAAGTAATCAAGGTAGTTCGCTGTGGGTTCACCAAGCCGCGCTGAAGTGCGCGGCCCGCTTCCATCAACTCAGAGGCCAGCACGATATCGACATGACCAGGAAAGGGGCTGAGCGCGAAAACCGGTTGCCTTCCTTCAGGAATGCTGGCCTTGTCAAACATTTCAAGGTAATAAACAGTGGCACCGGTTCGTTGCGCGACGCCGGGAACTGAAGTGGTTTGAGCCACAAAACCATTGTGTTCCGCTAAATCCACCAGCCAGTCTGCGAGCACGCCACCGCCTTCACCACCCATTGCCAAAATGGCAATGGTGATGGCGCGGGATTGGGGTTTTGTCGTGGTCATTGGTTTCATTCAGACCGCAGCCGAAATGCCCTCAAGCCTGCGCTCAATTCGATTTTGTAATCGGCCAATGACCCAGTTGCGAATTTTTACTTTGAACCTGTCCCATCCGCTGGGATTGTTGATAATTTCAGCTCGGTAAAAAGAGGGGCACAAAACGGCCGCATGGGCCACTTCTCCGCATAAACCGCAGCCCACGCAGCTGTCGGCCACCGCTACAACGGGATCCGTTCGCAAGGAATCTGGATTGGTATTGATGCTCAAAGAAGGGCAGCCCGACAAGCGAATGCAGGAGTGGTCACCGGTGCAAGTGTCTGGGTCAACGCCAAACTTTTCACGAACGACACGCTCGCCTTGTTTGATACGTTGCTTAATTTGCGGCTTCACTCTGCGCTGGCGGTTGAGCATGCATTCACTTTGCGCCACGACCACCTTGGGGCCTTTGGTTTGAGTGGTCAAGGCATCACGAAGTGCGCCTCGCATTTGATCCAGGTTATAGGTGTGCGTGACAGTTTTGACCCAGTCCACCCCAACACCTTTGACAGCCTTTTCAATCGTGTTGTTGGTGCTTCGAATCGGATTGATGGCTTTGGAAGATAAAACGTCTTGGCCGCCTGTTGCTGCTGAATAGCCATTGTCAACCACCAATAAAACATTGTCGGTTTGATTGAAAACCGCATTGCCTACGCCACTGGTCAGTCCGTTATGCCAAAAGCCGCCATCGCCCATGATGGCCATGGTGCGGTGCTCTGTTTTTGGTGTATTGAAGGCGGAGGCACCAGCCCAGCCCAATCCGTAGCCCATGGTGGTAGCACCGATGTTGAAGGGCGGCAAAATAGAAAAGAGGTGACAACCAATGTCGCAACTGATGTGTCGGGGCCCGAGTTCTTTTTCTAAGAGTTTGATGGCGGTGAAGATGGGACGTTCCGGGCAACCTGTACAGAAAGAAGGAGGGCGCGGTAGAACTTGCGCTGTGGCATCTGCAACAGCCTTGATCATCAGGGCCGTACTTTGAACTGCTGGCACTGAATTTGATGACGCACTTAGCAATTCAGGCGCATAACGTTCAACAAAACTTTTCACGCCTTGCAAAATGACGCCACCCGTGTACTCGCCCGCCATGGGAAGAAATTCTTTGCCATGAACGCGTGTCTGTAAATCAGCTTTGCGCAAGATGGTGTGGATATTTTGTTCGATGAAGTCCGGTTGACCTTCTTCCACAATAAGTAGCCCGCGTTTGCCCGTGCAGAAAGTCTTGAACTCATCGTCCACAAGCGGATAGGTCACATTCAAAACATAAAGCGGAATTTTGGATTCACCAAAGGCATCGGCCAAGCCCAATACTTCCAGTGCACGGAGCACACCGTTGTACATGCCGCCTTGCAAGACAATGCCAAAGTCTTTGGCTGAGCTTGAAAAAAACTCATTGATCTGATGTTCTTGGATGAACTTGACAGCAGCAGGCCACCGATCTTTGATCTTTTCTTGTTCATGCATGTAGCTAGAGGGTGGTAGCACTATCCGATTGACATCTCGTTTGGGATGTTCAATGGCATCTTTCAACGTGAAGGCGGGGCGCACATTGTCTTTTGTAGAAAAGTGCCCATGCACATGACAAGCGCGAATTCGGAGTTCCAACATCACAGGTGTATTGCTCGCCTCAGACAACTCAAAGCCTTTTTCCACGGCATTCACAATGCTGGGTAAATTGGGCCTGGGGTCTAGCAACCAAACTTGAGATTTCATGGCGAAAGCATGTGAACGCTCCTGCATGATGCTTGAGCCTTCACCATAGTCCTCGCCCACAATGAGCATGGCGCCGCCAATCACGCCCCCTGAAGCTAAATTGGCCAGAGCATCAGATGCCACATTGGTGCCGACTGTTGATTTAAAGGTCACGGCGCCACGAAGTGGGTAGTTCACAGAGGCAGCCAAGGTGGCGGTGGCGGTGGCTTCAGAGGCGCTGTGTTCAAAATGAACGCCCAAATCAGACAAAATATCGTTAGCGTCGGTGAGAACGTCCATCAAATGTGAAATGGGCGCGCCTTGGTAGCCTGCGACGTAAGAAACACCGGACTGCAGCAAAGCCTTGGTCACCGCCAAAATACCTTCGCCGTGGAATTCTTTCCCAGCACCCAGCTTGAGTTTTTCGACTTCTGCAAGAAATGAACGTTCTGCCATTTGGGTGTGCCTTTTTTAAACGAATTCAGATGTGAATTTATAATTTAAAGCAATTTAGGCCAGTTTTCCATATTCGGCAAATAGATAAATCAAATGATTCGCATTGATTTCATGAATAATAGGGCTTAACCCTGAGGAGGCAATTGTTATGAATTTTCGACAACTTGATCTCAACCTTTTGCGAGTGATGGTGGCCATTCACAGAACAGGTTCGGTCACTTTAGCGGGTAAGTCCTTGGCTTTGTCTCAACCCGCCACAAGCAATGCCTTAGCTCGTTTGCGTGACTATTTTGAGGATGAGTTGTTTGTTCGGTCACCTACTGGACTAACACCCACAAGATTGTGCGAGCAGTTGGCAACAGATGTACATGAACAATTGCTGGCCATGGAGTCTATGTTGATAGGCCGACAAGAGTTTGAGCCTGTAAGCGCTGAGGTACATTGGAAAATATCTTTGTCCGATCTGGGCGAAATGATGTTTCTGCCAAGACTGGCTGCTGCGTTGCGCGCTGATGCGCCTCATGCCCGCTTGTCTAATATCTCCGTCAACGCAGCCCAGGTCACTGCGGCACTTGAGTCTCGGGAGATTGATTTGGCTTTGGGCATCTTGGCGCCAGAACATCGCGGTATCCGTTCAGAGTTGCTATTCAATGAACGGTATATGGCATTAACTTCATTGAATTGGAAGCCCTTGAGTGGCAGACTGGGTAAAACCTTGACTTTAGAACAGTTGCGGCAATCTGGCTTTGCAGTAGCGTCACCCACTGCAACTTTTCACGGCAGTGTAGAAAAAATGCTGACAAAAATGAAGTTGGAAGAGCGAATTTTTTTGCGATCAAGACACTTTAGTGCCATGCCCGATATTGCGCGGCAAACCGATTTGATTGCCATCATTCCGGAGATGTTTGTGCGTGAGTTGCAGTTGCGCCAAGACCTTCGAATTTGGGACATCACCGATGCACCAGTTTATGAGGTGCGAATGGTTTGGCACAAAAGTACTGACAATGATTCTCGTCATATTTGGATGCGAAGTCAGGTTTGCAGTTTGTTTCAGCGCCATTTCAAAGTTCCTACAAAACGTTGACAACACAGGGCAAGATTGAGAGATGGCACCAGACCCTAAAGAACTGCGTCTTGCTAGAGCACTACTACCTGCCAGGAGAGCTAGAACAATCGGTGGGGGAGTTTGTGGCGTACTACAACCACCAGCGGTATCACGAAAGCCTGAGCAATGTAACCCCAGCCGATGTGTACTTTGGCGATACTTGAAGAGAGGAGAAGGATCAAAGAGCAAACAATCCAAAGCAGAAGACTACAACACAGATGGGAAACCGTTTAAACTTTAAAACCATTGAGCCAATCTCTCCTTTAAGAAATTAACCCATCTGTCTCNAACCATTTGAAGACGGACAGGGACAGATCAAAGCTGATGTTTTGGGGGTACCAATTGCACCATTCGTTGACCATGAACTTACTTCTCAGGGCTTGGCTGCAATACTTTCTGTGGCCACTGGGCAGGTGGCTGATTTGGTAGAAGCTAGTCGGCGCTTTAACGCTATAGAGCGATGGATCGAACCGCAACAGTCAACACGCGGAGCACATCGAGCGGCTTACGAGCGCTACAGGTCCGCATCGGCATGCCTTGAGCCTAGCTTCGTAAGTGCCACGATTACCTGATTTTAAACATGTGAGGCTAACTGAGCACAAAATTAAGTTGCTTCCACATTTGCTTCCACACCTCTGTAGACCCCTTGTAACCTATTGATTTAATTGAGGTTTTATTTCTTAAAGCTGCTCATAATCCTTTGGTCCCAGGTTCAAGTCCTGGTGGGCCCACCACTTAAAAAGCGACTTATTCGAGTCGCTTTTTTCATGCCTTTTAGCTGCAGATACACGCATTTAAAAGCAGTTTTCTCGAGTGAAACTGCGAATTTTCTGTTCAGTAAACACAGAACAAATCTCAAGTGTTATTGACAGCTAAAAACCGCCTAAATTTGCTTAAAAACCAAGCAAATTTCCCTGTTTGTTCCACACTGCTTCCACACTCTTGGTTCGACTCCTATAAGTCATTGATCTGTATGAGGAAAATATTTCTTAAACGGATTTTTTGTTTGTTTAAGAAAATGTCCCGTGATGATCAATGTATGGACAAAAATTACAAGCGAAAAAGTTAAACGCTAGCCTTGGGACTCGAACAAGTTTTTGGAAAAGTTAGACGTTTGGCTTGGGGCTCGAACATGATTTCGGTCGTGTGTAGCGCGGACAAATAGCCATGGTGTTTGATTTCTTATAGATTCACGTGGCTTTATTGAACTTTCACGCCAAGAGAATCACACACCCGATTGAGGTTCCGAATCGTCACTCGTTAAGTGATGTGCAAGTGCATTTCTTATGAACTGCTTTTCGTAGTGGCGATTACGCCTGCTCTTTTTTGCTGAAGACCGCTGGCCCAAGCGTTTATCAACAACGATAATCGAAAGTGCACTGAGGTCATCTAGCGCTTTGATAGTTTTGGGTGAGTTTCTACGTGCCATTTTGATAACGCCTTGACCTTATCCTTGACCTGACAAGTTTCAGTAATCTAGATGAGTTTGGTCAATCCATTAAGTCAGGTTTTGGTTTTACTCGTTGGTGCAGGGTTGACGAGAGCATCGTATTTTTGAAAGATCGATGATTCTCCATTGACGTGGACTAGAAGTACGGAATAAGGATCTTTTCTGCCTTTATAAGCAGGTCCGTCCATGCCTGGCGAACCCACTACCATGCCTGGAACTGTCAGTCCGATGGCCTTGGGTTGTTCGCGTAGTAAGCGACGAATTTCACGAACTGGCACATGCCCTTCAATAACATAGCCACCTACTCGGGCAGTGTGGCAAGAACCCAGTTTGGCAGGCATACCAAGCTGAGCCCGCATTGATTCATTACCGCTTTCAAATACCCGGACAGAGAATCCTGATTTCTCTAGGATGGTCACCCAATCCTTGCAGCAACCACAGTTAGGGTCTTTCCAAACTTCCACAGTTGTTGATTGTGCAGATACTGGAAAGTAAAAAGTCGGTACAACTAGTCCTAACGAACTTAAGACACGAAGTAATTGACGTCTTTGCATCATTTGCGGGATTTGAATTGAGCAACGCTTTTTTTGGGATCTGTGTACTCCTCGCATCCAAAAGTACAAGCTTTATCTAATCGGATTAACATGGTTTCGGCACCTGCTAAGTCATTTTTCAAAAGCAATAGTTACCCGTAGTACTCAAGCGCTCCTCGGTGTTTAGGGTCTTTAGCCAAAGCCAACTTGTATTGATTCTCGGCCTCAAGCAGGTCGGGTGGAGTTTTTTTACGCAGGCTGAAGCCCATCAGGTTGTGCCAGTCAGCGGACTGTTTGTCGCTAGCTTGGGAAAGCAGATTGATGGCTTGATCAAACTTTTTATCAACGATTAGTTGCTTTGCTTGTGACAGCCAACTGGGTGTAGCAGGACCTGCTGGCGATGTATCGGCAGCATTTGCAGAAAACGTCATGCCTAAAATAATACTTAAGAATAGATATCGCATTCATTCTCTCTATGATGACTGATAAATCTTGGTTATTAAAATGTCAGGCTAGGAGGTGTTAGCTAACAATAAACAAGATGTACCGCCGAATCAAGTAGTTGATGAAAAAAATTTTACGTGTCAAAGTTTTTTATCAATTGCTACTGCCCAATTTCCTCTAAGGCCAAAGTACAGACCACCAGCCCAGAGAGAAAAATGCATGTAATCAGTCAGGATGAAGTTCAACAAACTTTCGGGCTTGATAACTGTCCATATGATTCCGGTCACTACGCAGCACATCACAATGCCGCTAAAGCGAGTAATTAAATCACCCAAAACAGCTAAAAAAGCAGTGTCACGAATTTTGGGAATTGTCGCCAGCCCGCCAATCAAAAGTCCTAAGCCAGCTGCTACTTCGCCGTAACAGACGAACCACCAAACAAGTGGCGATATACCCATAGGTTGTCCAGCAGCTGCATCAAATGGAAGCTTGCTGAGTCCTTGATTGATAAACAAAAGCGCCAGGGGTATTCTTAACAGAATATGACTGAGACTGAAGTCAGGAAGCTGATTCCAATAATTTCTAATATTGAAAAAAGTTGGTAGTTTTTGGATAAGCATGTTAATTTTCCTTTTTTTAAAAAATTGAGTTTTTGTCTTTCGCTCCAATGGAGCCTCACGGTTTGCTAGCAAATACTTCTTTCACTCTGCCTTTAATCTCTAAAAGTTTTTGTACTTTTGAGCCCATTTTCATCAGGCTTGCGAGAGATTCGGAGTCCATTTTCTGCACGTCATCAAGCCAATTTGTCATCAGGTCGATGAATCCATGCATTTGTCTCATGCGCTCTTGCGCATGAATGTCAGCCTCAACACTAGGCTGCTCCATTAAAGCGTCGCGCAACATGGAAAGAGTTGGATCAATTTCTCTTTTGCGACGTTCGGCAGCAAGTGTTCGAAAGATTGCCCACATTTCCTCTGGTGCTTGGAAGTACTCGCGCCTGTCATTTGGTTGATGAATTAGTCGAACCAGGTTCCATGATTGAAGCTCCTTCAGGCCCATGCTGACGTTAGACCGAGAGAACCCCAGAGCTTCGCCTAACTCATCTGCGTTAAGTGGCTTGGGTGAGACAAATAGCAATGCATAGATTTGTCCCACTGTTCGGTTGATGCCCCAGCGGCTGCCCATCTCGCCAAAGTGCAGAACAAAGCGTTGGGTTAGGGGTGGCAGGTTCAAAGGTTCTCCAAATTACTGTAATTACTGAAATTTTAGAACTTACAGAAAATCTGAGAAGTTATTACTTTTCAAGGCATTTGTTAGCGCAGGGTTTTTGCGAGGATATTTCAGGGAATAAGCCACTGCCAGGTGTCAGCGCTGAGGCGCGCTCGTCGATGTCCGTCGGGCCCCAATTCCAGCCAGTCCATCTGGAGAACACGGGCGTTTAATAACGCAAAGTGATGTTTGCCACTCTCGGTGTCCGCGTTGCTGTATGCCTCAGGGCGTTCGGTGCCCGGGGCCGCAGGAGCCATGTAATCTGCAGCAGATGCCGACTGCTTGACCCGCTGCCAAAGGGCTTGCAGTTCAGGGCCTTCGGTGGCAACCGAAATTGCAACTTTCACGCGCAACTGCCAGTTAAGCCGAGCGCTCCAAAAGGCAAACACCGCCTTAGGCTCTTTTGCAAGTTCAATGACCTTCTCGCTGCGTGCGTCCGTGTAAACGCAAAGTTTCTGTTGGTTGGCGTCTACCTTACGAAGTACTACCGTGCGGGCATTGGGCGAACCATCGCAACCCACTGTAGCCAGCACAGGAGTTCGCCAGGCATGGTGACGGTCTACGCTGGCGCGCCCAAGCTCTTTCCAGATTTGCTGGCGAATATCTTGCGATGTGTCTAAGCCGTGCTTCATGGCGCTGGAACCGGGCAATCAACGAACCAAGGGCCTAACGGTGGTAAACCCCCCGTCCACAGCAATGACCTGACCCGTCAGCCGAGCGGCACCGTCCCCCAGTAAAAAAGCCATGACATCAGCGACTTGCTCAGCCGACTGGATGCCACCCAATGGGTACTGGCGTGCAGCACCTTCGCGCATGGCTGTCATCTTGAGCATGTTGGCCGTCATGGGCGTCTCGGTCAGACCAGGTGCTACTGCATTGATGCGTAGCCCTTGAGCGGCGTAGGTCGCCGCAGCACTGCGCACCAAGGCCTCAACTCCTCCCTTAGCAGCGGCAATTGCTTCGTGGTTGGCCACACCAATGCGAGCCACTACTGAGCTGGCCATTACGGCAGCGCCGGGGCCGCCTTGAAGTCCAGTAACCCAAGCTTGAAGCATATACACGGCGCTGTCTAAGTTGATGCGCATCACCTCTCGGTAGGCTTGCGCAGTGGTGCGATGCAGAGGTGCAATTAAAGTGCTTCCCACGCAATGCGCAAGCATTGAAGGCGCTGCGCCCAATGACACCTGGCAGGCAGCTATTGCTTGGGCTGCACCCTCTGGCGTGGTGGTGTCTGCAGCGATGCGCAATGCCGCGTCGACATTGGTCAATCGCTCAGCGTCTCGCCCGACTATTGCAACTCGCAGGCCTTGGCTGTGGAGTTGATGAGTAAGAGCCCTGCCAATACCGCCACTTGCGCCTGTAATGAGAACGATGGATTTCATGGTTTGCCTTGAGAAACTTGAGTGAAAAAATGAGCAGACGCTTGACTGCAGGATCGAGGCTTTGCACATGAAACCGCGCAAGTAACTGTTCGCGGGTTGTACCGGCTGGCAGCGGAACAGCCGTGTTGCTGATATCGGCAAAACTCACAGTCGAGCCTGGTTGCAGTGGTTGCAGGTCACGATAGACGGCAATTNCGCGCCTACACAACGGGCAGGCGCCGTCAAANAGAACGGTCNGCGCCNGAGGGCACTGGCTTGAGTTGGCCTGGTTGTTATTCTTCATTGTCTGGTTCAAAAAGGTTCACCATGCTGGCGCTTGTCGGGCCGCTAGCAAATCAGATGCTGTCGCAAAGCTGCGCGAAGCACGAGTCCACCACTGGCTAAATGAGTCGCAACGCCTAGGTACATCAGGAAAAAGCTTGGTCTCCGCTTCGCAAACCGCCAAGCGCGGCAACCAAGGTTCAAGATGCGGTTCGTCCACACTGCGAACCTGGGCGGCGCTCTGCAGCGCCGCACCGAGGGTTGCCACATCACCGTGCCAACGCAGCGTAGCAAGTTCAGTCATCCGGCTGGCAACAAAACGCCAGCGCCGCTCGCTCCAAGGCCAAGCGCGGTGAAAGTCGTTTAGAAGGACGCCCACCACCACCGTGTTGCCGGGCAAGGATGTGGGCAGATTGCCCAGGTTCCAGGGGTGCACCAGCCAGACCTCGCGGCCCACCACTGCTGACGGGTCAGGATTTGTAAAGCCCAGATCGAGAGGTGGTTCTGCCAGAAGGCACGGCTCGACTTGTGTTTCTTTATTGGACGCGTAGTACTCAGTTCGGGCGTGGCGCATAGGTTGCCGAGCGAGTCGGTCCAATGCTTCATAGGACTGGTCGATCACACTGCCCGGGCTGTGCCAGGAAGCAGGCGCATAGCGGGCAACGTTTTCTGCATTAAAAAGGTAAGGCTTACTGCTGCCGGTGCCAGCCACCCACTGCCAACTGAGATGGTTGCTGGCTAGGTCACCGTCAAGCAGATGCCCATAGAGCCAGTCTGCTGCAATCCGCCAGTCCACCTTGCGCACGTGCACAACATAACTGGCAAGCCACATGCGGGCATGGTTGTGCAAATACCCTGTGGCGTACAAGGTGCGCACCGCCATGTCGATAACGGGCACACCGGTATCAGCCTGACGAATATCTTCGGGTAGTAGCGCTGAGTAGCTTGTATGGGGCAGCAGGCCCTCGCGCAAAGATTCAAAAATTTCTTCCCCCCGAAACGCCCAGACATGGCGAAAGTATTCGCGCCAACCCAGTTCAAACACGAACTTGTGTTGCACATCGAGCGAATGCTTGGCGGTCACACCCGCCAGTATCTCGGGCAGGCTGATCAATCCATGGGTGATGTAAGGAGACAAGCCAGTGACCGCACCGTCAATGGCGTTACGGCTGCGCGCATAGTCGCTAGGACGTACGGCAGTGACACGATTCAAAGCAGCTTGGCGTGTGGGCGGGAAAGTATCAAACATTGTCATTGAGCTACGCCGACTTCGCCGCGGCGGATCGCATCTGCACGAATCGTCACGGCTTGCTTTTGGCTGTCCGTCATGCGCGCCACGTTTTTGACCTGTAAAGCCATGCGAGCGTTCTTGGCCAGCAGTGTTTCATGCCGCATCAAAAAATCCCAGTACAGCGTGGTGTACGGACAGGCTCGTTCTCCCTCTCGCAGCGCAGGGTCGTAACGGCAACCTTTGCAAGGCCCACCCATGCGCTGGATGTACTTGCCCGTAGCTACATAGGGCTTGCTTGCCATGAGGCCGCCGTCTCCGTACTGGCTCATCCCCAAGGTGTTTGGCAATTCCACCCATTCGACCGCGTCCACATAGACCGACAGGTACCAAGCGTGAACCTGCTGCGGCCGCACGCCCAGCAGCAGGGCATAAAGGCCCGTGACCATCAGGCGCTG
>JGI25917J50250_1000369_pt1 | contig 12324 bp, 16 predicted proteins | sample LauGreSBDMM110SN_4_FD_50250 | JGI IMG/M metagenome (IMG submission 50250) | reverse complement strand
CCCTCGGCCGGACTTGAACCGGCACTCCCAAAAAGGGCAAGGATTTTAAGTCCTTTGTGTCTACCAATTCCACCACGAGGGCTTTAGTGTTGTAATGCTTATAATGAAATTACATGGGCTTGTTAAGTAGAAATAAATAACTTAACTGCTTAATTTTCTTTTAAACTCAAGTAAATCTTCCAATGTGGATTTTTTTTGCGCGGGTTGTCTTAATAAAAATGCAGGATGAAAAGTAGTTAAAATATCAAAATAGGAATTAATAATTTTTATATTTTTCCATTTACCTCTTACTACGCTTAATGGACCAATATGATTTAAAACTGCTAGATGCCGCTGTAGCACCAAGTAATAATATGACATTTGGGACTTATAATCTCTATGTGTTTGAAAAGAAGTTTTTTAAATTCATTTATTTCTTCAGTTGTAGGCTTTCTATTCTTATCAGGTCTATAATTTACTACATTCGTGATATAAACTTTTGATCTATTGAGATTAATAGATTCCAAAAGACCGTCTAAGAGTTTGCCTGCTCTGCCCACAAAAGGTTTTTGCAACTTATCTTCAGTTCTGCCAGGAGCCTCGCCTACTATCATAACTTTTGCGTCTTTATTGCCGTCTGAAAAAACTAAATTTTTTCCAGGAAAATTTTTATTGAATTTTAACATTGTNTTTTTTAATTTGGATAACTCGCGATCTTTATCCATTAAGANTTTTTAATTTTCTTTAAAATTTTATCTAGAATAATTTTNCACTNTTGTATTTTTTTTTCAGAATAACCTCTTATAACAAGAGCAGTGCCTATTTTTCCTGATTGAAAGAANGGGTAACTGCCAAGACTTAAATCTTTAAATTTCTTTTGCAGTTTTCCTAGGTCTTTTCCTATTTTGCTTTCAGGCAAATTTACTTGCACAGTTACGCTATAAACTTTCTCACCCCTAATTATTAATTTTTCTATAAATGACATCATTGACTGCAGGATTGCGGGAACACCTGGTAGTGTAAAAACATTTTTTACGTAAAAACCAGGCGCTGAACTTGAAGGATTATAAATTAATCCAGCGCCTCTTGGCATCTTTGCCATTTTCTTTCTTGCTTCGTTAAAATAGGAATCTTTATAGTGTCTCTCTAAAATTTGATAAGCTTCTTTGTTATATTCATATTTTCTTTTAAATGCTTTTGAAATTGCAAAGGCCGTAATATCATCATGAGTTGGTCCGATTCCTCCAGTTGTAAATAAATAATCATATTTTTTCCTTAACAAATTCACTGAAGATATAATTGTATCAAGTTTATCAGGAATAATTCTGACTTCTTTTAACTGGACGCCTCTTTCATTTAACCATTTAGCAAGAAAGGATGTGTTGGTGTCTTGAGTTCTGCCGGATAAGATTTCATCCCCAATTATTAAAATAGCTGCGAAAATTCTTTTTTTTTTATTTCGTGTAAGCATCTAAATGATATTAATACTTTTAATGAAATTTGACACTCATCTAATTAAAACAAAATTCATAAAAAGATACAAAAGATTCTTTGTAGATGTGATGTTAAATGATGAAATTCTCACAGCACACTGTCCAAATTCCGGATCAATGATGGGACTTCTTAATGAAGGTGAATATGCATGGATTTCTGAATCAAAAAATACAGAAAGAAAATTAAAATATACTTTAGAAATCTTAGAGCACAATAAAGAGAAAGTTGGTGTTAATACTCACTTAACAAACAGGATTGTAGAAGAAGCGTTGATTAATAAAAAAATAAAAGAACTTGAAAAATTTGATCAAGTTAAAAGAGAAGTAAAATTCAATGATAACACTCGATTTGATTTTTTAGTTTCTAATAAAAACGAGCAAGCTTTTGTAGAAGTTAAAAACGTTACTTTAAAAAGAGAAATAGATTACGCAGAATTTCCTGATGCTCCAACTACTAGAGGACAAAAGCATTTATTAGAGCTTATTAACGCTAAAGAAAAAAAATATCAGGCTTATTTGATATTTCTAATACAAAGGGAAGATTGCAATTTTTTTAAAATATCAAAAGATATTGATAAAAAATACTATGAAAATTTTATAAAAGCTAAAAAAAAAGGCGTTAAATTTTTATGCTATTCAAGTAAAGTAACTGATAAAGAAATAATTCTTAACAAAAAAATAGAAATTAAATATTAATGAAAGTAGAAAAAGAGGAATTTTCTTCTGTTAAAATATATAATGAAGTCGATTTTAATGGTTTAAAAAAATCTGGTGAGCTTGCGGCAAGAGCTTTGGAATATATAGAAAAACTTATTAAGCCAGGTGTTAAAACAGATTTTATTGATCAAGCTGCAAATAAATATCTAAATGATCATGGGGCATTTTCTGCTCCCTTATTCTACAGAGGTTATACAAAATCAATCTGCACCTCTATTAATCATGTGGTTTGCCACGGTATTCCAGGGGATAAAGTTTTAAATGAAGGGGATATTGTTAATGTTGATATCACTTCAATATTAGATGGCTACTATGGTGATACTAGCAAAACATTTTCTGTTGGTAGTATCTCTGTGAAAGCAGAAAAACTTCTTAAGGTCACTTACGAAAGTATGATGGAAGGTATTAAAATTTTAAAACCAGGAATTACTTTAGGCGATATTGGATTTGCTATTCAATCTTATGCTGAATCACATGGTTGTTCCGTTGTTCGAGATTTTTGTGGGCATGGAATTGGCAAAACATTTCATGAAGAGCCTAATATTTTACATTATGGAAAAAAAGGCGAAGGAATGAAGTTAAAAAAAGGCATGGTTTTTACAATTGAGCCAATGATTAATCTAGGAGAATATCATACTAAAGTATTACAAGATGGTTGGACTGCAGTTACAAAAGATAAATCCTTATCAGCACAATTTGAACACACAGTTGGTATAGTTGATAATGGATACGTAATTTTTACTTTATAATAAAATAGTGTTAATGAATTATAACGTATCCAAATGATCTCAAGATATTCACGCGAACAAATTGCAAAAATTTGGCAACCCGAAAATAAATATAAAATCTGGCTAGATATAGAAATCTACGCAGCGGAAGCAATGGAAAATTTTAAAATTATTCCAAAAGGCATTGCTAAAGAAATAAGAAGAAAAGCGAAAATTAATCCTGATAGAATTGATCAAATTGAAAAAAAAGTAAAACATGATGTTATTGCTTTTCTTACATCAATAACAGAAAAGGTTGGTCAAAAAGCAAAATTCTTACATCAAGGAATGACATCTTCTGATGTGCTAGATACTTGTTTTAATATTCAACTTTATCAATCAGGAAAAATTATTTTAAAAGACTTAGAAGATCTTTTAAAAATTTTAAAAACAAAATCAATAAAATATAAAAAAACAGTTTGTGTTGGTAGAAGTCATGGCATTCATGCAGAGCCTGTAACTTTTGGATTAAAACTTCTTACTTATTATGCAGAATTTAAAAGAAATAAAAAAAGAATGGAGCAAGCAATCAATGAAATATCAACTTGCGCAATCTCTGGAGCTGTTGGAACTTTTGCTCATATCAATCCAGGAATTGAACAGTATGTTGCAAAAAAATTAAAATTCAAAGTAGAGCCAATTTCAACACAAGTAATTCCAAGAGATCGTCACGCCTATTTCTTTAGTATACTTGCAATAATAGCATCTTCTGCTGAAAGATTGGCTACTGAAATAAGACACCTACAAAGAACTGAAGTTTTAGAAGTTGAAGAATTTTTTTCAGCTGGACAAAAAGGTTCTTCAGCAATGCCTCATAAAAGAAACCCAGTTTTGTCTGAAAACATTACAGGACTTGCGAGATTAATTAGAAGTTATGCATACCCAGCTTTAGAAAATGTCGTTTTGTGGCACGAGAGAGATATTAGTCATTCAAGCGTTGAGAGAAATATCGGACCAGATGCAACGGTTACATTAGATTTTGTTTTAACAAGACTTGCTAACGTGATTAAAAATTTAGTTGTTTATCCAAAAAATATGCAAAAAAATTTAGAAAAATTTAATGGTCTAATTTTTTCTCAAAATGTTCTGTTAAAATTAACTCAAAAAGGAATGACGAGAGAACTTGCTTATAAAGTTGTTCAAAAAAATGCTATGAAAACATGGTCTGCAAATGAAAGTTTTTTTGATAATTTAAACAACGACAAACAAATTAAATCCAAATTATCCACAGACGATCTTAAAAAACTATTCAACATGAATTCTCATTTAAGATACATTAATACTATCTACGGAAGAGTATTTAAAAGCTAATGGCTAAAGGAAAACAAATATACGAAGGTAAAGCTAAAATATTGTACGAGGGTCCTGAAAAAGGAACTTTAATTCAATATTTCAAAGATGACGCAACAGCCTTTAATAATAAAAAAAAAGCAATTATCGATGGCAAGGGTGTTTTAAACAACAGAATCTCTGAATTTTTATTATCACAGTTAAACCAAATAGGAATTAAAACGCATTTTATAAAAAGATTGAATATGCGTGAACAGCTTATTAAATCTCTAGAAATTATTCCAATTGAAGTAGTAGTTAGAAATATCGCTGCTGGAACTTTTTCAACTAGACTTGGAATTACCGAAGGAACAGATCTTAGTAAACCTATTTTAGAATTTTATTATAAAAATGATGAGCTTGGCGATCCATTGGTTAATGAAGAGCATATTCTTGCTTTGAACTGGGCAACACAAAGTGAATTAATACATATCTCTGAACAGGCTTTAAGAATTAATGATTTTTTAGTTGGATTATTCAGAGGAATTGGAATTAAACTTGTTGATTTTAAGTTAGAATTTGGACGCCAATGGATTGGCGATGAAGTTGAAGTTTTTTTAGCCGATGAAATTAGTCCTGACACATGTAGATTGTGGGATGTTAAAGATGAAAGAAAATTAGACAAAGACAGATTCAGAAGAGATCTTGGTGGATTAATAGAGGCATATCAAGAGGTTGCTCGTAGACTTGGAATCATGCCAGAAGGTTCAAATATTAAAGAAATTAAGACTGGTTTATCAAAAAATTTAACCGCGTTAAAAAAAAAATAAAAACTTGAAGTTACAAGTCATTGTTACATTAAAAAAGGATGTTTTGGATCCTCAGGGTTCAGCAATTAAAAACTCATTGTCTAATATGGGTTTTAAAAATATTGAAAGTTTAAGACAGGGAAAAACATTTGAAATAATTGTAAATGAAAAAGATGAAAAGGTTGCTCTTTCCAAAGCTAAAGATATGTGCGAAAAACTTTTAGCAAATCTGACGATTGAGGACTATTCAGTAAAAGCCATTAAAGAATGAAGGCCAGTGTCATTGTTTTTCCTGGCTCTAANTGTGATCGNGATGTTAAAATTTCCCTTGAAAANTTTGGTATAAAAACCTCAATGGTATGGCATGCNGATGCCAAGCTTCCAAAAACAGATCTTGTTGTTCTTCCAGGAGGATTTTCATATGGAGACTATTTAAGATGCGGAAGTATTGCTTCTAAATCAAGAATTATGAAAGAAGTTACAGCTCACTCAAAAAAAGGTGGGTTAGTAATGGGTATTTGCAATGGTTTCCAAGTTCTCGTTGAATCTCAACTTTTGCCTGGCGTTTTAATAAGAAATATTAATCTTAAATTTATATGCAAAAATATAACTGTAAAAGTAACCAACAATAAAACAAATTTTACTTCTAAAACTAGCAGAAATTCTGTTCTTGAAATTCCAATCGCTCATAATGAAGGTAATTATTTTGCAANCAAAGATCTAATTAACGAANTAGAAGATAACAANCAAATTGTACTACAGTATTGTGATACNGCCGGAAATATTAATGAACAATCTAACCCCAATGGTTCAATTAAAAATATTGCAGGAATTATAAATAAAAAAGGAAATGTATTTGGTCTAATGCCTCATCCTGAAAGAGCATCAGATGAGCTTTTGGGTGGTATGGATGGATCGATAATTTTCAAATCTTTAAAATAATTATGCAAAAAGTTAGTAAAGAACTCGCAATAAAACACGGTCTAACAGCGGAAGAGTATAATAAAATTATTAAATTAATGGGTAGAAACCCAAATTTAGTAGAGCTTGGAATTTTCTCAGCAATGTGGAATGAACACTGTTCATATAAATCCTCAAGAATTTGGCTTCAGACTTTGCCCACAAAAAATAAATATGTAATTCAAGGGCCGGGTGAAAATGCTGGGGTTGTTGATTTTGGTGATGGCGACGTTGTTATTTTTAAAATTGAAAGCCACAACCACCCTTCTTATATTGAGCCCTATCAAGGTGCTGCAACCGGCGTTGGTGGAATATTAAGAGATGTTTTTACAATGGGTGCAAGACCTGTTGCTAATCTAAATTCAATAAGATTTGGCTCACCTAATCATGAAAAAACAAAATATTTATTAAATGGAGTTGTTTCTGGGATTGGTGGATATGGAAATTGTATAGGTGTTCCAACTGTAGGCGGTGAGACTGAATTTGATGAATGTTATAATGGAAATATTTTAGTCAACGCAATGAACATTGGCGTTGCTAAAAAAAATAAAGTTTTTTATTCAATAGCAAGTGGCGTTGGGAATCCTGTTGTTTATGTTGGTTCTAAAACAGGCAGAGATGGAATCCATGGAGCAACAATGGCATCGGCTGAATTTGATGATGATTCTGAATCAAAAAAACCAACCGTTCAAGTTGGCGATCCCTTTACTGAAAAATTATTGTTAGAAGCATGCTTAGAGTTAATGCAAAAAAAATCGATAGTTTCAATTCAAGATATGGGAGCTGCTGGTCTTACTTCTTCGTCTATAGAAATGGCATCAAAGGGTAACCTTGGAATCAAAATAAATTTAAATTTAATTCCTTGTAGAGAGAACAATATGACTCCTTATGAAATTATGCTCTCTGAAAGTCAGGAGCGAATGTTAATAGTTTTAAAAAAAGGTAAAGAAAAAGAAGCTAGAAAAATATTTGAAAAATGGGGATTAGATTTTGCAATTATAGGACAATTAACAAATTCAAAAAAACTTGAACTAGAATTTAACAAAAAGAATGTATGCAGTATTCCAATTCATTCATTAGGTGATAATGCGCCTAAATATAAAAGAGATTTTATAACTTATAGTTACCCAAAAATAATTAATCACGATTCTGATATAGAGAAATTAGATATTAAAAATTCCTTAATTAAAATTTTATCACATCATAATTATTCAAATAAATCATGGGTATGGGAACAGTACGACCATATGGTAATGACAGATACAATTCAAAAACCAGGTGGAGACTCTGCTGTTGTTCGTTATCATGGAAAAAACAAAGGTATCGCTGCTACGGTTGATTGTGTGCCCAGATATTGTAAAGCCCATCCAAAGTCCGGGGCGATGCAAGCTGTATGTGAAACTTGGAGAAATTTAATTTCAGTTGGAGCACAGCCTATTGCCATTACTAATTGTTTAAATTTTGGGAACCCTGAAAAAAAAGAAATTATGGGCCAGCTTGTCGATAGTATCAATGGAATGAAAGAAGCTTGCGAAGCTTTAAATTACCCAGTGATATCTGGAAATGTATCTTTGTATAATGAAACAAATGGTGTTGCTATTTATCCAACTCCAACGATTGGGGGTGTTGGGCTTTTAAAAAATATTAACAACATGATGACATTTAATTTTAAAAATACAGAAAATATTATTGCTGTTATCGGAGAAACGTCAGGGCACTTAAGTCAAAGTGCTTTAATATATGATATTATTGGAGATAAAGACGGCCCTCCTCCTCAAATTAATTTAAAAGAAGAAAAGAAAAATGGTCTTTTTGTTACCGATCTGATCAAAACAAAATTAGTTCAAGCGGTTCATGACGTTTCTCACGGTGGAATAATAGTTACATTAGCTGAAATGTGTATGGCATCTAATATTGGTGCAAGAATTAAAGTTTCTGGATCAAATAGTGATAAAATCAAATATTTATTCTCAGAAGATCAGGCTAGATATTTAATTGAAATTAGTAAGAAAAATTTAGAAAAAATAAAAAAAATTGCAAATGATAAAAATATTAAAATGGATATAATTGGAAAAACTCAAAGTGAGATATTTGAAATAGAAAATGATTTAAAAATTAGTGTTAAAGAATTAAAGACAAAAAATGAAAGTTGGTTTAAAAATTATAACAAAAATTAAGTATGGCTATTAAACAAGAAGAAATTCATAAATTATTAAAAGAAGGATTTCCGGATGCAGATATTGAAATAAATGATTTAGCTGGTGATGATAATCATTATGCTGCCAAAATTAAATCTTCAAAATTCAAAGGTAAGACTAGAGTTCAACAACATCAAATGGTATATGCTTCTCTCAAAGGAAAAATGGGGAATGAATTACACGCTTTAGCACTAACTACGGAAGAGAAATAATATGACAAATATTAATGAAAAGATAAAAGATATCATAAGCAAAAATGATGTGGTTTTATTCATGAAAGGTACTCCTGAAATGCCTCAATGTGGATTTTCAATGACTGTTGGTAATATTTTAAAAGAACTTAAAGTAAAATTTATTGGAGTTGATGTTTTAGCTGATCCTGAGATAAGACAAGGAATTAAAGATTTTAGTAATTGGCCCACTGTACCTCAACTTTACGTTAAAGGAGAATTTATTGGTGGCTGTGATATTGCTAAAGAAATGTACGAAAAGGGTGAATTACAAAAAATTCTTAAATAAAAATTATCTAGAATAATATTCAACAACTAATTTNGGTTCCATTTGTACTGGATATGGNATCTGGTCATATTTTGGAACTTTGTTAAACTTTGCTGTCATTTTTTTATGATCAGCAACAATATATTCCGGAACTTCTCTTTCTTTGCTTTGTGTTGCTCCGATAATTGGAATTGATTGCTTAAATGAATCTTTAATTTCTATTTCATCATTTTCAGAAACTAAGTAACTAGAAATATTTACTTTTCTTCCNTTCACTTTTACTTTTCCATGATTAATGATTTGTCTTGCAGCAAAAACAGTGATTGCAAATTTAGCTCTATATATAACTGCATCTAATCTTCTTTCTAACAAACCAACTAAGTTTTCTCCTGTGTCACCTTTATTCTTATAAGCTTTTCTAAAAAGATTTCTAAATTGTCTTTCGCTTATATTGCCATAATAACTTTTTAATTTTTGCTTAGCTTGTAATTGAATATTGTAATCTGAAGGCTTGCCTTTATTTCTTTGTCCATGTTGACCCGGACGATATGCTCTAGTGTTGAAGGGACTTTTTGGTCTTCCCCAAAGGTTTACACCAAGTCGTCTATCAACTTTGTGAGTAGAATTTATTCTTTTTGTCATATTTTAAAGTGCCTTGTTATAATAACCCTCATTCTTTTAGTCAATGTTACTCTCATTCTTTATATTTAATTAAAGAACTAATAACTCCTGATAAAGTTCTTATTTCCTGCGTAGAAAGTGAACTTCGATGAAAAATATTTTTAACACTTCTAATCATTTGTTGTTTTTTTTCCTCTGGTTTCAAAAAACCTACCTTATCTAAATGAGATATTAAAAAATCTAAAAAAGCATTAACTTCTTTCTTTTTTGCATCCTCACTTCTGTATAAATTCTTAACGATAGGTTCAAATTTTTTTGAAGCAATAAATAATTCGAAAGCAAAAATAGTTACTGCATGGGATAAATTTAATGACTTAAATTTATTACTTGTTGGAATGTTAACTAAATAATTAGCATTAATAAGATCATCATTACTCAATCCGGATGCTTCTGGTCCAAAAAAAATTCCGCTTTTTTTATGAAGAATACTTTGTTTTTTTATAATTTTTACAGCTTCATTTAAATCTATAATTTTTTTATTAACCGATCTACTTCTTGATGTGGTTGCAAAAATATAATCTAAATCAGAAACTGCTTGATCATTATTTGTAAATAATTTTGCTTTATGAACAATATCTTTGGCTTCTACAGCTGTATATACTGCACTTTTGTTTGGCCAGCTATCTCGTGGGGATACTAATCGTAAATTTTCAAAATTAAAATTTTTTAATGATCTTGCTGCTGCTCCTATATTTTCTCCAAGTTGAGGTCTAACTAAAATAAAATGAATATTTTTAAATAACATTAAAAATTTGCAGGCGCCTTGTCTTTATATAGCTTGTAATCAATGCTATCTATTAACGCTCTAAAGGAAGCTTCAATTATATTTGGAGAAACTCCAATAGTAAACCACACGTCGCCTGTATTATCCGTGCTCTCAATTGATACTCGGGTAATAGCATTAGTTCCAGTATTTAAAATTCTAACTTTATAATCTAATAATCTTAAATCTTTTAAATATTCACTATATTTTCCAATTTTATTTACATTAGCTCTAATTGCATTATCAATCGCGTTTACAGGTCCATTACCTGAGCCTTCGCAAATAATATCTTTTTTATCAACCTGCAAAACGACTGTTGCATAGGAGTTAACAAGATCGTTGTCATCACTTCTGCTAACTTTAACTTCATATTTTTTAATATTTAAATAATTAGGTACTTCACCTAATAATCTTCGTGTTAACAGTTCAAATGAAGCATCAGCTCCGTCATAAGCATATCCAATAAATTCTCTATCCTTAACCTGTTCTAATAATTTTTGAACTTTTGGATCGTCTTTATTAATTTTAATATTTAACTTTTCTAATCTTGATAAAATATTTGATCTTCCTGACTGATCGGAAACAACAATATTTCTTTTATTACCAACAGATTCTGGAACAATGTGTTCGTAAGTTTTTGGATTTTTCTCAACAGCAGAGACATGAAGTCCGCCCTTATGTGAGAAAGCTGAAGCCCCAACATAAGCGGCATGATTATTAGGCTTTCTGTTTAATATTTCATCTAATAATCTAGAACATTCAGTTAAATATTTAATTTTTGTTTCTTCCACTGAGATATCAAATTTATCTTTAAAATATTTCTTAAATAACAAAGTTGGAATAATCGATACAATATTTGCATTTCCACATCTCTCACCTAAGCCGTTCAACGTTCCTTGAACTTGCCTTGCTCCAGATTTAATAGCAGCAAGTGTATTTGCTACCGCATTTTCAGTNTCATTATGGGTGTGAATTCCTAAATTCTTTCCGGGAATAATTTTTGCAACATCGCTTACAATTTCTTCAATTTCAAATGGNAATGTTCCACCATTGGTATCNCATAGGACAACCCATCTAGCTCCNTTATCATAAGCTGAACGAATGCATTTAAGTGCATAATCTTTATTATTTTTATACCCATCAAAAAAATGTTCAGCATCAAACATATATTCTCTATTATTTTTTACAAAATGCTTTGTAGTATCAATAATATTTTCTAAATTTTCATCCTTTGAAATTCCTAAAGCTACATCTACGTGAAAGTCCCAAGGTTTTTCCTACAATACAAACAGACTTGGTATTAGAGTTTAAAATAGCAGAGAGACCTGGATCGTTTTCCGCGCTTCTACCAGATTTCTTTGTCATTCCAAAAGCAACTAAAGTTGAATTCGATAGTTTTGGAGGTTTGTTAAAAAAATTAGTGTCGGTTGGATTTGCTCCTGGCCATCCTGCCTCAATATAATCAACTCCTAATTTAGATAATGCAATAGCAATCCGATTTTTTTCATCCATAGAAAAATCGACGCCCTGCGTTTGAGCTCCATCTCTTAAAGTAGTATCAAATATAAAGATTTTTTCTTTGCTCATTATTTATGTTTCCAATGAGTCTTATCATTAAGATCTTCAATTAAAATTCCATTTTTTTCAAGATCCAATCTAATTATATCAGCTTTTTTAAAATCTTTANCTTTTCTAGCGANATTTCTTTGTTCTATTAACTTTTCAATCTCTNTTACATCTAGTTTTNATTTTTTTCTTAAAATATTAAACTGTTCTTGATTTTCNTTAAATAGACCAAGAAATTTAAGTGCAGAATTTAAATCTTTTTTAGCAGTNGCATCTCCAGTTTTGGCTTTGTTATAAAGACTATGGATGCTTGTTATAAATTTCGGTGTATTTAAATCGTCTAATAAAATATTTAAAAGTTCATTGCTAATTTCATCATCATTAGGAGAATATAAACTATACCAATTCTCTAATATTTTTTTATTTATTTCTAAAATTTTTAAATTCCAGTCTAAGGGCTGTCTATAGTGAGTGCCTAAAATAGACAATCTAATGACCTGGCCATTAATATTATTCTTTAAATTATTAATAGTGATGAAATTTCCATCAGATTTTGACATTTTTTTCCCATCAACAGTTACATAACCATTGTGCATCCAATACTTTGCAAAAATACTAGAATCA
>JGI25917J50250_1000366_pt1 | contig 12375 bp, 9 predicted proteins | sample LauGreSBDMM110SN_4_FD_50250 | JGI IMG/M metagenome (IMG submission 50250) | reverse complement strand
TCTCTACTTTTCATTTTGGACAAAAATAATTGTCCATTTTGAGATATACAGAGACTTTCCCAGAAAAAGTTGAGAACGAGAGAAGTCTAAGGGGGTACCCTTATGTTTTTCTTGAAAAAGTTCAGAAAAAAGTAAAACATGTGTGATTCAATTAAAATCTCACACAAGAAAATGTAAAATGTAAAATCTATGGTTTTTACATTTTTTGGCACTGCTTCGTAATAAAATATTTTTGAAAATAAAAAGTTTCCTTACCAAGTAGTTTGATAAAATGTAAAAACTAGGTTTTTACATCCGATTTTTTATTTAGAAGGGAATAAAATTTGTAGGGTTTTCTGATTTTACAGTTCGGTCTTACGATGTTCTAATAAATCATTCATTTCTTTATCAAGAAAGGGAATTTCTATTCTTTCATATGTTTTATATACATTATCTGGATGTAATCGCATTAGAAATAATCCAACTACTTTTTTATCATATTTATGTTCTAAAATGGTTTTATACATATTTAATTGTAGTGAATAATGCCAAAAATTTGTATCTGGTAAATGTGAAATACATTTCGTTGTTGAATATTGAGTAAAATATCCTTTATCATTTTCAATTTCTTTACATCTTTTCCAATCATAAATAATAAGTTCTCCCTTTTCATTTTCAAATATCATATCAATAGAACCAGCTAATTTTAATTCTTCATAATAAACCATCCATTCTGTTCTGTATGGTTTTAAATCTGGAAAATCTTCTACAAATTTCAAGAAATAAGAATATTCTATACTATCATTTTTATTTTCTATTTTGTTATAATAACATTCAATATCATAATGCAATTGGGTCCCAGCCAAAGATGCTTCTTTACCAGAAGATTTCCATTTTTCTAATATTTCGTCTTTGGTCATTCCAAAATAGGGATAACTAGGATCCGTTCGTTTTTTACTTTTTAATATATTTTCAACTGCTTTTTCACCATTAAAACCAGAAAAATGATGATGATTCCAAGTTGTTACAGATGTAAAAGAGGAATCCCCATGTACTGTATAAATATGTGGTCCTTCTTCAAAGGTAATATATTGATCTCTTGTATGTGGATTTAATTTCGCCAACATTGTGATTTGTGTTATGTAAAAGTTATGTTTAATCAATTTTTTTAAGAATTAGAAGAAAAGAAAAAAGGTGTAAAAAAGGTCATTTTTTAAACTTCATCAAAAGAAAGAGGAACAAAACATTGTTCTTTTTGTATCAAAGTGTACATACAAGAAAACAATTTATTTGTTCTTGTAATGTTTTCTTTTTGACCATCCATTATTTTTTTCATATAAACCATATCTTTTTCTTGTCCTTCATCTGTAGAAATGTATTCCTCTTGTTCTATTTCCCATTGTAAAAACATTTGAAAGAAACGACTAAATAATATGGACATGAGTTTTTTCATTTTTGTTGTGTCTAATGCAGACCACGATAAGTTATCATATATATAAATAGTCTTTGCTTTTTGAGTAAAAGCACAAAGAGGTAATGATATTTTTAAAAATTGACTAGAATGAATATGATCAGAAATACATAATTGAAGCCCAGCTATGAAATCATACATAAATATTTGTTCTAAATGTTGTTGTGAGATTGGAATATTTTGAAACCATTCATTTATTGTTTCTTTAGGAAGAATAGATAGTTGAGAAGGACTGTTTAGATATTTTAATATATGAATTCGTTGTTTCGTTTTTAATTGTGTTAATTCTAATGTCATTTTATTCATTTTTTGTTGCATTTGATTCATTTGATACATGATATCACGTAACATCTTATCTCTTTGTCCATCTGTTAATCTAGATTCTATTTTTTCTGTTTCTTCCTCTTTTGTTTTACGTGGAACATGTAACCAAGTACATGTTGGTATATGATGATCTAATTTCGTTTTGGTAAGAAATTCTTTTGTACATATTTTACATGAAAATTTACCAGAATACATTGTTTACAATAGGATTATAAAAAGCTAGTATATAATCAATTTTTTGTTAAAATGAAAATGTTTTTTAAAAAAAATTCTATCATTCCACCACGTCCTCTTTTTTTGGTTTTTGAAAATGGAAAAAAATGTATTTCTTGTTCTTTGTAACGTTTTTCTTTTCTATTGTTGTAATAAAAGAAGATGTCTTTTTTAGAACCAACCATATCTCAAATGGATAATCATTTTATTATGCAAAATGTGTATAAACCGATACGTTCTAAATATGTAAATATTGATTCTACTTTTTCAGACGAGTATAATACATCTAGTTTGGCAAAATTTTCCATTACTTTTCCTCAAATATTACAAGATGTGAAACAAATACAAGTAGAACATATGGAAATTCCTATTCAATATTATAATTTTTCTTCTAATCGTAAAAATACAACTATGAATATTACGGATATGCAGAGTGGTAGTGTTTATACATTGACTACCACAGATAATCAATATGATACATCTCAAACTCTTTTATCAGAGATAAATACACAATGGAATAAAATAAATACAGATTTGTCGTTTGGTTTTATTAACAATCGTGTCCAAATCAAAAATATGTCTACCACCAAGATATATAAAATTTCTTTTGCAGTAGATGAAAATGGTCAATTTGATAAAATACGTTTTAAATCCAAATTAGGTTGGGCATTGGGTTTCCGTAAAATAGAATATACTTTTTCTCCTGGGCAAGTAACAACTGCCGAAGGTACTTTACAATTAAATACCTTTCGTTATTTCTATTTAGTACTTGATGAACATTCTGCCAACTTTACTAATTCCTTTCAGGTTCCTATTGCAAGTAGTGGCTTTTTGTCAAAAAATGTGATTGCTAGAATTTCGTTAGGAAATACAACGTATGGAAAAGTAACAACATTTAGTCGTATGTATGGTAATTTTTATTCTGATTTACGTTCTTATAATGGGAAAACCGATCTTCAAAAGTTAAAAATAGAATTAATAGATGAATGGGGAAATAATATTCATTTAAATCTTTCTGATTTTTCTTTTTGTTTGCGTGTAGATTACGAATAATTTTTTTNTGTTTTTTTCTGTTTTTTTCTNTTTTTTTCTATTNNNTTTATTAAAAAATTGAAATTCTTTATCTTTTTCTTTTTCTTTTTCATTCAAAAAAAAGATGAACCGCGATATTCTTTCGTTAGAACAAGAATGTGCTTTACAACAATTTGAAAATGGTGACAATTTAATAGTGACAGGTCCTGCTGGAACGGGTAAAACAAAACTGATTCAATATTTTCTAGAATCTGCCAAAGAAAGAAAGAAAAATATTCAAGTATGTGCCATGACAGGATGTGCCGCTCTTTTATTAACAGGATGTAATGCATCCACTATTCATTCATGGAGTGGGATTCGTACAGCAAATAAAGATGTAAATACTATTATTACTTCTGTATTAGAAAACAAAACGGCGATTCAAAAATGGAGAAAAGTAAATATTTTGATTATTGATGAAGTGAGTATGATGTCAGAAAAAATATTTGATTTATTGAATGAATTAGGTAAACATACGAGACAAAAAACAGAAGAGTTTGGTGGTATACAGGTTGTTTTTATGGGTGATTTTTATCAATTACCACCAGTAGGAAGAGAAGAACGTTTTTGTTTTGAATCTGCTTTCTGGTATAAGGTTTTTGATTTAGATAATCATATTGTATTACAAACTATTTTTCGCCAGCGAGATCCCATTCATCAAAGTATTTTATCTTCTATCCGATGTGGTGAAATGGAAAGAACACAAATTGAATTTTTACAAAAATATGTGAATCGTGTTTATGATATAGAATCACATGGTGGTTGTGTTCCTATGAAATTATTTCCAACAAGACAAAAAGTAGATTCTGTCAATCAATCTATGTTTCAACAATTAGAAGGACCTTCTTATGAATACAATTATATACAAAAATCAAATTGTATAACCTACCTAGAATCAGGAACACCTATTCCCACTGAAAAAGCGAAAAAAACAATCACTACCAAACAAAAAGAATATGAAATGGATAGTTTATTAAAAAATTCACCTGCAGAACAAAAATTACATTTAAAAAAAGGCACCAATGTCATGTGTACAGTCAATTTAGATTTAGATATTGGTATTTGTAATGGTTCTATAGGTGTAGTGATTGATTTTCAACCAAATGTTACTGGAATACCCATACCTATTGTCAGATTTAGTAATGGTATTGTCAAACAAATTCCAATTAAATATTGGCAATCAGAAGAATTTCCTGTTTTAGCTATAGGACAAATTCCTTTATGTTATGCATGGGCCATAACGATTCATAAAATTCAAGGGGCTACTTTATCTCTTGCTGAGATTGATATTGGACACAATATTTTTGAATATGGACAATCGTATGTGGCATTAAGTCGTATGAAAGATTTAGATGGATTATATCTTTCTGGTTTCTCACCTTCTAAAATTAAAGTTCACCCAAAAGTAAAGGCTTTTTATTGTGCTATTCCAAAGGTTGAATATGAAATAGAAACATGATTTATCTGACACTGTGATTATTTGACATGTGATTATAAAATTACAAAAATGAAGTACTTTTTATACGTTTTCTTATTTTTTTATTCGTTTTTTTAGTAAACCATATTGGTTTATTATTAAATCTTTAAACAATCAACATTTTTAGGAAAAAGAAAGAGAGGAAAATACTAAAAAAATAGTTTAGGACATTATTATAGGTTTCTTGGGATGTATTATAGTTCTTTCCAAGGGCAAAAACCATACCTTTCTTCTTACAATAAAAATTACGATAATGGCAATCTTTTTGTAGTAGGAAAAATAAATGGAAAGTCATATGAATTTAAACAGAAAAAAAAACAGGTTCGTTTTCAACCTCGACACTATACTAGGAAGAATACCATTAAATGGAAAACACCACATCCCAAAAAAAAAACAAAATCAAAAAGGTTGAATAGAGATATCAATGTTCCTAAGTATACTATATAAGATACGATGTCTTGGAAACAATATGGTGGAATGAAAAAAATGGATCATTTAACAAATCTAAATGTTGTATCCATTGCTACAGATGATCTTACAGTAAGAAATGCATATCAAGGGTTATTAAATATTTGTGGTGAATTACATGTATCACAACGTTTATTAGAAAATCAAAGTTTAATAGGTGGGAATATAACAGTGGACAAAAATATATTATTACAAGAAAAAATAATACTAGGTGGTAGCCAAACATTTTTGAAAGGAGATGCAAGTGGAGTAGGGATTAATGTCATTTCACCAAATGCATTATTAGATATATCAACAAACCAAACCAATGTGTTGAAAATATATACATCTCATTCCGCATCCAAAAGTATATTGTCACAAACTGGTAATAATTATGGTTTAATTCATAAAGTAGATCCAAGTTGTATTGCTTTTGATTTTTATCATCAAGACCATTCTTTATTAAATGTATTATCTGAACCAGAAGCTTCTATTCGTTATGAGAAAAATGCTTTTTCATTTCAAACAAATCAAGTGTTTATTGGTACAGTTCTTTTGGAACAAGAAGAATCTACTATGATTATAAAAAATACTGGCAATTCCATATATACTAGTGTTGATGGTGAAAATAATATTTCCTTTACACCTACAATGCGTATATATGATGAAACGAAAAATCCTTTATTCATTCTAGATAATTCTAGTACTGGTTTAAGTATAGGAGGAGGATCGTTAAATGGAAAAGCGATCGGAACCATAGGATGGCTTGAAAATTCAAATTATATTCCACATCATACTTATTTACAAGGTAATTCGGATATAAAATGTAAAACCACCACAGGAATAAATACATATAACCCAAAAGTAAATAAATATTCATTAGACGTGAATGGACCTGTATCTATTAACCATTCAGAAATACATATAGTAAAAAATCTGTCGTATGTGATTACAGGTGGTTCTATTTCAAATGGAAATGTTGTAAGTATTGGAACGAATGGACAATTACTCTCTTCCTCGGATTTTATAAATTGGTATGGAAATACTTTTTCTGGTACACTGTCAAATCTATGGTATGGAAATNTTGTGGTTACAAAAATAGCGAATGGAAATATACAATCCTATACGAGTCAAAATAATGGTCAAAGTTGGATCATGGGAAATATTTCTTTAATTTCAGGTAGACAAGTACCAGATAATATTTCCACCTTTCTTTCTGATTCACCTACACTTTACTATTCAAATCGTACATTAACATACGTGATGATTACATCCTCTAACGGTTTAACCTCTGTAGATATTTCATGTACTTCTGTTCAAACGGTTGATAAATACATAAGTCCCTCTGGGAATACTTATGTGTTAGGAGGGGCATATCAAGGGAATGGAATGATTCAACAAATTTATAGATCCGTAGACACTTCAAACTATGTAACGTTAAGTACATACCAAAATACAAATATTGCTAGTTATATCTATTTAAAAGCATTTGGAAGTTTTATAGTCGCAGTTGGAAAGAATTATATTAGTTATACTACTTCTGGTACTGACTTTTCTGGTACTGACTTTAGTTTTAATAGTTCAGTTTCATTGAATCATCTAGATATATTTGATTTGTCTCGTGTGATTGTTGTTGGAGATGCAGGTTTTATTGCTATTACTACAACTGGTGGGAATGCATGGACTCAGATTACCTCCACGCTCATCAATGGAATGGGAAATGCACCGATTTTATTAGATTCAAATTATAATCTTCTTCGTGTATCTATTCTTGACAAACATACATTTTTATTTATATCAGTCAATCCGAATACTATTCAAAGTCGTATTCTTTTAGTATATGCACCGAAATGGTTCTCTCCAGATGATGCAGATAGTCTTTTAGAGATTGATGGACACATACTTGTCAATGGAGATATTAAGTCAACACAAAATATAATTCATGCTTGGAATACAGTACCTGATCTGTATCTTGGAAAACAAAACGGAAATATTTATTTAGGAAACACTATTCTAACAAGCGAAATTTATTTAGATGAAGAACTTTCCTTATCTATCAGTAAGCAAGAAAGCACATATAAAAATTTTCCCATTCGGTTACATAGAGATGTTTTAATCAGTGGTAATTTAACAATAGAAGGTAATAGTAATATCAATACCTCTATTCAATCTACTTTTCTTTCTTTTAATTCTGATAGTTTTATTAATAATTTACAAGGAACAACCACCAAAACATTTTCTGTGAAAGAAAATGGTAATACAACTCTAGGTTGTGGATTTTATATTTATAATACTACAAGTAGAAAATCTGTTGATGGTCAAATCGATTTGAATAGTCAACAAAGTAATGATGGATTTATTAAAATTAGTGATGTATGTGATAATATATTAAGTTTTCGTAGTACGGGTGACAACAATGTAGTTTCTATGGCATTCCCTTATTTAAAAACGAAATCCGAAACGAAAAATTCCCTTTTATTATTACATTTGAAAGATGGAGCAGAGAGTAATGTTAATGATAATTTTTATATCATCTCTTCTGATGCTTCTTATTCTAGTCTACCTATTTCTGTTGAATCCTCATTATACGATATTATAGATGTATCCATGAGTGGAAATATATATTTTAAGAATTCAAATATACCATTGCAATATTTTCAAAATGTAACATCTGATGTACAAAATCAACTTACGAATCGTATTCAATATACAGATTCTTCTGATATTTCCTTGAATGGAAATGTGACTTTTTCTAAAAATATGAACTTGTTTGGAAATGTCCTAGTCAATGGAAATATTATTACTCCACTTGAATTCAGTTATTTAGACGGGATCACTGAAAATATACAAAATCAATTCATGAATCGTATTCAATATACGGATTCTTCTGATATTTCATTGAATGGTAATGTGACTTTTTCAAAAAATATGAACTTGTTTGGGAATGTCCTAGTCAATGGAAATACTATTACCCCTTTTGAATTCAGTTGTTTAGATGGTGTTACTAAAAATATACAAAATCAATTTATGAATCGTATTCAATATACGGATTCTAATGATGTTTCTTTAAATGGTAATGTGACTTTCACGAAAAATTTAAGTTTGTTTGGAAATGTCATAGTCAATGGAAATACTATTACTCCTCTTGAATTCAGTCGTTTAGATGGGATCACGGAAAATATACAAAGTAAATTAAATGGTTTACAATCAAGTGTTACTGCATTTCAAGAAGGTACGATTGATTATCAAAGTATACAAACATTCAGTCAAGGAATTGTGGTAAGAACTATTTTTACTTTAGAATCAAATCTTGACTTATTTTTTAATGGTAATACCACAAGTATTACTAGGGAACAGCTCTCTTATTTACAAGATGTTACTGGAAATATCCAAAATCAATTAAATCAAAAAATAATTACCAATGAGTCTAGAGATCTATCTTTCAATGGAAATGTATCGTTAAATCGGGTCACTTTATTAGGTAATCTGCTTGTGTATAATACTTCTTTAGCACCTCAACAATTATCTTACTTACAAGATGTTACCGGAAATATTCAAAATCAATTATTCAATCGGGTACTAACAACCGAAACCAGAGATATTTCATTAAATGGAAATACGTATTTCAATAAAAATATTATTATAAATGGAAATCTTGTAAAGAACAATCTTATTCTTCCCTTGGATTATTTGAGCAATGTTACTTCTGATATTCAACAACAATTAAATACTAAAACGAATAATTCAGATACTAGTGATGTTTCTTTCAATGGTAATGTTTATATAAACCGATTGCTTTTATCTGGCAATGTGAATAATATTACACCCACACAGCTCAATTATTTAAGTGGTGCAACTAGTAATATTCAAGAACAAATAATTTCATTGGTAAATATTAATGAACCATCACGTTCTGTTACAATTGGTAATCTAACTATTGGGAATGCTACAGTTTCTGGTAATCTGTCTTTACAAAGTCTAAATATGAAAGGAACCATGTATTTGACAGGAAATATAACCACATTTGGTAATTTGATAAGTCCTCTTATGGTAAATTCTTTATATGGAATACAAGGAAACATTCAAGAACAACTGAATAGAGTAAGTGGAATTACTGTAAGTTCCGTTCAAACAAGTACAGATAATACGTTTACTGGAATCAATACGTTTGGAAAGGGTATTATTATTAGCGGAACACGTACTGGGAACCTTAGGAGTTTCTCATCAGGTTCTACCACATTAAGTATAGATGGAGTGCAAGTTGTTTCGACAGGAACCGTTACATTAAATGTCTATAACTACTTAAATGCTGATGTATCCTTAAATGGTAGTCTATATTGTTTAGGTTATGATGAGCAAATTTATGACTATGATGAGATAAACCAAAAAGATACCAGTTTAAATACCGTTATTCGTCGGGAAGGTAGTATTTTTTGTAGAAATCTTACGACAAATAATCTCTTTCATTTAAATGGTAATGTTGTCACTCCAAATGGAAACGTGTCTTCACAAGAAATTAGTTATTTGGCTGGAATTACAAGAAATATTCAGCAACAATTAGACGGGGTTAGTAGTCAAACGGGTGGTAGTGGTTCTATTTCAGCAAGTTTATTAAGTGCCACTACTTTTACTGGAAATACTTTTACTGGAAATACTTTTACTGGAAATACTTTTACTGGAAATACTTTTACTGGAAATACTTTTACTGGAAATACTTTTACTGGAAATACATTAACGATTACGAATGAGATTACCGCAAGTACATTTAATGCTACTTCTGATTATCGTTTAAAATCAAATATTGTGTCATTAGAATCAAAATATAACATAGATGCTTTAAAACCAGTTGAATATTATTTAAAAGAAAATAAGAAAAAAGACATTGGATTTTTAGCTCATGAATTACAAGAAACATTACCAGAATTAGTGGTGGGAGAAAAAGATGGAGAAAAGATGCAATCTATTAATTATTTAGGTTTAATTCCTATTCTTGTAAAAGAAATACAAGAATTAAAAAGTAAGATTAAAGCTTTAGAAATGAAAGAAAGGAACGAGAATAATATTAGCATATAACATAGAAATGTCTCAAAGTGATTATATTCAATTAAAAAAGAATGCACAAATATTAAAAGAAGTTTCTAAATTACCTTATAGTTTATCTTCTGAAGAGTATACTACATTTATGACTTTTTCTCTTGCTAATACAATTTCAAATACAGTACAAAAAAATAATCAAATATCTTCACCAATATTTGAAATAGAAAAAAATGTTTCATCTTGTCCTTCTTTCCTTTTTTGTACAAATACAAATACACGAAGTAATCGTAAATCAAATTCACAAAACACTTTATTTAATGGTTATAAATTAGCAAATAGCTATAATGAATATTTTACGTATCAGAAATATAATAATTTATTGTGTTCTAGTGGTGAATTTCGTAAGTGTGATGAATTTATATATAGAAGAGGTTCTCGTATTGAAACGTAACGTAATTAGTTAGGGTTAGGGTTAGGGTTGGAAAATGTTATGATTATGTATATACATGTCTTATTGTAATTATTTAGATAAAGTAAAAGATAATTCTTCTTCAAAGTTAGTTACGATCCGTTGTCCTAATAATAGTGGACATCTTGGTCCCATTGGACCAATGGGTCCAACAGGACATATTGGATATCGTGGTCATACTGGTTATCGTGGACGTACAGGTCCCACTGGACATATTGGTCTTCGTGGTCACACAGGATGGACAGGTATGACGGGTGCTACAGGTATGACGGGTTCAACTGGTTTAACAGGTTCCACTGGTGTAACAGGTTTCACTGGGTTTACGGGTTCAACTGGTTTAACAGGTTCTACTGGTTTAACAGGTTCCACAGGTACAACTGGTTCTACAGGTATGACTGGTCCATATTTTGTTGGTGGGTTTATTGATAGCAGTATTATACCTTCTGTAGCAGGACAAGTTCTTCGTCAATCCTCTAATGGAAATATAGAGGCATTTAAAACCGGTGTAGGACTCAGTCTAGGAAGTTTAGATAAATGGTTTTCAGATCTTTATGTGGTTCATATAACTTTAGGTTCTGGTTCGATTGAATTTCCAAGTGGTCGTTCTATCAATGAAATTGGTGGAGAAATACAGTTACCGTTGAATACAAAATTAGGTGATGTGACTCCCGGAATATTTAGTTTCAAAGGTAATTTAGAGTTATCTGCATTATATAATCTGAGAGATGTTTCTGCAGGATATACTTATTTGGTAGACACACATGCCTATGTAGCGAATTCTACCTTTTCAGTGGGTAGTGGTGTAGATACGAGATCCTATTGGACTGATATTGGAGAAATCAAGGGACCACGAGGTTATCAAGGGAATCAAGGAGAAACTGGTTATACTGGTTATACGGGCTATACTGGACTTACTGGTGCGATGGGAACAGGTATGACTGGTACGACGGGTATGACTGGTTCTACAGGAAGGACTGGACCGACTGGTTTTACAGGTATGACTGGTTTTACAGGTATGAGTGGTTCTACAGGAATGACTGGTCAAACAGGTATGACAGGTTGGACTGGTTATACTGGAGTTACAGGACAAACAGGTTCAAGTGGCCCAACAGGTTTCACTGGTTATACTGGTGTTACAGGACAAACAGGATCAACAGGCATTACTGGTCCAACAGGGAGGACGGGTCAAACAGGAATCACTGGACCAACAGGCATGACTGGAGAAAAAGGAGAAAAAGGGGATAATGGTAGAGATGGTACAGATGGTCCAGAAGGTCCACGAGGGTTTCAGGGTGAACCTGGACTTCCAGGACCTGACGGACCATTGGGACCAGAAGGTCCACGAGGATTCCAAGGTAATGTTGGTCCTCAGGGACCTCAAGGTATAACGATACCTGGTACTATTGTTTATTATTTAGATAGTACAACGACTTTGCCTCCATATGGATGGTTGAATTGTGATGGTGCTCAAATTTCTAGTTCATTGTATGGCAATTTAACTGTTACAATAGGTAATATATTACCGAATTTAGTTTTACTTTCTAATTCTGTTGGTTATGGTTTAAGTGGTCTACGATATATCATTAAATATTAGAACAATGCGTTACATTTCGTTACTCCATTTTTTTATAATGTTTGAATCTTTATAAAAAATCATTTGATAGACTTTAGGGGTCTGTTTTCCATATATAGTATAAATATATAAAATGTCCAATAATGTTGTATTTTTAAATGGACTAACTGGTGCAGAAGGTCCACCTGGTATTCAAGGCCCAATTGGTCCTCAAGGTACTCAAGGTATTCCTGGTATTCAAGGTGTAGCAGGTATACAAGGTATTCAAGGAGAGCAAGGTAACAATGGACCAACTGGAAAAAATGGTATACAAG
>JGI25917J50250_1000364_pt1 | contig 12410 bp, 9 predicted proteins | sample LauGreSBDMM110SN_4_FD_50250 | JGI IMG/M metagenome (IMG submission 50250) | reverse complement strand
AAAAGAAAACAAAAATACGCATTTTATTTATATACTATTTTACAATTGAAAAAAGCAACCATTCGTAACTTGAATCAATATGTTGTGGCGTTTGTAGATACTTGTGTCGAATATGTGAATAATTTTACAAAAACTAGTGAAATCATTGCGAATGCGTATGAATTTATCGAGAAAAACGCCCATTTATTGAAATACGAAGATCGCTGTCTATTTCCACATCAAAAAGAATTGTTCTCTATTTGCCTACCCAATGACGGAATTAATAAACCAAAGTTGATTCTATATACAGCACCAACAGGTACTGGAAAAACTCTGTCACCGATTGGTTTATCGAATAAAAATCGTATTATTTTTGTGTGTGTTGCTAGACATATCGGTTTAGCCTTGGCAAAAGCAGCAATTTCCATGGAAAAAAAAGTGGCATTTGCATTTGGCTGCCAAACAGCATCAGATATTCGATTACATTATTTTGCAGCAGTCGATTTCACAAAACATCGTAAATCCGGTGGTATCTTTAAAGTAAATAATAGTGTAGGTGATAATGTCGAAATTATGATTTGTGATGTAAAATCCTATATTACTGCTATGCATTATATGTTGGCATTCAATGATGCTAAAAACATTATAACCTATTGGGATGAACCTACTATTACAATGGACTATGAAGAACATCCACTACATGATACAATTCATGAGAATTGGAAGCAAAATCTTATTCCAACGGTGGTTTTGTCTTGTGCTACATTGCCTACTATGGATGAAATCCAGCCTGTTTTCGATGATTTCCGATGTAAATTCGATAGTGCAGAAATTCATACTATTACTAGTTTTGATTGTAAAAAATCTATTCCAATCATAAACAAAGATGGATTCTGTATTTTACCACATTATATGTATTCGGATTATCGAGAACTTCGAAAATGCGCGGAATATTGTGAACAAAACAAGACGCTTTTACGATATTTCGATTTACGCGAAATTATTCGATTTATAGAATATATCAATGATAACAATGTTATTAGTGAACAATACTCGATCGATAATTATTTCAGTAAAATAACCGATATTACTATGAACAGCTTGAAAGAATATTATTTGGAGATATTGTTACGACTCGATAGTGATAAATGGAATATTATATATAATTATATGAATACATGCCGAAAACCAAAAATAAAATCAAACAACAAAATTATGAAAACACAAAGTACTGAATCACGTACAAACACAACAAATGGTAAAGATTTATCCAGAACCCAAAGTGTTTCGAGTGTTCCAAAAACAGTCACCAATGCAGCCAATGGGATTCTTTTGACAACGAATGACGCATATACTCTTACGGATGGACCAACGATCTTCTTGGCCGAAGATGTGAAAAAAATCGGTAGTTTCTATATTCAACAATCCAATATTGCGGCATCGGTTTTCCAAAATATCATGTTGAAAATCGAGAACAATAATAGTATTTTGGAAAAAATAGATGCTCTTGAATCATTGATCAGTGCGAAAGAAACGAAATCATCTGATGATAGCGAAAAAGAATCCGTGCGTGAAAGTGGTAGATTATGTAAAGAATCACAAGGCTGGATGGATGAAATCAATAAATTACGAAAGGAGATACGATTAGTATCATTAGATCCTATGTATGTACCTAATACGAAACCCCATCAAAATATATGGTCACCCAATGGTGAAATCGTGGAAAATGCATTTGTTTCTAATATTGGTGAAGACGTTACACGATCAATAATGGGATTGAAAATCGAAAATCATATGAAAGTATTATTGTTATTAGGTATCGGTATGTTTATCGATACACCAAATATCGAATACATGGAAATTATGAAACAATTAGCAGAACAACAACGACTCTTCATTATTATTGCATCGACGGATTATATTTATGGCACAAATTACCAGTTTTGTCATGGGTTTATAGGTAAAGATTTGACGAAAATGACACAGCAAAAAACATTACAGGCGATGGGACGTATAGGTCGTAATAATATTCAACAGGACTATACAATCCGATTCCGTGATGATGCTATGATAAATCAATTGTTTAGTGTTCCAACCGAAAACATGGAAGCGCGTAATATGTGTAAACTGTTTTGTAGTGATTGATTGAAATATATATTTTTATAAAAAAAATCTATAAATATATACTAATTTTTTATTGATTTTGGATTTATTTTTTAGAGTTCTTACGAGTTGCGTTTCTTCTCTTTCTGCAGTAACGTCTTTGTGAGCCTTTTGCATAAGAGCATGATTTTTTAGCGGATTTGCATTTGGATACCTTTCTACCACGGCATGGAGTTTTGATTTTATTGGACATTATATACTATTAGTAGAAAATGTTCTAAATCTATAAAAATTGTTGGATTTTGGTTTTTATATACCGTTTTTGATATTCCGGTGAGAAATATTTCGTGCTAAATTCATATGCATTTTTAGCTATTTTTTTAGCCAATTCGTCGTTCTCGTTTACCCATTCTATTTTTTCAATCAAATCACTTATATCGTATTTGATAGGAATATAGTGAACGAAAGGTATTAATAAATCGGTGAACCAGCATTTTGCTTTTGATATCATAAATGGTATTGATCCACTTGCGAAACCATACATATGGTTGGATGCTATTACATTACCATCGACAATGAAAAATATTTTATATTTGAAAAATTCGGTATGGTGTACACGATCACTAAATAGGTGATCTGGAATATTTTTGTTTTCAGACCACCAGGTCGAAAGTCGCACATTTGTATTAGGATCATGGTCGTATATTTTTTCGGTGAATTTCACTCTGATGGATTCCAAACCACCATAACCAGAGCATCCTCCACGCCAACATAGTTGGTTGGTACGGGCTTCCCATGGCATCAAATGTTCGGTTTGGAAGAATTGGTTGACACCATATTTGAAAAAATCGTCATCGAGTGGTAGGTAAAAATAATTGATATCGGGTTCTTCGTATTCTTGTGCGAGTGTGCCTAGTATAAAGATTTTGTCATGTTGTTTAGCGTAGTCTATGTGTGGCTGGATTTGTCTATCCCAGTCGACATCATGGTATTGATTTTTGTGGGTTCGGTTTATATTACCATCACTTCTTGGTATTACCATTAGAGAGTTTTTTGGTAAGTAGATTTGAAGAAAATTTATGATAGGACCGTTTGCATGTGCTTTTGAGAATTTTCCGTCCCATAATATATTTTCAGGGATTGTTTGTTTTATGTTTCCGTCTTCTATTAATATTGACATTGTATATTTTTAAGAATATGTTTTTATATTTTTTTGTGGGTTTATAAAAATATTTAGTAAATAATTTTGTGAGATCCAAATAAATTACTAAATATTTTGTAATTATTATATATATATATTGAAAAATGAGCGATACCTTGAATGTATTGATAGTAGTAGATGTACAAAATTGTTTTATGAATCACGTCTTTTCAGATGAAGAAAATTCAGGAGGTACATTTTTAAATTTAGAAGAAACTGACCAATCAATCGCCATATCAAGAGAAATAGCAGATTTATCAAATAAAAATGATATTACAGTATTTACTAGAGATTATCATCCTATAAATCATATTTCTTTTATGGGTGATGAAAACCGTAAATTAAATATTCCTGCAACTTGGCCACATCATTGTCGCAATAAGTTTAATGTATGCAAACCTAGAGGTGATGCTAATTTCGACCCCCCAGCGCAACCAAAAGATACTTTCAAAACTATACTTGATGTAAATAAAGAATTAAAGAATAAGAAAGGTATAGAAAATTATATTGATATTAATAAAAAAATAACAAAAATCGGAAGTTCTGTCAGTATGACGTCTTCAGACCCAATTAAAGGAACTGAATTATCATATTTTTTATATGGAACTGGCGACCAGAATTTTGCAAATATTGTATATACATTAAATAAAGATAATTTGGGAGAATATAAAATAGGATTGGATAGAACAAAATTTCATGATAGTACCCAAGGTCAAGCAAATATTAGTAATCCAGGAGAAAGTGATAAAATAAATTTTAGTACCAAAGGATTAATAAAGGATGGTAAAACTTATGTTACATTAACAAAAGGTGAACAATGTAACAAAGAATCGTATTCTGCATTCAATTATCATATATCTTATAATACAGCAAACCCAAGTGCTCCAGATATAAATTATGGTTTTGATTCAATTGATAAAAAAAACTCGACTGGACTTTGGGAATGGATATTGAACAATAGAAATGGTAAAGAAAATATAGTAATTACTGTATGTGGATTAGTCGGTAATGTATGTGTAATGCATACTGTATTGGAGGGTATAGCCATGTGGGAAAACATTTATAAAATAGATAATGTAACTGTAACGTTTCAATTATCATTAAAGGGGACTAGATTTACAAATACATTACCTCCATCGAGTGTACAACCATTCACAGGTGAAGAATTAAATAACATTTTTAAAAAATCTGGTAATGAAATAAAAGTTGAAAATATACCAAGTATGACTTATAGAGATTGGTGTAATTTCAAAAAACCATCAAAATTAGAAAATGATGCATTTACATATTTTAAAATATTAGGTTATGATGGAATGCAAGTAGCAGAACCAGTGGAAGAACCACCAGTAGAAGAACCAGAACCAGAACCAGTCCAAGAAACTGAACAAGTCCAAGAACCAGAACCAGAACCAGTTCAAGAACCAGAAACTGAACCAGTCCAAGAACCACCAGTAGAAGAACCACCAGTAGAAGTAGTAAAAACATCAAAAGGAGGTAGCAAAAGAACCCGCAAAAATAAAAGAAATTGCTCAATGAAAATGAGACACAAATCAAACTGTAAATGTAGAATGTGTGGTGGAAAAAAAAGAACATCAAAAAACAGAAGAATCACAAGAAGACGCCATTAAACTAATCAATACCTAAAAATATTATTGAGTGAAAATAATATTTTTTATCATGTAATTTATTACCAACCATTCTTTTTTGTTTTTCTACCACTTTTTCTTTTTCTACCACCTTTAGATTTTTTACTACTATTTTTTCTATTACTATTTCTTCTACTACTATTTCTAGACATTATAGGCACAATTGGTTTTTTGTTGAATGTAGTTAAAAATCGATTTGGTCTAAAATTACCATTATCATCATAGAATGTTTGATAAAAAAGACTTTTTTTTCTTTTATCAAGTATATTTTCACTTTCTCTTTTACGTTCTATTTCACTTTCTCTTTCACGTTCTCTTGCAAGAAATTCTGCTCTTATAGCTTCTTCTTTAGGATCATAGTATTTATTTAAATTTTTGAAATTATTGTAATCTTGCCTATTTTGTTCTGCTTGCCATTGTGATTGTTGTACATAAGAATCATAGTGTTCGGACATTTTTATATTATATTATATAATTATATTTTATTTTCTTCAATTTCCAAAAAATAATATACTTTCTAAAATATTAGGTTTCTATCTTGTATTTTCCTAAATATACCAAATATACAAAAAATCCAGAAAATAGTTATTAGATCAATAAGTCTTCTAATAACTATTTTCTATTAACTATTTCAAGTAAGTTACCACTTATAGTTTTGAACTATAAGACCCCTTGGGGTGTGGTTTCAAATCTTCACTGGTATAAATTTAGGAATCAATTTTATTTCTATTTATATATAAATGTTCAAATCATTGCTAAAAATAAAATATTTTAAATCCAAAAATATTATTATAATCATTTTAATCGCAATAATGTTATTCATAATTTTTTGGATGTTTTTTCTAATATCAATAAAAACAATACGATCTATCTTATCAAAAGAAGGTTTTGATCCAAGTACTCCACCACCAACAACCGAAAGCATAAAAATATCAATCAAAGACGATACACCATCTAATAAACAAATTGATCCAGAAGCTTTTGGAAAATATTATTTAACAACTGAAAACAATATTGGTAAAAAAAATATTATTACTATGGGAGAGGAGTCATCTTTTAAAATAGAATTTGATGCTTCTTCTAATACAAAAATATTAATATATCCAATCAAAATGGAACATACAGACAAACATAAAGCCAATATTTTTCCACCGAATTTTACAGTGAATATTTCATTCCCAGATTTAAGTAAAAATTTTATAACAAGATATACTGATGTTAGTGGAGACGAAGTAAGAAATTACGTCAATGAATATATATCTCCTAATGGAGATGTATCGGGTAATTTCATCAATATTTTATTGGCTATACCGAATATTCAAAGTCCAATATATGAAAATAAAACAACAAATTCAGATATTGGATATGTAGATAAACCATATACTAATAATTATAAAATAACTGTTACTGATAAAGGTAATATATTGAACGGTATTTTTATAAAAATTAAACCACCAAATTAAATATATTAATAATATATATATGTCTTTATTATTTACAAATAAATACAATAATATTATAATAAAAAAAGAATCGCAGCCATTAAAAGCGAAAAATTTTACAAAATTATATGCTACTCCAAATTTCAATCAATCAACTATTGCAAATTTTCCTCCACAATACTTTAGTGGTACTCAATTAAGAAATTTATATAATGTCCCAACAGTTGTAAGCACAACTAACAAAAAAACCACCATCGCAATTATTATTGCGTTTACATATCCAGGATTAAAAAATGATTTAAAAACGTATTGGCAAAATCCTATTAATTTTGGACCTAACTCGACACCTCCTAATGTAAATATTTATACAATGCCTGGTGCTACACAAAATAGTGGATGGGCACAAGAAGAATGTTTAGACCTTCAAATGGTATGCACTATGAATCCAAACGCTAATATATGGGTGGTTGAAGCAAAATCAGACCTTATTATAGATTTGATGAACGCTATGACTTATACAAATAATGTTATAAAACCAGATGTAATATCTATGTCATGGGGTGCAAATGAAGTTCCAGAACTTTTAAATTTTACAAGGTATTTTACAAATACTAATACAAGTTATTGTGCAGCAAGTGGTGATTATAATTTCGCATCTTGGCCAGCAACAATATCCAATTGTATAGCTGTTGGCGGAACAACATTATTATGGACACCAAATAATAAACCTTCTAGAACCGAATATTCATGGAATTCTGCTGGATGTGGTTATTCGACTATAATAAATCAACCTACATATCAATCCGATATTACAAATATTCTACGTAAAAACCGTGTAATACCCGATTTATCTATGATAGCAGATACTAATAGTAGTGTTTATACTGTTTATAACGGTAATTGGTATGGTATTGGTGGAACTTCTGTATCTACACCTATATTTGCAGGTATATTATCACTAGCAAATCAATTACGATTTAATAACAAAAAATCATCATTGACTAGTGTATATAGTTCAACACCTAATAATACATTATCTAATTATGTTCCACCACCTAATAACATCCAAAATTTTATTTATAAAACCATTTATCCAAATAGAACATTATATAGTAATGCGTTTTATGATGTTACTATAGGTTCAACTATGGGTTCAGTAGGTGGTAGTTCAAATAATTTAACAAACTATAATTCTGGATCTAAATTCGATATAACTACTGGGATGGGTTCTCCAAATGCCACATTTTTATGTAATCAGTTATTGAATTTATAAATTTATAAAAACATTATTTTTTACTATTATAAAATATATAATAGTAAAATCTATAATCTAAAAAGTAATCGTTTTATCCAATAATGGGTAAACATCTCTATCGTGTGTTATTATTATTATACATTGTTTATGTTTTTTGAAATCATTAATGAGTTGTAATAATTCATTTTTAAGATCGCCATCCAATGCAGTTGTAGGTTCGTCTAAAATCAATATTTTACAAGGATTTATTAATCCATTTATTACATTGACAATTTGTCGTTGGCCACCTGAAAGGTTTTCACCAGCTAATCCGGCGGTTTTATTATGAATATCAATTCTTTTCAATAATTCCTGTATTTTTTTATACTTTTGNATTTCATTCAAATGTGATTTGCATACATGTAAATCATTACAAGCATATAAAATATTTTCGATTATTTTCTTATCAAACAATCTAGAATTTTGATTTATATAAGTAATATTTTCTCGTAAATAGTTGGTATCAATCTCTTGAATATCTTTTCCATCTATCAATATTTTACCACTATCACATTTATATAATTTTAAGATCATTTTTACAAATGTTGACTTACCTTTACCAGAATATCCAACAATCCCTATCGCATGGTTTTTATTCGTATCTAATTTCATATTCAAATTATTGAATATATTATCATTGGTTCCTTTATATTTGAATGAAACATTATCAAATACAACTTCTTTGAAAGTTAGTTCGACGTCTTTATAATCTTTATCGTAATCTTCTTCATTGTATTCACCAATTAATGAGTTGAATTTCTTTATAAGAAACTTGATACGTCCAATGAATTCTAGATAATCTGATAAATTTTGAAAAGTACCAACTATTCTGTCTCTATATAATAGTAATATCGTAAAGAATGTAATAAATACTGTTACGGATATTTTTTTATTCATACATAAGGTTATTAAGTAAAATATAGACATCAACACAATTATGTAAACAATTATTGTGGTATGTAACAAATGGTTATTTATTCCGTCATAGAAATTAATTGTTTTTTTAATACCAACGTTTACTAACTCGTTATAAATATCGTTTTCGTAATCCATTTTACCTCTTAATATAATTTTGTCCATATTATTCAAAATGTCTATTAAATACTTTTCATTATAATTTATTTTATCCTCATAATCCATTCTTAGTTTCATTAAATTATTCCAATTTAAAATAAGGTAAATAATGATAAACATATTCGCAATAAAAAACAATATTCCAAAAAATGTATTTGTATAAATAAAATATAATGAAATCATTAAAATAAATCCAATATTCGGTATCATTTCAGTCAATATGTTATAAAATAATAAATACATACTCTGTGATATTCTACTAAGCGGTGTTATGAATTCTGTGAAATTGATATTACTAAAATTTTCATTATTTGTTTTAAATATAATCCCTAATATTTCTTTTTTCACCCACGACATAAGTTCTATAACCAATTTGTTTTGAACAATTTTATAAATATAAAATATAAAGATCAAACCAAAGGATGCAATTGTAAAATAAATGAAATATTTATTTACCGATTCATATTCTTTCTTTTGCATAAATGTTATTATGTTTGCCGTAATAAAAGATATACCATTTATTTGAAAAAGGGTTTGTATAAGAGTAAGAGAGAATAATATTGCTATATAAAATTTTTCTTTTTTTATGAATTTTAATATTAGTTGATAAATAATATTCATTGTTTTGTATTTATATTTTGTATATATAAAATACTAATATAATTTCTATCTAAATAATAAAATATTATTTATAAAATTCTAAAAGCATATAAATCTGTATATATATAATATAATGATGAATCAAACAATAAAAGAAGTCGAAAATTATTTTATTGATAAAATTTGTAATAAAATATACTCAAAAGACGAACTAAAAGACATAAATGTATCATGTAATAATGACATACTGTTATTATTGACGAAATTCGTTTATGAACTTAAAGAAGTGTATCCTAATATATGCGATAAAGATATATGTATAGCTATTGTTTATACATATTATGGTTTGAATTTAGGTGAGCAAACTACCGATTATATTACGCCAACCATTTATGAGGATTATGCTGATGACAAAGAGATAGTATTTAAATTATATATAGATATCACTACTGGAGATATAATAAAAAACAATGAAAATTTATCTTCAAAAATTAGGCGATTTATACAAACTGGTGAATTTACATAATTATAATATATTATCATTGTTTTTTCTAGTTTTTCTAGTTTTTCCACCTTTAATATTATAAACCATAGATAAACGATCTTCTTCAAATCCATTTTTTTCGTAATAATTAATAAGGTCCCCGTTAGCTGGTGTCAAATAAATTTGAGAAATATTTGCATTTTTTGCAAATTGTTTTATAGTTTCAATTAATAATTTACCATTTCCTTTGTATTTTTCTTCTTTTATAGAGCATAAGAAATGTATTTCAATATAAGAATCTTTTTTATTTATATCAAAATTCAAAAACCCAATAATACCATTATTTTCATCTTCTAAAAAAAGAGTAATAAATTTTTTAAGGTTTACGTCTATGTCTTTGAAATCGAATTTACTTCTACAAACTGTTTCGATTTTATTTTTTGTAATATTATCTATTAGATTTTCTTCACCTTCTAAATTCATTTCCAAAAAAATTTGTTCTAATTCTTTTTTAAGTTTTTCTAATTTTTGAGTTTTGAATTTTTTTCCTATAAAATATTTCATTGACCTTATAATATGTATATAGATTTTACACCTTTTCTCATTTAAAACGCCCACATTATGGGAGTAAATAAAAAAAGAGGTTTCCCTCCATTTTTATTTGCTTTTTATTCATCATCATCAATAATATCTTCATAATCATCACATATAAGAGAAGTATCTATTTATTTTAAATTTTCAGTATTTCCTACTGCAAACTCAACAACAGCATAGTTAGTTGTATAATGATATATTTTTTTTAATTTGTTTTTACACTTTTTTACTTTGATAATTCTATAAGATATTATTTCTTTTACTTTGATAATTCTATAAGATATTATTTCTTTATTTATTGGTTGGAAATATTCTGTTTCAATATCGGTTTCTATTTTGTAAAGTTCGTCGTCATTTTTACATTCAGGCATGTTTTGCATGGTTTCTTTGATTTTATTAAATGCTATTTTTTTAGCATATTCTACATCAGTAGTAGTTGCAATGATTTCAAAATCTTGTTCTTTACGATAATCGTTATATCTAACAGCGGCATACATTTTACAGATAAATGCGTTTTATATAATAATAGTATAATATAATAAAAATGTTTCAATTTTTTTTATTATAAATGGGCGTTTCAAATGAGAAAAGGTGTATATAAAAAACTATATACAAACAATAATGTTTATAGCATATTACGATAATCAACCACATAAGGGTTTGATTTCAAAGCACTTTGAATATCAGGTGTATTTCTATCCATTTGTATATTTGAATATAAAGTATTACCATTACCTGCAACACGACCCATATTTATTGGATCAGGTGATTGGTAAGGCATTGTTCCAATAACAGCTCGTTCATTTTTCAACATATTATCACGTGATACTTGACGCATATTGATATCTCCGTTCATTAAAGACATATTACCTTGTACCATGTAACCATCAATTGTACTAGCTTTGATGTCATTATTACGTTGATTATAACCAGCTTCATAGGATTTTGGTTCTTTTGTACTAGACGCAGCATTACCTGCGTAATAATAATCACTGGTTTCTTGACGATATGTGTCTTTTGCTTGAACCGATGTACTTTGATATGCACCACCTAATTGATTAGCATTGACATTCATATGAAATTTTGAATTTTCGGTTGTTTCACGAATAGTAGGTGCGGGTCTATCTGCTGGATTGAAAATATAGGATTCTGGAACAGTTGTGCCAGGGTTTTGGTAAGGGCGTAGTGTTCCTAATACATTTTCTTTACGTGAAGGTCTTAAAATATCTAATAAAGGAGCTACAGCAGCACCTAAACTACCACTTACTAAACCAAAATAACTATCTTGAGCATTGGATGAACGATTATTTGGATAAGCCATTTTTGATTTTATTCCATAATCGGCATCACTAGCATAATTACGTCCATTTGCATTAGCAACCATAAGAGGTACTTCACCCAATTGTTGATTATGGGATGGCATGTATTCACCAGGAACATAAGCTGCTGGGTTTTGATATCCAGCTACACCAGAATATGATACTGCAGTTTCAGGCCGATTCACAAAACGTTCGATCGGAACAGCACGCATTGTTTCTCCTTTATGAGCACCAGTGGTTGTAAAAAGACGACCAATATCATTAGGTCTATTTGCATTATGATTCGTAAAATCACGTTGATCTAATGCAAAACTTTGTTCTGGAAGATGTTTCTCCATAATACCCATTTGATCCATAGTAGCAATCGATTTGATGAAACTGTTTGCAGGACCTTCATGTCCATATAACCCTAAACCAGTTGCTTTTGGTTTATTATCAACACGTAATTGATCAGCAGTTTTATCTAACCAGGCATCACGCATCATCATACCAGAATTAAAACCACCAGCTCCTTGAGTAGTATATCCTAAACCTAATCCTGGACCTACTATTTGTTCTTCAAATGGTTTTACGTTTGCCATGCGCTGACTAGGATTTACACGAGATTGATAAAAATCACTTGCATTAGGAGCGCCAGTAGCCCATTGTAAATTATCATGTGGTGAAAACATTGG
>JGI25917J50250_1000359_pt1 | contig 12449 bp, 10 predicted proteins | sample LauGreSBDMM110SN_4_FD_50250 | JGI IMG/M metagenome (IMG submission 50250) | reverse complement strand
GTCGGTGCTCAAACCCGTATTCTGTTGGAAAGGTATCCCAAACTTCGGATTACCTGTGTGGATTCTTCGCGTAGTCAGCTGAATCAGGCTAGACTAGCCTTGGCATCTTTTGGGGATAGGGTATGTTTTGTGGAGCAAGATGCGAGTGCTTTAGCGCTTGAAGAGAGATTTGACGCAGCATTTTTGTGTTGGATTTTGGAACATGTACCTTCGCCGATTCAACTTTTACGAAAGCTTAAAGAACACCTCCATCCTGGTGCCCAGGTGGTTGTTACCGAAGTATTTAATTCCAGTTTTTTTACCTCAGCGGGATTTCCACATCTTCGACATTATTTTGAGGTGATGAATTCTTATCAAAACAAAATTGGGGGAAATCCGGACATAGGGATTGCTTTGGGGAACCTCTTGATGAGTTCAGGGTTTTTGGATGTCTCTACCCGTTTTGATGGATTTTACCTTGATCAAAGAAGTAAAGAAACCAGAAAGCTAGTTACCTCCTACTGGAAAGAGTTACTAAAAAGTACAGCTCCAGCACTACTTAAATCGGAAAATTGTACTCCCAATGAAGTGGATTCAATGGTAGCGGATCTGGATCAAATGGAGAAAGATGAAAATGCCATTTTTTTCTACCAATTTGTACAAGCAAAAGCTACCCTTTAATTCTTGATAATGAAAACTATTCGTTGGATTGGAAAATTGATATGGAAGTCTACTTTATGGTTCCTTGGACTTTCGATTGGATTGGTAATTATATACCGATTTATACCTGTGCCTATTACTCCGCTAATGGTGATTCGATTGGTGGAACAAGCAATTGATCCAGAAAAAGAAGTTCGGCTAGTGAAGGATTGGGTACCTATTTCAGAGATGTCTAGGCATGCCCCTCAGGCAGTGGTTGGTGCTGAAGACCAAACTTTCATGAAGCATTTTGGATTTGATTTTAAGTCTTTAGAGAAAGCTTGGGAGAGTAATAAAAATAATAAACGAATCAGAGGAGCTAGTACAATAACGCAGCAAACAGCAAAAAATGTGTTTTTATGGCCTTCAAGAAGTTATGTACGTAAAGTGTTTGAGGCCTACTTCACGGTATTAATCGAAATTTTTTGGTCCAAAGAACGGATCCTGGAAGTGTATTTAAACGTGATTGAAATGGGTGACGGGATTTATGGCATCGAGGCTGCTTCTCAAACTTTTTTTAATAAAAGTTCCTCCAAGCTTTCTAAGGGTCAAGCGGCTTTGATTGCAGCCGTATTGCCTAACCCTAGACGCTGGAGCCCTGCCAGACCGACTTCCTATATTAAGGGTCGCCAAGGCTGGATTATGCGGCAGATGAGCAATCTCTCGCCTACAGGTTTTGGAAAATAAATTTGAAGATTAAATGTTAATTTATAAAAAATCCAAGAAGTGAATTTTTCGGAAATGAATTTCTTGTTTGAGATAAAAAAATAAGGCCCCTCTGAATTCGTTTTTCCAAATATAATTTTAAAAACAAGAAAACTATGGGCTTAAAAAAACCATAAGCCTATTCAAATCTTAATTCATGATTAGTCTAAAAACGCCCTAATTATTCCAATTTGGGCAAGTTAAAAAATGCAAGAAAAATTTATCCACAATTTCAATTACTTATCCACAATAACATTTAGGTAACACATAAACAACTGATAATTAGTTTATTAAGTAATAAATCAAAAAGCTGAATTTGTGGATAATTTTAGTCAACTCTTTCAAAATAAGGAGTTTAATTTTGAAAAAAGTGGATAAATAGAAAACCAAAATTTTATTTTATTCTGCCTTTTATTCTTCCTTCTGCAGCTGCAGTTTTTTACGGGAGGCATTGAAGATTTTAGCCTTGAATATAAAACCTAAATAGTTGTTATTTTCCACTGCTGGAAGATTCCAGGCTCCGGAACGTTCAAATTTTTCTATTACCGATTGCATATTTTCTGTTGAAAATAGTATTTATGGGGGACTGTGAATGAGTTGCCCTACTCGGATTCTTTTTTGCTTTTAGTAGTAGATGGTTTAAGGCTTTTCAAGAAGTGCTTTATCCAATGCCACCAGCGATTTTAAGATCAAGCGAACCGTCGCCTGGTAGAAATCAGGATGGATCCCTGCAAAGGAATCACTTACTTTATGGTAATCGACATGGTCTTCTACTCCGAAATACAAGTGAGGAACTTTCTTTTCAAAAAAGGCACCATGATCTGAAGATCTAGTCCAATCCTCGGCTCCTGTACCTGGTATGTCATGGCCAAATCGAAGATTTGAACTGGCCTCTCCTGGGACTTTTTCAAGGATGGACTTAAATTGAGGATAATAATGAGTCCCCGACACATAAACTTCCTTAGCCTCACTTCGGGAAAGCATGTCCATATTCACATTGAGTAAAATTTGGTCTAGGGGGTAGGGAAAATCATTTACCAAGGCTTTTGCACCCTGAAGCCCCATCTCTTCTGCATCCAAGGCGGCAAATAACATGCCGTGCTGGGGGCGATTTTTGGAGAAATATTCAGCTAACACCAACAAGGCTGCTGTACCCGATGCATTGTCATCGGCACCATTGAAAATTGAATCCCCTGCTGCATTTGGCTTTCCTATGCCCACATGATCGTAATGGGCTGTTACAACGATCATTTTTTTGGAAGATTCACCAGGAATGAAGGCCACAATATTGGCTGCATCCACTAGCATTTTTTTTGTTCGTCTGTCTTCAAACGAGAACTTTTGAATAAAATCCGGATAAAGTGGCGCCACCAAGTCCAAGGTAGTAAGCTCTTGTAAGATGTATTTTTGAGCCAAGTTGCTTCCCTTACTAAGTGGTTTTCTGCCTTCAAGCCCATCTGAGGATAAGTACTCTAGGTGCTTGAGGAGTTTGTTGCCATCAATTTCTTGGGCAAATGAGACACTAAAGGAGACGAGAACTAAAATTATTGTAATTAATTTGCGTTGTAGGAAGTGCATCAGAAAAAGGATTAGTGAAGTACTGCTGTAAAAATACAGTCCTTGGGTTCAATCCCTCAGAAATTATATGAAATATATCTCGGCACTGCTTTTTTTTCTTTTTTTGACGCCCTTCGTTCAAGGACAGGAGACTATGCCGCCCACTTTCTATGATGGCAAGTCCATAGTGCTGGTATCGAACGATCCAGGCGCTAAACCAGCAATCACTTGGCAGGCACTGGCAGACAGTATCCATCCCTATTTGGTGCTTGCTGGGGGAGATGCTGTGGGCTATTTCGAACTCGAGCAAGTGGCCTTGTCCACAGCCCTACAGGCAGAATTTGCAAAGGCGTTTTTGCAGCGGCAAATTCAAAATGTGATATTGATTACTCGACAAAAAGAGCAAGTAAGTATCCAGGTAGGCAAATTTTCTGGGGACGGAAAAATTATTGAAAATACCCCACTTTTTGGCATCCTTGGGAAGGATTGGAAAACTGCCGCTCAGCAATTTGTAGCCTTTGGCACTGCGGTTCCTTCCAGAAATTTGTTGGTTCCTGACCTAGCAGAGTTTCCAGCTCTTGGTACTCAGTCTGCAGCTGCCAACACCCAAAAGTTTATAGCGAGAAATCCAATTAACCTTGATGTCTTTCGTCTAGGAATTCCCCTGGAAGGAACTTCTGCCATCAATGGACCAATAAATTCGTATCGATACGGGGTTTTTGGGAAATCGCCTGAGATGCTACTAGCTGAGCAAAGTGCTCAAAAAGTTGGTCTTGAGGAAATTTTTTCTAGCAAGTATCCCCATGAGGTGGCTTGGCTGGTGGAAACGAGGACCAACCAAGAGCTGCTTGCAGACCGCATTCAATTTTTACTCGTTAAGGTGGAAGGCAGACAAGCAGACTTGATGAAAAGTATGGGACTTGAGCCAAAAACAGGAGAAGAAGGAGCTAAAACGGTGGTGAAATTTTACATCCGTTTTTTAGTTCGAGAGGAGCTTTACCTCGGCCCTCAGTGGGACGCCCACCCGAATTGGGACGTTTCCCTCAATCAATTTTTGGATAACCTGAAAAAATAGTAACAATTTTAAGCAGCTAAAGATACTAGCCCTCGGGATACAAGGATTCATTTAGAAAAGGAATCAGCGCCAGCACCATGGCTTGCTGGTAATAGGCTTCCCGTGTGATGAGGCCATGCGTAAGCAACCCAACGGATCCTCCCTGTTGTTTGGAGTTTTGGGCTTGGAACACCAAGTCATCGGCATGTCCCAATTCCATACCTCCTCGAATTAATGCAACCACTTGAGGAGGGAGGTAAAAGGTGCCTGTCTTCGATTGGCTGGATTTGCCTGAGCGATGCAGCACATAAACCCAAGCAAAAGCATACATCCCTTGCGGGTCTTCATCTACCCCACCTTCAATCCCGACCCAATAGTCCACCTCAGGAACTATAATTTTGGCATGGTTCGCCCGGTTGCGAGCGCCAACTAAGGTTTCTTCCTCGGTTCGGGGCTGTGCAGCAATGTTCGAGGAGGCATCTACACCCATTACCTCAAAATGACTTCCAAAAGCATGGACAAAAGCATCCTTTGTACAGGCTACTTTTACAGGGTTTTTACTCCCAACAATGACTCGGGGAGAAGCATTTCGATATTCTTGATCAGTGGTCAAACTCTCAGGCCAAGTTGGTGAATACCTGGTTGACATCGTCGTCTTCCTCAAGTCGATCGATCAGCTTGTGGATGAGCTCTTCCTGCTCTTCTGTCAATTCGGTAAGGGTCGTAGGAAAGCGTTGAAAATCTGCAGAGATCACCTCAATTTGTCGGTCTTCCAACGCTTTTTGCATCAACCCAAAATCTTCAAATTCAGTGTAAGCAAAAATCTCCCCTTCATTCTCTGCAATTTCAGTTAGCCCAAAATCGATCAGCTCTAGTTCTAATTCCTCCAGATCATAGGCTGCTTTCGCGAAGCGGAATACCGCTTTGTGCTCAAACATGAAGCTGACGGACCCTGAAGTTCCCATAGATCCTCCTGCTTTAGCAAAGTATGACCTTACATTAGCCACGGTTCGGTTGGTATTGTCTGTGGAAGATTCCACAATAAAGGCGATTCCAAAGGGGCCATATCCCTCATAAACCACCTCTTCATAATCTTTTTCATCCTTGTTGGAGGCCCGTTTAATCGCTCCTTCGATACGATCCTTAGGCATTTGTGCACCTTTGGCATTTTGGATTACTGTCCGAAGCTTGGCATTACTCGAGGGATCTGGGCCTCCTACCTTTACGGCCATGACGATTTCCTTTCCCAGTCGGGTAAATACCTTAGACATCTTGTCCCAACGCTTGAATTTTCGCTCTTTTCTGAATTCAAATGCTCTTCCCATGATATGCTGTTTATAGGAAACAAAAATAGTAATTTCTTTTGGCGGATGAAGCGCATTTTTTAACGGCAAGAAAAGGCCTTCTACTGCTAAAAAAAGTAATTCGGAAAAAATGAAGGACATTAAGATTAAACCGATGCGGCTGGTTTGGGTCTAATTTCTGAAACAAACCAATAAAAGATGAAAAAATGGATCCTTGGAGCGGCAGTCTTGACTTGCATAAGTCTTGGGCTTTCCGCTCAACATCAGAAGAAAAACTTTCGTGAACTAAGTGCTAAAGAGCGCGCAGAAAAGATGACCGATCGAATGTCGGAAGAACTCAAACTCACGGAAGATCAGAAAAATCAAGTGGCCGGGTTGGTGCTTGAAAATGCCACTAGGCAGGAGGAGCTTCTCCAAAAGCGAAAGGTGGAATTCGAAGCCCAAAAAGAGTTTAGGATGAGACAGGAGAATAAGATTGCAGCAATCTTGACCGAAGAGCAAAAAATGATTTGGGAGCAGCGGAAGGAAAAGCTAGGGCAGCGGGCAAATGGCCAAGCTGCTGATGAGCCGAAGCAGTACACTAGAAGGAGACCTAGATTTCAGAGGGGACAGTAGCAAGAAAGGGCCAAATTTGGCCCTTTCTTGATTTTAGTCCTTTTTTAGAGGTGTTCGCGCTGCTCCTCGACTTCATAAAAGGAGGTGTCCTTCTGAGGTAGGAAGGAGGCACCCATCAAAAATTCATCCACCTTTACTGCAGCTTCTCTACCTTCAGAGATGGCCCAAACCACCAAAGATTGGCCCCTTCGCATGTCCCCTGCAAGAAATACTTTCGGGTTTGAACTTGCATACTGCTTGGATTTGGGAAGCTGATTTTCTAGAAGCTCAACCCCAAAGCTGCTCAATAGATCCGTTTGTCCTGGACCAACATATCCGATGGCTAGGAAGGCGAGGTCACAGGGTAGCGTTCGTTCTGTCCCTTCCAAGACTTCATAGGTCATGCGGCCTCCGGCATCTTTCCAAGCAATATCCACGACTACCAGTCCCGTCACCTCTCCCTTTTCGTTTCCTACAAATTCTTTGGTAAGTACGGAGAATAGACGCTCTGCACCTTCCTCATGCGAACTGGAAGTTCGCATGGTCATAGGCCATTCAGGCCAAGGATTGGCAGTTGTCCGCTTGATGGGTGGCTTGGGGAGTAATTCCAACTGAGTTACTTCAGTAGCTCCATGCCTCCGAGAGGTACCAATGCAGTCACTTCCGGTATCACCACCTCCAATTACCAGCACATTTTTGTCTGTGGCAGTGAGTTGATTTTTTTTCAACTCACCTCCGATGACTTGATTCTGCTGCGCCAGGAATTCCATCGCAAAATGTACTCCTTTAAGAGAACTTCCAGGAATAGTTAACCCTCGGGGTTGCTGGGCACCAATACACAAAACAACCGCATCGTAATTATTCAATACTTCTTCCGTTGGCAGCGTAATTCCTATTTCCGTTTGGGTAATAAAATCAATACCCTCTTCTTCCATCAAGGCAATTCGCCGGTCTATTACCCATTTTTCCAACTTAAAATCTGGTATCCCATAGCGAAGAAGTCCTCCCACCTTGGCATTTTTTTCAAATAGGCTTACAGAATGACCTGCCTGATTGAGCTGATCTGCAGCAGCGAGACCCGCAGGACCAGAGCCAATTACTGCCACTCGCTTTCCCGTCCGATTTTTCGGGGGGGAAGGAGCGATCAAACCGAGTTCGTAGGCAGTTTCAACAATGCTTTTTTCAATCAACTCGATGGCCACCGGATCCTTGTTGATCCCTAGCACGCAGCTAGCTTCACAGGGGGCGGGACATATTCTTCCTGTAAACTCCGGAAAGTTATTTGTGCTCTTCAGGATGCGAATGGCCTGAAGCCAGTTTTTCTGGTATACCGCTTCGTTGAATTCAGGGATTACATTTCCAAGGGGACAGCCATGGTGACAAAAAGGAACACCACAGTCCATGCAGCGTGCTGCCTGGTTATGAAGTTGTTTTTCGGAGAATGGGGTATAAATTTCCTGGTAATCCCCTAGCCGAGTCTGTGGATCACGGCTTTTAGGCGTTTCTCGATTGTATTGAATAAATCCGTCTTTCGTACCCATATTAAGCGAATGTTCTTTCCTGTTGTCCTGTTTTCTTTGCCAATACGGCTTTGTAGTCTCTCGGGATGACTTTGATAAACTTGGTTTTGGTGAGTTCCCAATTTTCCAAATACTGTTGTGCTAGAGAACTTCGTGTAAATGCTATATGTCGCTTGAGATAACTGTAAAGCGTTTCAAAATCCTGTTCATCCAAGGGATCCAAATCCACCATTTCGGGGTTGATTTCATTTTGATATTCCTGAAGGATGTACGCTACACCCCCACTCATACCCGCAGCAAAATTCCTTCCGATTTCACCAAGATTGACGAGCAATCCCCCAGTCATGTATTCACAGCCATGGTCTCCTATCCCTTCAATTACAGCTTTTACTCCCGAATTCCGAACGCAAAAGCGCTCTCCTCCTTTGCCATTGATAAATGCTTCTCCTGAAGTGGCGCCATAGAAGGCTACGTTGCCGATCAGAATATTTTCTTCCGCTCGGAAAAGTGCATTTCTACTTGGGTAAATAATCAATCTTCCTCCAGAAAGTCCTTTTCCAAAGTAATCATTGGCCTCTCCTTCCAGCTCAAAATTCACACCTCGGGCGAGAAACCCTCCAAAGGTCTGACCAGCAGATCCACTGAAAGTTAGGTGGATGCTGTCTTCTGGAAGACCTACACTTCCGTAGATTTTGGAAATTTCATTCGAAAGCATAGCCCCCACAGAGCGGTCGGTATTCTTGATATCAAAATGTCCCTGGACTGGGATGGCTTGCTCTAAGGCTGGAGTTGCTTTGGCTATCAACTTTCGGTCTAGGACTTCGTCCAAGGACACCTCTTGGTCGATTTGCTTGTAAATTCCCACATGGCTAGGGACTTCTACTTTGTGGAAGATTGGGGAAAGGTCCAACTTATCCCATTTCCAATGCTTGAGGTGGGTGCTAGCCTGCAATACCTGACTTTGGCCTACCATCTCATCGATGGTGCGGAAGCCGAGTGAGGCCATGATTTCACGGAGATCTTGGACAATAAACTTGAAGTAGTTGACCACGTGATCGGGGTCTCCAGTGAATAGTTTTCTCAGCTCTGTGTCTTGGGTTGCAATCCCTACTGGGCAGGTATTGAGGTGGCACTTGCGCATCATGATGCATCCTTCGGCTACAAGTGCTCCAGTAGCAATACCCCATTCCTCAGCACCCAAAAGGGTGGCAATGGCAAGGTCTCGCCCTGTCCGTAGTTGCCCATCTGTCTGAAGTACCACTCGACTTCGCAGGTTATTTTTCACTAAAGTTTGGTGCGCCTCGGAGAGGCCAAGTTCCCAAGGTAGTCCAGCATGTCGAATAGAGCTAAGTGGGGAGGCTCCAGTACCACCATCTGCGCCAGAGATTAGAATCACATCAGCCATAGCTTTGGCTACACCGGCAGCGACGGTGCCTACACCTGCTTGGGACACTAGCTTTACATTGATTCGTGCTGCTCGATTCGCGTTTTTTAGGTCGAAGATCAATTGGGCCAAATCCTCAATCGAGTAAATGTCGTGGTGTGGAGGTGGGGAAATTAAGCCCACCCCTGGAGTAGAATGTCTAACTCGACCGATCCAGTCGTCCACTTTATGTCCCGGCAGCTGCCCTCCTTCCCCAGGCTTTGCGCCTTGAGCCATTTTTATTTGAAGCTCTTCCGCATGGGTCAAGTAGTGAGAAGTAACACCAAAGCGGCCAGATGCCACCTGCTTGATTGCAGATCGTTCCCAGTCTCCGTTTGCCTTTTTTTCATACCGCTCCTCATCCTCTCCACCTTCACCCGAATTACTTTTGGCCCCTATCCGGTTCATCGCAATTGCCAAGGTGGTATGCGCTTCGTGGGAGATTGAACCAAAGGACATCGCTCCTGTAGCGAAGCGTTTCATAATTTTTTCTATTGGCTCAACCTCATCCAAGGGGACGGAGATTTGTTTTTTAAATTCAAACAACCCCCTTAAGGTCATCGCATCTAGACTTTGCTCATTAATTTTTGAGGCAAATTTTTGATAAAGCGAATAATCACCTAGCCGTGTAGATTTTTGGAGCAGGTGGATCGTTTCTGGATTAAAAAGGTGTTTTTCGCCCCTTCTTTTCCATTGGTAAAGTCCCCCTGATTCCAGTACCCCTTCATGGGGAAGGTAGGCTGCATGGTGTCGAATCAATACCTCTTCCGCTAGTTCATCAAAGGAAATTCCACTAATCCGGGAGGCAGTACCTTTGAAACAGCGATCCATCACCTCTGGACCGAGTCCTATGGCCTCAAAAATCTGAGCACCTTGGTAAGACTGCAAAGTAGAAATCCCCATTTTGGATAAGACCTTCAATAGACCTTTTCCCACCCCTTTTTGGTAGTTGCTTAGGACCATTTTTTCACTACTAGCTTGCGGAAGCTCTCCTTTTCGGTAGAGATCTAAGAGTGATTCTAGGGCTAAGTAAGGGTTGATGGCAGACACCCCGTAGCCAATCGCGGTGGCAAAATGGTGCACTTCTCGGATATCAGCAGATTCAAGGACCAATCCCGCGCGAGTACGAATTTTTTTCTTGACCAGATGCTGATGAACTGCTCCAATGGCTAAAAGAGAAGGGATAGGGGCAAGAGTCTCCGTACTTTCTCTGTCTGAAAGGATGAGGACGTTTTTCCCTTCGATCAAAATCGCATCTTCGGCTTGTTTACATAGAATGTCCAAAGCGGCCAAAAGCCTCCCCGGTTGGTGATCCGATACAAAATGTCCAAACAAGCGTTTCGTGCGGTAGCCCAGATGCTCAAGTCGGGTAATTTTCTCCAAGTCGGCATTCAGCAGAACAGGTTGAGAAATATGGATTTGCTTGGTGTGTAATGGGCTTTCTTCCAAAATATTGTGGCCTTCCCCGATTCGAGTGAAAAGGGACATCACCAGACGCTCCCGAATAGGATCGATAGGCGGATTGCTGACCTGGGCAAAAAGCTGTTTGAAGTAATTTGAAATATGCTGGCTTTGTTTGGAAAGTACAGCCAATGGGGTATCTGCACCCATGGAGCCAACTGCTTCTTGTCCATCATTTCCGAGCGGGGATAGGATCACTTTTAGCTCTTCAGAAGTGTAACCGAAAACAGTTTGGGGTTTATGGATTTCTTCAGTTTGGTAAGAATAGCTGAGTTCTTCGGGTTCGGGAACAAGCCTAAGTTTTGTGCGCTTTTCATTGACCCATTGTTCGTAGGGCTGTCGTTTGCAAATTTCGCCCTTGACTTCATCATCTAGGAGGATTTTTCCCTTTTCCAAGTCTGCCCAAATCATACGTCCTGGGCTAATCCTTCCTTTTTGGGTGATGGTCGCTTCACGGATAGGCAGCGCTCCTGCCTCTGAGGAGAGGATTAAACGCTGGTCTTTTGTAATAAAATAGCGAAGCGGACGAAGTCCATTTCGATCAAGTGTGGCACCCACTGATTTGCCGTCTGTAAATAAAAGTGCGGCAGGACCATCCCAAGGCTCCACTAGTGAAGCATGAAATTTATAGAAGGCGGCTCGCTCCTTGTCCATCACCTCGTTGTCTTGCCAAGCTTCCGGCACCAGCATCATCATCGCATGTGGAAGGCTTCTTCCACTTAGGGTGAGCAGTTCCACCATCGCATCCAAATTGGCAGAATCTGAATTTAATTTGTTGGTGATGGGCATGAGCATCGCCAACTCTTCAGGGCTAAAAAGGGAGGATTTCATCAAGGCCTCCTTGGACTTCATTTTATTTAAGTTGCCACGAATCGTATTAATTTCTCCGTTGTGGGAAAGGTATCGAAAGGGTTGGGCAAGCCTCCAGTTGGGGAAGGTATTCGTAGAAAATCTGGAGTGTACAATTGCAAAAGCGGAGGCGATGCGGGGATTTTGGAGATCCTTGAAGAAAGGCAACACTTGGTCAGTTCGCAGCTGGCCTTTGTAAACAACTGTTAAGGAGCTGAAACTGGCAAAATAGAAGGCCTGATTCACCCCTGGGATCTCTGAATTAATTTTAAAGCTCGCGTAATTCCGAAGCACATACAGTTTTCGTTCCAAGTCAAGTCCTTGTAATCCTTGTTTATGGCAAACAAATACCTGCTCAATAATGGGCATCACTTCGAGGGCGCTTGATCCGGGTATGGTTTCGTCAATAGGGACCTTCCTGTAGCCGATCAACTCAAACCCCTAATTCCGAAGCACATACAGTTTTCGTTCCAAGTCAAGACCTTGTAATCCTTGTTTATGGCGAACAAATACCTGCTCAATAATGGGCATCACTTCGAGGGCACTTGATCCGGGTATGGTTTCGTCAATAGGGACCTTCCTGTAGCCGATCAACTCAAACCCCAATTCTTCGATGAGTTGATTGAGTAATGCTTTTGCTTTGGAGTAGAGCTGTTTGTTGGTTGGAAAAAAAGTCATCCCTAAACCAAATTCTCCTGGAGCGGGCAACTGGATCTCTGTGCGTGCGGTTACTTCTTGAAGAAATTGGTGGGGGATTTGGATGGAAATTCCAGCTCCATCTCCTGTTTTGGGATCAGATCCTCGCCCTCCACGATGTTCCATATTGCTTAGCATGTATAATGCACCACTGATGGTCTCGTGTGTAGGTTTATTCGTTAAATCTACTACCGCTCCAATACCGCAGGAGTCGTGCTCAAACTCCTCCCGATATAACCCTTGCTCCATTTTTATAAGTTTAACTGGTTTTAAAGTCAAAAAATACTGATTTTTTTAAAATAAGCATAATCTAAATGCATTAATCATGCGAAAAAGGTTTAAAAAAATCTATTTCATTAAAAAAAAAGCAAAAAAATAGTGTACTTTTTTTTTAAAAAACAGCCTTAATTTAAAAATAAGGCTGTTTTTTAAAAATTATTTTAATTTTTGAATGGAACGAAAGAAATGAGGGGGCGTAGAAAGAGAAAGCGGTAAAATCTCTTTCTAAACTCAGTGAAAAACCCAATAAATGAGCAGTATAAATAGCGATAAGCCAAATAAAAAAATTAGTCAGTGAATGGTGAGGTGATGTCTTTTTCCCCTATGTT
>JGI25917J50250_1000356_pt1 | contig 12487 bp, 7 predicted proteins | sample LauGreSBDMM110SN_4_FD_50250 | JGI IMG/M metagenome (IMG submission 50250) | reverse complement strand
AATTTTAAATTATTTACTTCCGCAATTAGTTCATTTTTACTTATTGCTATTTGTACTTTTTTTAGTATTCCACATTTAAATGCTCAAAATGCTCCTATCTATTTAAATTGGGACAAAATTGGCTGTCAGCTCCGCAAAGAGTTCTANTTAAAATAAATTATGATTTGAAAAGCTCCGCAAATGTCTCCAGACTTTGCGGAATTTTTATATATTTATTTAAATTTTCAAAAATGAAAGAAGGATATGTTGTAAGAGACCAGCTCCGCAAAGAGTTCTAATTAAAATAAATTATGATTTGAAAAGCGCCGCAAATGTCTCCAGACTTTGCGGAATTTTTTTTATACCATCGTGTCAAAAAATAATTTTTAAAAAATTTTGACACAATTTTGTGTCAAAAAAAATTGTGAAAATATTTTGACACAAAGTTGTGTCAAAAAAATAATATTTCAGCTGCTTGACACTAAATTATTTGACACTAATTTTTAAAAAATAAATCAAAACCAGAGCTTCAATACCAATAAATACATCATTTGAAAGGCACCCTGTAATTGCAAATAAATTGNAATTATGCGAAAGCAAAATGGTCAATACCTGATTTTTGAAGACGGAACAGTTTTTAATGTTCGCAACTCAGAAGGATTTGTCGTAAGAATTGAAGTGTAATTGTTTCAGTATTTTTTGATTGAAATAGTTTTGCAACAAATCACCGCCATTCTAACGTAGCTAATTATAGCAAATCCGAGTAATTTGGTCTTTTTAAAGTTCAAACAGATGTGGCTTACACCAATTTTTAGAAAACTTAACGCTTAGATTTCCATAAATTGATAGCGATTCGAAATGGTTTTTATACTTTGTCATTTTGAAAATATACTTTATTTGTTAAATATGCGTTGTTTGTGTATAATATCAAATAATCAAACTGTTTTTGCACTTTTTCAGTAACAAAAATATAGTTTTGTTGACTTATTATAGCAAATCATCAATTTTAATACTGCATTTGTTGCATTAACTAAATCAATCCAATCTCGCCCCAAAATGAGAAAACCGCTTTTCATCTGCTTATTCTTTTTAACTTTTTTAGGTTTTAGCCAAAAAAAAACACTTCAAACAAAATTTACAGACGAAACCATTACCATTGATGGTAAAATTTCTGAACCTGTTTGGAACACCGCCCAAATTGCCACAGATTTTATCAGTTTAGAACCCGATAATGGCAATCCAATTCCGCAAAATCGCCGCACAGAAGTGAAAGTTTTATATAACAACGACGCCATTTACGTTGCAGCAACAATGTATGATGACGAGCCCAACAAGATTTTAAAAGAGATTTCTCAACGAGATGATTTTGGCACCTCCGATGTGTTTGGCATTTTCATCAATGGTTTTAACGATGGTCAGCAAGACTTTAGATTTATAGTCAACGCTGCCGACGGCCAAGCCGATTGTGTTGCAACCGAAACCAATGGAGAAGATTTTTCTTGGGATGCCATTTGGGCCAGCAAAACCACTATAACCAATTTTGGTTGGGTGGTAGAAATGAAAATTCCGTATGCCGCACTTCGGTTTTCTGGAGAAAAAAAGCAAAAGTGGGGCGTCAACTTTTTTCGAGAAATTAAACGTGATAGACAAAAATATACTTGGACTTTTATTGATCCAAAAGTTAGCACATTTATTCAACAAGCGGGAATTTTAGAAGGCATAGAAAATATCAAAACNCCCACCCGACTATTTTTGATACCTTATTCGTCTTATTATGTAAATGCCAATAAAGACCAAAAAACAAAAGGAACNATCAAAGGCGGAATGGANATNAAATACGGAATCAATGATGCTTTTACGTTAGATATGATTTTGGTTCCCGATTTCGGACAAACAAAATACGATAATGTTGAATTAAATTTGGGTCCGTTTGAACAGACTTTCAACGAAAACCGTCCGTTTTTTACAGAAGGCACCGATTTGTTTAGCAAAGGAAATTTGCTTTATTCGCGAAGAATCGGGGGCCCGCCATCTACATATCCTACAACTACCGCAGACGAAGAAGTGACTAAATATCCTTCGAGTGTGAGTCTCATCAATGCATTTAAAATTTCTGGAAGAACAAAAAACGGTTTAGGAATTGGTGTTTTGAATGCGGTTACAGAAACAACAGTTGCCACNGTCCGCAATACAGTGAATCAAACTAACAGGAATGTGGTAGTAGAACCCTTAACCAATTACAACGTTTTGGTTTTTGACCAACGTTTTCAAAAAAATTCATCGATTAGTTTCATCAATACAAATGTTATTCGCAATGGTCATTTTAGAGATGCTAACGTCAGTGGCTTGGTTTGGGATTTAAACACAAAAGCCAACACATTCAATGTAAATGGTGATTTTAAATACAGTGTGGTCAACAGAGGAAAATATGTATCAGGTCTTAATTCACAATTGAATCTCGCTGAAACTTCGGGTAAATACCGTTTCAGCTTTGGAGGAGACATCACTACAAGAAATTATGATATCGACGATTTGGGTGTGAATTTTCAGACCAATTATTACAGCTTATATGCAAATACCAATTATCGCATTTTGAAACCCAACAAATATTTCAATAGTTTTAGATTGAATTTAAATGCGTACATCGAATTTCAAAAGGAAACTGGACATTTACAATCGAATAATTTAAATTTAAATGTGAATTTAAACGATAAGAAGAATAATTATTTTGGGTTCGGTATGAATGCCAATCCATTTGAAAATTATGATTATTACGAACCTCGCGCAGCCAACAAATTTGTTATTACACCCACCAGAATTGGCGGTTGGTTGTTCATTTCAACTAACTACAACAATCGGTTTGCCATAGATTTTAATCCATCTTATGCCAAATTAGATGAATCAGGAAGAACCACTTATGGTTTTTATCTTGGCCCGAGGTACCGATTCAATAACCGTTTTTCTCTGAATTATGATTTTAATTTTTCCGTCAAAATAACAATAAAGGTTTTGTCGCTACTTTCGATAATGATGAAAATGCAGCAACCGAAGATGTTATCGTTTTTGGCAACCGACGCGTAGTTAATTTTTCAAATTCTTTGGGCGGAAAGTATTCTATAACGAGCCGAATGAATTTTAATATTTCTGTTCGTCATTATTGGTCTTATTCTCAAAACAGCAATTATTTAAAGTTGGAAGAAAACGGTCGATTAAGCGATTTGCCCACTTTCAATCAAGATAAAAACCGAGAATATTATTCATGGAATTTAGATTTGTCATTTTCGTGGTGGTTTGCTCCCGGAAGTCAAATGTCGATTTTATATCGAAATAACTCAGCTCAGAACCAACAAGATCTTAACAGTATTGATAAAGATTTTGGTAAAAAAGTCACCAATCTACTCAGCAATGATGCATTGAACAATACGCTGTCAATTAGCGTCAGGTATTTTATAGACTACAATCAGGTTAGGCATTAAAAGGTTAAAAAAGCACTGATAAATCTNAATTATTCTTGTTTTTTCTTTTTCGCAAATAAACCATTTAATAAATTTCCTGCTTGTGTTTTGATGTCTGGCTTTGGTGTTTTGGTTTTTGCAGTATCTTTTTTTCCACTGCTCAACAAGTTTTCTAAAGCCGATGTTCCTTGGTTAATCAACTTTTCTTTTTGTTGTTTCACCAATTGATTGGCCAAATTAGTTACTGCTTTTTGCGTGTCGGTTGTGATTTTTGGGTTTTTAAAATTCCCTGTAATTAAAGCATTTATTGGAACATTTTCCAGTTTTGCCGCGTCTGCCGCAGATAATTTGGCCAATAATTTGTTGGCTTCTGTTCCTAAATATTTTGCAGGAACATCCAATTTCATAGCATAGTTCATATTTTGGTCAAAACCATGTGAACCACCAATGTTTACTTTGATATCTTGGTATTTCAAATCGAATGGTTTAACGGTTACTTTTCCATCTTTAAAACTCAAATTGGCTTTCAAATCATTTAAGTTCAATTTTTTCAAATCAATGAATTTAAGATTGGTAGTCAATGCAGTTAATAAAGCAGAATTACTAGGATTTATAGTTGTAGATAGCAATTGTCCCAATAAATCTCCATTAAGTGTAGCCAAATTTGGCGTTAATGCTTTGGCATCTAAATTGCCAGCAACTTTTATGGTAGAATTTAATTTTCCGTTAATTACGCCGGCAATTGGCGCAATTTTTTTCATCATTTCTAATTGGGTAAAAGTTTGTTGAATATCCACTTGATTTAAATTCAAATTCATATCAAACACTGGCACTTTTTCTTTGGTCGAAACGCCTCCATTCAAGGTTATTGTTCCATTAAAAATCGAAGTTTTTACGTTTTCTAAGGTCACTTTTTGATCGTTGATTAGCATTTTTCCAGTTGCATTTTTCAACACCAAATTGTCATATAGGATTGTATTTACTTTTGCATTTAAGCTACAATTTAAAAAAGATGGGATTTTTATCGCTTCTTTATTTACAGTTGTTTTCGCAGCTGGCGTTTCCGTCGTCATGAAATCTGAAACCGCAAATTGATTGGATTGTAGATTAAAATTTCCTTTCAATTCTTGGTTTTTAAACATAAAACCATAAAAATTATCTAAAATTCCCGTTACATTCAAATCGGTTTTTCCGGTAGTAGCGCTAAATTGTTGTAAATTAACCCTACTTGGATTAAAGGCGACCACGGCCGTGCTAATGTTCAGTGCTTTTCCTTTGTCGTCTACATATTTAAAATTCGACAAACTCATTGTTCCTTCGTTTTTTATGTTTTCGTATTGGCTTTTTTCAACCGATTGCATATCAAATTTTGTCGTTACATCTGCTTTTAAAATGCCCGATAAAGGTGTTTTTAATTTTATTGGATACGCTTTCGACAAGTTTGCTAAGTTGATGGTTCCTTTTAAAGCTGCATCAACTAAAGGGTTTGTCGCCACATTTTTAATATTGGCTTTGGCATCAAAAACATCTTGGTCAATCTTAAAAGTCAGTTTGTCTAAATTCACGTAAGTATCGTTCAAAACACCGGTTTCATTGATAATTTTTGTGTCTATTACAATGTTTTGAACTGATTTTGGCAAATTTGGATATTGAAATGACGCATTGTTCGACGCAATTGCCAAGTTAAATTTCGGAACGGTTTTATCAGAATACAATCCTTTTGCAAAACCAATTACAGAAAAATCTCCTGTAGTTTTCACCTCTTTTAAACTGCCTGAATAGGCAGAAGGAATCAATGCCAAAAAGTTTTGAAATCCCGAGGTAGGAGTTTTAAAAGTCAAATCGTAGTTTTGACCTGCGTCAACCAATTGAATGCTTCCATTAAATTCGAGCGGCAATTGATTGATTAATGCTTTGTTGTCTTTAAAAGTATATAAACTTTTATCTAAATCAATGCCTAGCACGGCATCCAAAGTCAACGGGATTTTATTCATATAATTGACTTTGTCCATGTCTAAAGAAATAGTTGCCGTTGATGTTGTAACCAAATCTAATTTAGAAGCGGCAAAATCTCCTGTTCCGGAATGATTTAAATTGGCAAGAACCATTTTAATTTTAGAGGTTTCGTCAAAATATTTGAATTTGAAATTTGAAATTTTGTAGGCGTTTATTTTTAGCGCTAAAGGTTTGCTTTTTGAATCATCGTTATTTTTAGCGTTTTTCAGAGCAATATCAAAATTACCAACTCCATTTTTGTCGAAAATAATATTAATCAAACCGTCTTTTGAATCGATACCGTTGATATTAATCGACTCGTTCTCACCTTTAAACAATTCTTTAATTGACATTTTGAGGTTTAATTCTCCAAATGAAACCAAGGTGTCACCTTCGAAAGGTGCTTTGTTGATGATTACCAATTTGTTTAATGATACATTTGCATTTGGAAAATTCTTGAATAAACTTAAATCAGCATCTTCAAAACTTACTTTAGCATCTACTTTTTCGTTGATTGCTTGTGTGATTTTTGCTTTTATTTGGTCTTTGAAGAAATAGGGAATCGCAAACAAAGCTACTATTGTAAATAGCAATACTATTCCAAGTCCTTTTAAAATTTTCTTAATCATGGTTTTATATTTAAATTAGATAAAATCATTGCACTTTTTTACAAAAATAAGATTTTAAAACGGGTGTACTTTACACTATTTATTATTAAAGTATTAAATTATAAATGAAAATGAAGTTTTTTAAACAAATCCCAAACCACAATTCCAGCACTAACCGAAATATTTAATGAATGTTTGGTTCCCAATTGTGGAATCTCGATTGTACCATCACAAATTTCAACTGCTTTTTGAGCAACACCAAAAACTTCATTTCCCAAAACAATGGCATATTTTTGATTTTTTTCAGTTTCAAAATTTTGCAAAAAAACCGCGTTTTCAACTTGTTCAACTGCAAAAACCTTTATTTTTTGATTTTTTAAATTAGCGATAACGTCTAAAACGTCTTCGGCATATTCCCATTCGACAGTTTCCGTGGCTCCCAAAGCAGTTTTGCGAATTTCTTTATTAGGAGGAATTGCAGTGATGCCACATAAGTAAATTTTTTCGATCAAAAACGCGTCAGCAGTCCTAAATACAGCACCAATATTATTCAAACTTCTAATGTCATCCAAAATTATTATCAATGGCGTTTTATCGGCAAGTTTAAAATCTTGGTTTGTTTTTCTAATTAATTCGCTATTCTCAAGTTTTCGCATTCTGAATTTTTTATAAAAAAAAAGCTTTCTAAATCAATAGAAAGCTTTTTATGAAATATTATTTTATTTAGCTTTTTGAAGCAGGAGTTGCAGGAGTTGCTGTTGGACCAGCTGGTGTAGCAGGAGTTGTTACAACACTTGCTGGATCTGGTAAAACTGTACCTTTGATGGTAACAACTTTATTTTCTTGACCCACTGCATTAGATTTAATAGTTACATTTTTTGTGAACGGGCCTACTCTGTCTGTTGCATATTTCACACCAATCACACCTTTTGCACCTGGCGCAATTGGCTCTTTCGGTGCTGTTGGAACTGTACAGCCACAAGAACCTTGTGTGCTTTCGATTATCAATGGTTCCGTCCCATTGTTAGTAAACACAAATTCTCTTTTTCCGTCAGCATTGTGCTCAATTGTTCCGTAATCAATGGTTTCTTGTTCAAAAATCATTCCTGCTCCCCCAGTTTTTGCTGGAGCAACAACTTTCGCATCAACAGCTTTTGGTGCGTCAGCTGGCGTTACTGCTTTTGTAGTTGTTGTAACTTTTTTAGATTTTACTGCTTTTTTAGCCGCTTCTTGCGCGTAAGATCCTGAAAATGCCATTAAAGCAATTGCAGAAAATAATAATATACCTTTTTTCATTTTGTTGTTTTTTTAATTTAAAGTTCAAATTTATAAATAATTCTATTACGCAAACAAAGTTTTAACTTAAAATTAAAAATTTTTTTTAATGTTGGATTTTTGAACTAGAAAACAATTAAATTCGCTGTTAGATTTTTTACTCACAAATTACAGAAAAACCATTGGCTACAAAGGGAATCGAAGTTAAAGAAACGCCGTTGATGAAACAATACAACGAAATCAAAAGGAAATATCCTGATGCATGCTTGTTGTTTAGGGTCGGTGATTTTTATGAAACTTTTGGAGAAGATGCCGTACGCGCTTCAAAAATTTTAGGAATTGTACTCACAAAACGCGGTGCAGGTTCCGAAACTGAAACTGCCTTGGCTGGTTTTCCACATCATTCTTTAAACACTTATTTACCTAAATTGGTAAAAGCAGGTCTNCGTGTTGCTATTTGTGACCAGCTTGAAGACCCTAAATTGACAAAAACCATTGTCAAACGCGGCGTGACCGAATTGGTTACGCCNGGAGTTTCAATGAATGATGAAGTTTTGCAATCTAAATCAAACAACTTTTTAGCTGCAGTTTATTTTGGAAAAAAAAACTTGGGAGTATCATTTTTAGATGTTTCAACAGGAGAATTTCTCACAGCCCAAGGCAATGAAGAATACATAGACAAGCTATTACAGAATTTTCAGCCAAGCGAAGTTTTAATTCCAAAAAACAACAAGGGCGATTTTAAACAAACTTTTGGCGAAGATTTTCATAATTTTTACCTCGAAGATTGGATTTTTAAAGAAGACTATGCTTTTGAAACCCTAACGAATCATTTTCAAACCATTTCCTTAAAAGGGTTCGGAATCGAAGAATTGCCTGAAGGCATCATTGCATCTGGAGCAATTTTATATTATTTATCCGAAACACAACACAATAAAGTTCAGCACATCACCTCAATTCAGCGCATTGCCGAAGATGCTTATGTTTGGATGGATCGTTTTACGATTCGAAATTTAGAATTGTACCATTCTTATAATCCCAATGCAGTGACTTTGTTGGATGTTATCGACAGGACTTTATCGCCAATGGGCGGGAGATTATTGAAACGTTGGTTGGCATTGCCTTTAAAAGACATCCATAAAATTAGAAATCGCCATGAAGTAGTTGCTTTTTTAAAGGAAAATACTTCGGTTTTAAAAAGTATTCAAAATCAAGTGAAGCAAATTTCAGATTTGGAGCGATTGATTTCTAAAATTGCTACTGGAAAAGTTTCTCCGCGCGAAGTTGTTCATTTAAGGGAATCATTAGATGCTATTATTCCTATAAAATCATTGGCTTTACAAAGCAAGAATGAAGCTTTAAAAATCATCGGTGATAGTTTGCACAGTTGTGATTTGTTGCGAGAAAAAATCATGAATACTTTAAATCAAGATGCGCCAGTGGCTATTGCTAAAGGGAATGCGATTGCAAAAGGCGTTAATGATGAGTTAGACGATTTGCGCGCCATTTCACTTTCAGGTAAGGCATATTTAGAAGGTATTGAAAAACGGGAATCTGAAAAAACGGGAATTTCTTCTCTAAAGATTTCATTTAACAATGTTTTTGGATATTATATTGAAGTGCGAAATTCCCATAAAGATAAGGTTCCGGCAGAATGGATTCGTAAGCAAACACTTGTAAATGCGGAGCGTTACATTACTGAAGAACTAAAAGAATACGAAACTAAAATATTAGGTGCCGAAGAAAAAATCTATAAAATAGAAGTAGAGTTGTTCGAACAATTGGTCGCTTGGATTGCGACTTATATCAAACCTGTTCAGTTGAATGCCAATTTAGTGGCGCAGCTCGATTGTTTGACTTCGTTTACACAATTGGCGATAGAAAACAAATATGTTTGCCCGGATTTAGATGAAAGTTTTGAATTGGACATCAAAAATGGACGTCATCCAGTGATCGAAAAACAGTTGCCTGTTGGAACTCCTTACATTGCCAATGATGTTTTTTTAGACCGTGAAACGCAACAATTAATAATGATTACTGGGCCAAATATGTCTGGGAAATCGGCTATTTTAAGACAAACTGCTTTGATTGTGTTACTAGCTCAAATGGGAAGTTTTGTTCCGGCGGAGAGCGTAAAATTGGGAATTATAGACAAGATTTTTACTAGAGTTGGAGCAAGTGACAATATTTCGATGGGCGAATCTACGTTTATGGTCGAGATGAACGAAACCGCTTCTATTTTGAATAATATTTCAGATAGAAGTTTGGTGCTATTAGATGAAATTGGGCGAGGAACAAGCACTTACGATGGAATTTCTATCGCTTGGGCGATTGCAGAATTTTTGCATGAACACCCTTCAAAACCCAAAACGTTNTTTGCAACACATTATCATGAATTGAACGAAATGAGTGATGTTTTGACTCGAATTCAAAATTACAATGTTGCTGTAAAAGAATTGAAGGATAATGTCTTGTTTGTTAGAAAATTAGTAAAAGGCGGAAGTGCACATAGTTTTGGAATTCATGTTGCGAAAATGGCCGGAATGCCACAAACGGTAATTTTAAAAGCGCAAAAACTCCTCAAAAAACTAGAAAAAGACCATTCTAGCGATGCCTTAAATGGAATAAAAGCTACAAAGGACGAATTGCAAATGAGCTTTTTTAACTTAGATGATCCTTTGTTGGAGGAAATTAAAGAAGAAATTCTAAATCTAGACATTAACACGCTTACGCCCGTGGAGGCGCTGATGAAACTCAATGAAATCAAGCGAATGTTAGTAAAAAAATGATTTTTTGAAATTTAAATCATAGATTTTCAAGCCGTTAAAGTTCTACGATTTTTTTATAAAAAAAAGATTGTATAATTGAATTAATATATTAAATTTGCCCTCGCAATAATGACCAAAAATTGTGGTTCATACAGATTTTGAAATGCGAAAATAGCTCAGTTGGTAGAGCGCGACCTTGCCAAGGTCGAGGTCGCGGGTTCGAGCCCCGTTTTTCGCTCTAATATATGTAACATTCAAGTTATAATTTGTTTGTGGATGCATAATGAGTGTTATATCTAGTTAGTTTTTTGTAAAAAAATAAGCTTGGGTGGTATAGATTTAATTAATTAATTTATTTAAAAATTTATACCAACAAAAAAAATAAGCTTGGGTGGTGTAGATTTAATTATTTTTTTTAAAAATTTATACCAACAAAAAAAATAAGCTTGGGTAGTATAGATTTAATTATTTTTTTTAAAAATTTATACTAAAAAAAAATAAGCTTGGGTGGTATAGATTTAATTAATTTTTTTTAAAAATTTATACCTAAAAAAAATAAGCTTGGGTGGTGAAATTGGTAGACACGCTGGACTTAAAATCCAGTGACTGTAATGGTCGTACGGGTTCAAGTCCCGTCCCGAGTACAAAACCTCTTCTTTACGGAGAGGTTTTTTTATTGTGTAAAACGAATTAAAAATGAGCTCTTTTGTAATCACAAAAAGATTTAACGACGAATATAAATTTGAATTTACTTCAAGGAAAGGAAAAACTATTTTTACAAGCAATAGTTTTGAACTAAAATTTGAATGTGACCAAGCGATTGATTTTTTAAAACTAAATATCGAGCATGCGCTTTTCTTGAAATCAAAATCGTCAAAAGGGAAGTATTTTTTTAGACTTTTGATAAATGACAAGCAATTGGCAATTAGCAGAAAATACGCTACACAATTAATGCTTGAAAAAGGGATTATTGAAATTTCGAAATATGTAACAAAATCTGAAATTTTAGACTTTTCGAATAATGATTTTATTTTTGATTGATTTGATCTTCGCCTTACGTTTTGATTTTAATTAGGCCTGTTGAAAATTCGTAATCTAAATCTTTGTAGAAGTTGAGACTTTTTATCTTAATGATTTACAAGCAAAAAAAAACCACCATACTATCGTATGATGGTTCTAAAATTTTAGAAATTAATTTCTAATTATTTTTTTACTTCTTCTGTTGCTGGAGCAGCTTCTGCTGGAGCAGCTTCTACTGGAGCAGCAGTTGTGTCAGCAGCAACTGGTGCAGCTTCTACTGGTGCAGCTTCTACAGCTGGAGTTTCTTCTACTGGAGCTTCAGCAGCTTTGTCTTTACAAGATACTACAGTTAATGCAGCGATAACAGCTAAACTTAAAAATACTTTTTTCATCTTACTTAATTTATAAAAGGTTAATTATTAATTCGGAGCAAAGATATAAATTTTTTAATATATAAAATTGTTTTTTAATTTTTTTTCAAAAAAATAATCTTTACAACGCTATTTTACTATACAATTACTGTGCCAAACTTTTAATTTCTTTTAAAAAATCGTTAAATTTTTAATAGCGACTTATTTTTTATTAAAGAAGTTCAATTACAACGTTTTAGTAACTTTTTTCTTTTTTGGGTGCACCAATTTTAATTCGCTTATCAAATTTTTAGCACCAGCATATTGATCTATAATGAATAAAACATAACGAATATCAACCATTACATTTCGGCAAATCGCAGGGTCATAATAAATATCGCTCATAGTTCCCTCCCAAACCCGATCGAAATTTAACCCAATCAAGTTGCCCTTGGCATCCATTGCTGGACTTCCAGAATTTCCTCCGGTAGTGTGGTTCGTTCCAATAAAACAAACAGGCATTTTTCCGTTTTCTCCATATTGGCCATATTCTTTGGTGCTGTATAAGTCGATGAGTTTTTTTGGAACATCAAATTCGTAATCGCCCGGAATGTATTTTTCTAAAACACCATCTAAATAAGTATTAGGCAAATAAACAGTTGCATCTTTTGGCGCATAACCTTTCACTTTTCCATAAGTTACTCGCAAAGTGCTGTTGGCATCTGGGAAAATTCTCGCATTTTTATTTAATTCCAATTGTGCTTTCATGTAAGTGCGCTGCAAAGCCCTGATTTTAAAATTTATTTCGTCATAAGTTGGCGTAACTTCTTTTGTATATTTATCTGTAATTTCTTTCACAAACAAATAGCCTTTGTCTTGGTTACAATTGGATAATATCGTTTTTGCATCGCCATTTAAGAGATTTTGAAGTCCTTCGTAACTTACTAATTTCGACTGCGAATAAAGATTTGTTGCTAAATTCTCAATATTGGTATTTTCTAAATTAGATGGAAAAAACTGTTTTGGCGATTTTGAAA
>JGI25917J50250_1000349_pt1 | contig 12546 bp, 13 predicted proteins | sample LauGreSBDMM110SN_4_FD_50250 | JGI IMG/M metagenome (IMG submission 50250) | reverse complement strand
TGCCCATGAGGCTTGTCACGTAGGCCACGCCCACGCCAAACACCACAATGACTTTCAAAATGTTCTTGGCCACCTCGGTCAGGGTGTCGGTCGAAAATATTCGGCCCAAGCCCGCAAAGGGGTCAAGTCGGCCAGGATTGAGCTTGAAAGCCCAAACCGGCTGAAACTTCACCATGGCCAAAGGGGCCAAGGCCGAGACTAACCACAAGGGTAGGACGATGGCCAAAATCCACATCATGGCGCCAACCAAAGGGCCGCTGGCCCAATCGGTCAAATGGTTTTGCCATTCTTCGCTGGTGCCAAACGTCAGGCCTTGCTTGACCAACTCCACCATGCCCTTCATCAATGAGCCGCCAACGCCCACAAAAAAAGCCGCAAACAGCAAGAGCACCAAGAACGTGGTCAGGTCTCGGGATTGGGCGAACTGACCCTCTTCCCGAGCGCGTTCAAGCCGCCGCTCGGTCGGGTCTAATTGTTTTTCTTCGCTGGTGTCTGAGGACTCGGCCAATTCAGCTTTCTGCGCTTGTGTTTTCCCGGCATAAATTGCCAAGGCCAAACAATGAAGGCCTGCAATTTTTGCCGTGAAAACCAGTTAAGGATTGGTTTTGGGCTATTTGTACCACTTAAACCACCTAAGTTTGGTGTTTTTAGAGGTTTTAGTGGGTTGGCACGCAGTTTGCGAAGTATCTGAGAAATTTGATTAATTTATTGGATCTAACGTGAACACCGTCCCTCAATTTGACTCGCTGAAATTTGGAGAAGCTGCACTCAAGCTGCGCAGCCTTCGCCATGAGTTGATCAGCTCAAATTTGGTGAACGCTGACACTCCCAACTACAAAGCGCGTGACATCGATTTTCAATCTGTGTTGATGCAGCGCTTGTCTGGCCAAGCCAGCACTTCTACTGTCAGCCTTGATCGCACGCATCAAGGTCACATTCAAATGACTTCTTCTGTTCAGTCACCCCAGCAACTATTTCGCGTGGGTGTGCAGCCTTCTTTAGATGGCAACACCGTAGACCCCGACATTGAGCGCGGCAACTTTGTGAAAAATGCCTTCTTCACAGAAGCTGCACTCAGCTTCCTGGGTTCTACATTGCGCACCCGCTTGTCGGCCATTACAGGACAGCCATCATGAGCTTACTAGGCACATTTGATTTAGGCACTTCAGGTTTGGTAGCGCAGTCATTGCGCTTGAACTTGATTGCTTCCAATGTGGCCAATGCAGAAACAGCTGTGAGTGCTGATGGCCAGCCCTACCGCGCACGCCATGTGGTGTTGCAATCAGAAGCGCGCGCTGGCCGTATAGGCCAAGGCGTGAAAGTGGCTCGCATTGTAGAAAGCACCGCCGAGCCACGTTTGGAATACCGCCCTGGTCATCCCTTGGCCAACACACAAGGCTACATCACCATGCCCAACGTGAACCCTGCTGAGCAGATGGTTGACATGGTGTCTGCCTCACGTGCTTACCAGTTCAACATCGAGATGATGAACACCACCAAACAACTCATGCTCAAGACGCTAGATCTGGGCAAATAAAGGAAGCAACCATGTCAACCACAATCAATAACATTCCTGTTTACGACCGCTCTGCACCGCCTGCGCCGACAACCAGCAATGGCACGTCTGCAGCTGATCTTTCAAAGAACTTTTTGAAAATGCTGACAGTGCAATTGCAAAACCAAGACCCTATGAACCCCATGGACAACGCAGCCATGACTTCACAGTTGGCTCAATTGAATCAAGTCGATGGCATAAACAAACTGAATACCTCTGTGAATTCGTTGGTCGCTCAAATGCAATCGGCCAACTTCATGAACTTGTCTTCAAGTGTTGGCAAGACAGCATTGGCCGAAGGCTCACAGGTTTATTTCTCAGGACACGCTGTGGGCATGGCCGCCAAGTTGGATACGCCCGCCGCTTCCTTGAAAGCTGTGATTCGCGATAGCAACAGCCAAATTGTGAACCAATTTGATTTTGGCCCAACACCTGCTGGCATGACCGATTTCATTTGGGACGGTGGCGACGATGCCGGCAAACAAGTGATGGCTGGCATGTACACGTTGGAACTCACAGCCACAGATACACAAGGCAAAACTTCTGCGCCTGCTGCCTATGTCGGCGCCATGGTGGCCAGCATTGGTCAAGAAGGTGCAGACATGAAAGTGGGTCTGAGTGACGGACGAAACATTTTGACCACTGACATCGTCAAGTGGTTGGCAATTTAAATTTTTTAACGCATCAACAGATTAACCTGAGGACATTGACATGAGCAATATCGCAACCGCACTCTCTGGACTGCAAAACGTTTCCTTGGCCATTGACACGGTCAGTAACAACATTGCCAACGCCAACACAATTGGCTATAAATCTGGCGAATATGTTTTTGCCACACAGTTCCTGAACAGCAGCAACTCCTCTGATCAGCCTGCAACGGGCCAAGGTAGTCAGTCATTGGGTGTGCGTCGCCCCATGATACAAGGTGCCATTACCAATTCTGCCAACCCTTTGGACTTGGCCATCAGTGGCAAGGGCATGTTCCGCTTGTTGCAAGGCTCTGGCAGCGCAGAAACGGTTGATCCTTCTGCAGTGTATTACTCACGCAATGGCCAGTTTGGTGTTGACAAGAACGGCTACATCGTGAACGAAAACGGCATGTTCTTAACAGGCTATCAGCCTTCGGTGGACGGCAATCAAATTACCGATGACCTGATCAAGAACAACGGTTTGCTGCGCATGCCCGACAGCAACTTGCCAGGCAATGCAACTACAACTTCAACTTTGTCAGCCATATTAAACTCTACGTCAACGGCATTTACAGAGACTGCTAACGTTTCATTTGATCCTACACAGTCCACTTACAACAACAAGACCACTCAAACTGTTTTTGACAACTCTGGCAACTCACATACCCTAGAGGTGTACTACCGTCGAATTACAGATTCGACTTTGTCAATTACCTCTGGGGACAGTGGCTATACCTACACACCCAGCACTGCATCTTCACCCAATACTTTGGGCACTTCAAGCGTTGTGTTAAACAAAGAAACTGTGCTGCGCGTGAATACTTCGCCAGTGGCGTCAACGTTGTCCAGCGCTGCTTCAGCTAGCACTTCAATGAGCTTTAAAACTGCACCAAGCAATGCTGGTTCAGCTGTTACATTGACTGTTGGTATGAAGATCTTCATCAACGGTGTTGATTCTGGCGAAACTGTTACCGTTGTAGGTTCTACAACTTCTATTACTGCAAGTGGCGCAGTAACGGTACCCAATGGCGCTTCTGTATCTTTCTACAAAAAGGATTTAAATCCTGCGGTAACTGCTGCTGCAGGTTCAAGTTCACTAACTTCAGTTGTTACAGATAACCTGGCTGTTGGGGATCAGGTTTATCTGAATGGGGTAGATACTGGCGCAACAATCACAGCCATTGGTACAAATGCCGTTACCCTTTCTAAGAGTATTTCTACCGGTGCATTAAGTGCTAGTACTTTAGTGGTCTTCAAGCACCCCCTGTCAATGACACTGATCACGCCAGAGGGAAATGAAATTCCTGTGACAGGGGCCACAAATCAAAAAACTTCCGGCGAAATTTTGACCACCACCACTTCAGAAGTAGAGGTGTATGCGTCTATCGATGGTAATTTTTACGACTACCAAGATACTTCTACTTTTTCAAATCGCGCCGCTCTTCCAGAGACACAAGGTGCAAACGGTACCGGCTACCAAACTGTTGCAAAGCTCAGCTTTATGGGTGGCCAGAACATAGACTCCCTCGTCAAGGATTCTTTGTCAGGCGATCCGATGTTCAAGACAACTACGAAATTGACCAGCCGTTTGACCAATCAAGCCGGCGGCAGTTCTGATTTGATTTTAGATCTCGATTTGTCAGGCACTCAGCTCCATGCAGGCGCTTTCCAAATTACAAAGAGCATACAAAACGGTGAAGCAGTATCGCGTTTGACCAACGTCACTGTTGACAACGCTGGCCGAATTGTGGGTGTCTACGGCACCGGCAAACAACAGTTCATTGGCCAAGTGGCCATGGTGAGTTTTGACAACGAAGACGGTCTGATTCCAGTTGGCAAAAATGCATTCGCAACCTCCAACATAACTGGCACTGAGCAAGACGGTATTGGCGTCACTGTGGGCCGCGCAGGAACAGGTGTTCTGGGCGAAATTCGCAGCCAAGCCCTCGAGTCATCTAACGTTGACTTGGCCAACGAATTGGTCCGATTGATGATTTTGCAGCGCTCTTACAGCGCCAACTCACAAAGCTTGAAAGCCATTGACCAGACTTTGCGTGACACGTTACAAATGGTCGGTTAATTGATTAACACCCTCAAACAGAACCTGGCTTAAATAATGATTGATCGTTTTGTCTTTACTGCAATGACCGGTGCCAAAAGTGCCATGGGGCAGTTGGCTACAACGTCTCACAACATGGCCAATTTGCAAACGCCAGGTTTCAGAGAAATGTTGTCTTCTTTCAGGGCAGTGCCTGTGACAGGTGGCAGCTCTGACTCACGCGCCTTTGTAGTTGATTCAACCCCTGGGGCTGACTGGACACCTGGCGCAGTAACCGCTACGGGCAATCCTTTGGATGCCGCCATTCAAAACGAAGGTTTGTTTGCGGTGCAACGTGCAGATGGTCAAGAAGCCTACACACGCGCAGGCAAGTTTCACATGGACGCACAAGGTTTCTTGGTCACTTCATCTGGCTTGAATGTGCTGAACGAACAAGGTCAGTCGATTCAAATTCCATTGGGCAGCCAAGACGTGGTGATTCAGCCTAACGGCACCATCACAGCCATGCTCCCAGGTCAAAAATTTGAGACACCTGTGACCCGTTTGAAGTTGGTTAACCCAGCGCCACATACCTTGGAGCGTCAGGCTGATGGCTTGTTTACCTCTACAGAAGATTTGGAATCTTTGGATGATATTCGTTTGGTACCAGGTTCTTTAGAAGGCAGCAATGTGAGCGCGGCGCAGGCCATAGTTCAAATGATTGCGCAAAACCGCTTGTTTGACTTGAACATTCGTTTGATTCAAATGGCTGAGCAAAATTCGAAATCTGCAGGGACCTTGATGTCCTTGTCCAGGGTTTAAACACCCGTGAAATGAAGGAGTAAGAAAATGTTGAGATCACTATGGATTGCCAAAACAGGCTTGGATGCACAGCAAACCAGCTTGGACACCATCTCCAATAACCTGGCCAACGTTTCGACTACCGCTTACAAGCGTGTTCGTCCTGTTTTTGAAGACTTGCTCTATCAAAACATTCGCAGCCCGGGCCTGAACGAAGACTCTGGCAGCTACGTGCCAGCGGGTTTGCAAGCCGGTAACGGGGCACGCGTAGCTTCCACACAACGCATTAACAGTGCGGGTTCTTTGGTTCAAAGCCAAAACCCCATGGACATGGCTATCAATGGCAATGGTTTCTTTGCGGTGTCTACGCCCAATGGCGTGGCCTATACACGTGCAGGTAATTTCATGCGCAATGACAAAGGCCAAATTGTGACGCCCAGTGGCAATGTGTTGCTGGGCCAAAGCAGTGTGACATCTGCGAGTGCAAGCTCTTCTGGTATTGTCATTCCTTCTAAAGCAACTTCTGTTGCCATTGGAACTGACGGTACTGTGAGCTACAACTTGGATGCCTCTACGGCGCCTGCCCAAGCTGATCAAATTGCCATGGTGAACTTTGTCAACCCAACGGGATTGGCATCTGCTGGCGGTGGTTTGTATTACGAAACCATGTCTTCAGGCGAGGCTCAAGTGGGCGTAGCAGGCAAAGACGGTTTTGGCTCCATCAGCCAGTACTACACCGAGCAATCCAATGTGAACGTGGCAGAAGAATTGGTCTCTCTGATTGCAGCACAGCGGGCCTATGAAATTACAGCCAAGTCTGTTTCTGCTTCCGATCAAATGCTACAAAAGTTAGGACAACTGTGATGAAAAAAATTGCTTTGCTCATTTCTGTGGTCGCTATTTTGGCGGGCTGTGCAGAGTTGCCTTCCGCCTCCAAGCAATCTTTGGTCAATGGCGAAACCACCGCACGACCTGAAGCACAAGAAAAAGTGGCAACTTCTAAGGGCTCACTGGTTCCGACCTCTAGGCCTGCTGCTGCAACCCACAAGGGATTGTTTGAAGAGCGTCGTGCTGTTCGAGTGGGCGACACACTGACGGTGATGTTGAATGAAACAACCCGTGCCAGCAAAGACATTGGCACCAATGCACGCCGTTTGTCATCCAACGGTTTGAATGCTGGCTTCAACATCAGCACAGGCACTGCAGCACCCACGGCCATCAATGGCGGCGTGAGCAGCAATGGCAACACCAACTTTGACAGCAAGGGTGGCTCGTCTGCTTCCAATCAATTCTTAGGCACGATTACCGTCACGGTGTTGGAAGTGCTGCCGAACGGTAATTTGAATGTGGCTGGCGAAAAGCGCTTGGCTGTGGGCCATGAAGAAGAAGTGATTCGCTTTGGCGGCATTGTGTCGCCCTCTACCTTGCAGGGCAATACGGTGTTGTCTTCTCAAGTGGCCGATGCACGGATCGAATACCGCGGCCAAGGCATCACCGATCAAATTCAAAACCCCGGCATGCTGACCAAGTTGTTCAGCAAGTTTTCTCCCAACTGAGGACGAGGCCATGACTCACCGTACGCTCTCTCAATGGTTTTTGATCCTGGCTTTTATTCTGGGCATGTCACAAGTGATGGCTGCCAGACTGAAAGACATGGCCGTGGTATCGGGTCAACGCCCCAATCAACTGATTGGTTATGGTTTGGTGGTGGGCTTAGACGGCACGGGTGACAACTCGGGCTCTAACCCCGTCACAGGTCAGTCTGTGATTACCATGCTCAATTCATTGGGTGTCTCTGTACCTCCTGGCATTAACCTGCAAGCACGCAATGCCGCCGTGGTCATGGTGACCGCAGAGTTGGCCGCACTGGCTCGCCCTGGGCAGGCCATGGATGTGACGGTATCGTCCTTAACCAATGCCCGCAGCCTGCGCGGCGGCACACTGCTCATGACGCCTCTGAAGGCAGCCAATGGCCAAGTTTATGGCCAAGCTCAAGGCTCTATTGTGGTTCCTGGCGCTTCAGTTAGCACGGCCATGGCTCGCACCACCATCAATCAATTGTCCGCAGGTCGCATTCCAAGTGGCGGCATGGTAGAGCAAGCCGCGCCCGAAGCAGACATGGACCCCGTGGTTGAGTTCAATTTTCACAAAGTCGATTACGCTCAAATTCAGCGCGCTGTAGAAGCTATCTCTAAAGTGGTTGCGGAAGAAAACGCTGTGACTGCTGTCGATGCTAGAACTGTTGCAGTTCGTGTGCCAGTTCAAAGGGCACAGCGCGTCAATATCATGGCCCAACTGCTTGAACTAGACATTCAGCCTGCAGTCGACATTGCCAGAGTGGTGGTCAATGCACGCACAGGTTCTGTGGTGGTGAATCAGTCGGTTCGTTTGGCGCCCTTCGCGGTCACACATGGCAATTTAACCATTCAAGTTCAAGCTAGCAACCAAGTGGTTCCGCAATCTTTGGTGTCTCGCAACCGCCCTGTAAACCAACGCAACGAACGTGTCAGCATCGATCCTGGCCCTGCAGGTCAAATGGTTCGGGTTGAAGAAGGCGCTTCATTGGAGCAAGTGGTACGCGCTATCAACTTGCTGGGCGCCACACCACAAGACTTGATGTCTATTTTGCAAGCTATGAAAACTTCTGGCGCATTGCAGGCTGAGTTGGAAATTATTTAACATGGCCGACCTCATCATCTCTGGTTTGATTTCTGCAAAGCCGCTGTCTAGCGGCGTAGCAGACACGCCGCAGATTCAAAAAATCAAGCAGACTGCGCAAGATTTTGAAGCAGTGTTGTTGCGCCAGATGATGCGTGAGATACGCAATTCCGCATTCAGCGAAAGCAGCAAGGGCGGTAGCAATGCCGCCTATTTGAGCTTGGCAGATGAGCAGATGGCCAACAACATGGCAGCGCAGGGTGGCTTTGGTTTTGGCAAAGCCATGGCTACTCAAATGATTCAGCAGGTTCAAGCTGCAAAGTTAATCAACTCTGCGGCCAATGCCGTAAAGCCTTAAGCACAACGGAACCATTCAGTGAGAACAGCAGCCCTTTTTGACAGCGCCATGGCCGGACTTCAGTCCGCTCAGTCGGGCATGTTGGTGACTTCTCAGAACGTCACAGGCTCGTCCGTTGAGGGATACGTACGCCGCACGTCAAGTGTTCGGGTGAATGGCTTGTCGCCTTCATCTATTGACCTCACGGGCACTTCATTTGCCGTTGAAGGTTTCACACGTTATTTTGACAATTTGCTTCAGGGGCAATTGCTGTCACAGCAGAGTAAAACCAACTACAGCCAAGCACTGACTCAATCGGTGGCACCCTTAGATGCCATGCTGACTGAGCCTGCCACTTCTATAGCCACGGCATTGGGTAATTTTTTCAATGCTGCGGGCTCTATTGCCAATGAGCCAAGCAATTCAGCTTACCAACAAAGCCTGATTGGCAATGCGCGCTTGGTGGCCGATCGTGTGAGTGGATTGGCCACTTCTGTTGGACAAATTTCAAGCAATGCATCTCAGGCTTTGGCCGATGTGTTGAATCAGGCCAATTCTTTAACTCCTCAGCTAGCTTCGATCAATTCCAAAATTCGCGCAGCAGCCATACCGGGCGTGGCTGCTGCATCTCCAGATTTGCTAGATGAACGCGACCGTATAGTGGGCAAACTTCAAGAGTTAGTGGGCGGATCCACCTTGATCAATGAAGACGGTACGGCCAGTTATTTGCTCAATGGGCAACACTTGGTGGATAGGCAAATTGCAAACACATTCACCAACTCCGCTGGTACAAGCGTCATTCGCAGTGATATGCCGTTGACTGACTTGCAAGTCAAAGTTGTATCTTTGGATGGACGCAATCCTGTATACATCAAGCTGGTCATGCCAGCCATTCCGCAAAAAGATAGCGATGGTACTACCGCGCTCCTTGACGCTAACTTAAATTCTGTGATGTTACCTGGGCAAACCATTTTGCAAGATGGTAAAGCAGGCGCATATGTTCATTTGATTCAAAACTTTGTGCCCACTGTTCAAAAAAGCATCAATTTACTAGCAGCTCAGTTGGTGAGACAAGTCAACCAAATTACAGACGGCAGCTCAAATTCAATTGCGCCGATCTTCGGATTTGCTTCGACGACATCAAGCAGTACCCCACTCACAGGCATCAGCACCGACACTACTGGCAAAGATTTGCTGGATGGTCTTTGGGAAAAAACCGATACTACTGATTACTCTTACAGTGAACTCATTGAAGGCTCGAACCCTCAAAGTAGCAACTATCTACAGACTATCGAGACAGCTCTCAACAAGTCTGAGTTTGATGCCCGTCTGTTTAAAATGGTGGGCACATTCGATAGCTCTCAGTTTGATAATATGGACGCCTCAGCATCTGCCTCATTGCAAAGTTTGCGCGACTCTTTCACATCACCTGTGACATTTATCACCAGCAGCGTGGCCACGACCATTGCTACTTGGAAAAACACACAGCGATCTGATGAAGCATTGCAAAAAAGTTTAGCCAATCAAAAGTCTTCTATCACGGGTGTGAACTTGGACGAAGAAGCAGCCAATTTAGTTAAATACCAGCAGCTTTACAACGCATCTAGCAAATTGATGCAAACAGGTAAACAAATGTTTGACACCTTGCTGGGCATGTTGTCTGGTTAATCTTTGAACGAGGACCTACCCCATGAGAATTAGCAGCCAACAGGTCTTTGACAGCGGCGTATCGTCCATGCAGCAGCACACCTCTGATGTGGTGAAGTATCAGCAGCAAATTTCTTCGGGCCGAAAATATCAATTAGCCTCTGATGATGCCTTGGCAGCCGGTTTAGGCGTGCAAATTGATTTGGACAATACACAATTTGCCATGTTCAGAGTGAATCAAAATCACATTAACGCTTCATTGACTTCTACAGATTCACAGCTGAACAACATCAACATTGCATTGACAAAATTTCAGCAAATGATGGTGCAGGCTGGCAACGGTACCTTAGGTGTAGATGGTCTAAAAACATTGGGGCAGCAAGCGACGACTTTGCACGACACTGTTGATCAAATGTCTAAGGCCAAAGATGCTAACGGACAACAGATCTTAAGAGATGATGAAAATCCACCCACCACTGTTTTGGTTGCTCCTAATGTGAATTTAGAGACCGCATTAAGTTTTGCAGAAGTGATGGAAGTTACTGTCAGCATGACAGGATCATTAGATGTAATGGACTTTATGAGTGAAGTGAGCAACAAACTCAACGCGGGTACGGCACTATCTTCCACTGATATGAGCAACATGCAATTGGTGCTTAAGCAAGTCACTAAAGCCCAAGTCAAAACTGGCCTACTGCAAAACCAACTCGACGCCGCCACAGAAGCTGCAGATGTGCAAAAAAACAATGTGGAAGTTCAGCGCAGTAACTTACTAGACACCGATTTGGCAACTGCCACAGCGGGACTGGTAAAATCAAACGCTTTGCTGCAGGCCGCTCAGTCCATCATGACAAAGCTAGATACCAATTCACTTTTCCAAAAATTGTGAGTTTCTAAAATTCCTCAGGTATCAAAAATTTAAAATTACATTTTGCTATCAAAGTTGTAATGCTGTGCACTTTTTTTGATGCTAATATTTCCTTTTTAACTTCAACCTACCGGCATATGCCGTTTTGACGATATGAACATTGGCGCTGGGTGGATTATTGCTTTTGGTTGCACGATTGGTGGCTTTTTATGGCTTGGGGGCCACATTGAACAACTTTGGGTGCCAGAAGAATATTTGATCATTTTTGGTGCCGGCTTAGGCACCTTGATGGCTTCAAACAAGTGGCGCAATTTAAAATCTATGTTTCGTGCTTTTATCCGAATATTCTTGCCCTCGCATGGCGGTAGAGCAGCCAACTTAGGCCTACTGTGTTTGATGTTTGAATTGCTGCAACGGATTAAGCGGGATGGTGCTTTGTCAATTGAAAGTGATATTTCCGACCCCCGTCAGAGTGAGTTGTTTGCCAAGTACCCAACCGTGTTAAAAAGCCCTCGTTTGATTGAGTTCATCACGGACTATTTCACAATGATGATGGATGGCACTGTCACACTGGGTCAACTCGAATCGGTGATGGCGCAAGAAATTGAGGTCATGAACCAAGAAGCCCTAGAGCCCTCCGAATCTATTGCCACATTGGCCGACAGCATGCCAGCTTTTGGTATTGTGGCCGCCATTATTGGTGTGGTACATGCTTTAACTTCCATCAAAACTGGTATTGGGCCCGATGTCATTGGCGATATGATTTCACAGGCTCTGGTGGGCACCTTGTTAGGTGTGTTTGCCGCTTACGCCATGATGTTGCCTGTTAGTCGCTCTATGGAGCAACTTGCCTCTGCCGATGTGAAGCCCTACGAAGCCGTGAAAGAAATTTTAATCGCCAACTACAGCAATTTCTCTCCTATGATTGCTGTGGAGTATGGCCGCAAGGTGATGTTCACCGATCAACGCCCCACCATGAAAGAGTTGTCTGAAGGTGTGATGGCCACGTCTGGCAACAAGTTGACGGGCTAAGCTGATGTCTGCGACGGCGCCAAGTACAGAGAATCCGGCGGCAGAATTGCCTGCTGATATTCCAGAGCTTCCTTTAAAACCAGGGCCTGGCAAGAAAACTGCCCAACCACAACACAGCCGAAAAGGTTATCAAAAAAGACAGAGGAAGCAAGCAACCCATGGCTCTTGGAAGCTGGTCTACGCCGACTTTGTGACCGTACTCATGGCCTTCTTCATTGTGGTGTGGGTCATGTTGTTTGACAACATTTCAAAGCGCGAACGCATTGACACTTCATGCATTGAACCCGTTGCCAAAGAACTGAAAGAGCTCATCGCTGGCGATGCAGGACTTCAATCTGGCAAGGCCCCTTTCGACATTGACTACTCCACTGACGGATTGCGCATTACCCTCAAGGATGCGGGTGAGCCCTTGTTTCAAAGAGGTGGTACCGTTTTGTCAGACTTTGCTAAAAAACAATTTCAAAAAATTGCGGCAGTGGCCAACAAATGCCCTACTCACAAATTAAAGATTGAGGGCTATACCGATGCAGAGCCTTATGGCGGTGGCGGTACTGTGGGTTATAGCAATTGGGAGTTGTCTGCCGAGCGTGCCAATTCTGCAAGACGCGAATTGATTCTTGAAAAGGTGCCCATTGAACGCATTTCACAAGTCATTGGCTATGGCGATAGCGTGCCTTCCATGCCGCAAGATCCAATCAATCCTTTGAACCGCCGGATTTCCATCACGATCATCCCACCCAAAATTGGTGGTCAAGTCAAAATGGGTGGTATGTCTCCCGTCTAATCAAAAGCGTTTGCCTTTGATGAGTTAAGGCTTGGTCTTATTGGCCTTACTGGGCTCAGATTGATTGGTTGCCACTTGCACCGAAGTGATGGTGACATTGGAAGACAACTTCAAACGCGAAATGGTGTTTTTAGCAC
>JGI25917J50250_1000348_pt1 | contig 12564 bp, 12 predicted proteins | sample LauGreSBDMM110SN_4_FD_50250 | JGI IMG/M metagenome (IMG submission 50250) | reverse complement strand
CTGCCTACATCTGGGGGTTTGTTGGGGGAAAGCCGATTCAAAACAAAATCGCTCCAGGAGACCCCTATCCCGCAACTTCTTCCGAGTCAGATCGCCTAGCCAAAGACATGAAAAAACGAGGCTTTAAATTTTTAGGGAGCACCATTCTTTATGCACACTTGCAGGCTACAGGTTTGGTCAATGATCACCTCGACACTTGTTTTCGAAATCTCGAAGTAGTGGGGAAATAAAAAAAGGGAGGCTAGCTAACTAACCTCCCTTTTTTATTTTAAGCTATGCGAACCTTANAGCTGAGACATCAGCAAGTAGACGCCAGCTCCAGCGAAGTAGCCTAGTGCAGCAAGAAGAGAGATACGCTTTAGGTACCATCCGAATTCGATTTTTTCCATGCCCATGGCTGCAACACCAGCTGCAGAACCAATGATCAAGATACTTCCTCCTGTACCGGCGCAATACGCCAAGTAAAGCCAGATGAAGTCATCCATTGGATACATTTCCAAGCTGTACATGCCCATACTAGCCGCTACCAATGGCACATTGTCTACGATAGCTGACAAGAGACCGATGAGGGTGATGATAATTCGATTGTCACCAAAAGTAGTATTGAGGTAGCCTGCAAAGTTGGCCAAGGTACCCATGGACTGCAGTGCCCCGACAGCAAGCAAAATACCCAAGAAGAATAGGACGCTTGGCATGTCGATTTTGGCGAGGGCATGAGTGGCAGTATAATTCTTGCGCATAGACTCGTCCATATCTGGATTGATCAATTCAGATATTACCCAAAGGACACCAAGTCCTAATAACATGCCCATGTAGGGAGGCAGGTGGGTGACGGTCTTAAAAATGGGTACAGAGATCAAGGCACCTATGCCAAGAATCAACATCAAGTTGCCGGTTTTGACTGTGGATACGGAGGAGTTGGCATCTTCTTTAAATTCCCCCAAGGTACCTTTCATCGTAAAGGTGAGGAACAGCAATGGCACTACCGCACATACAATGCTAGGGAGAAACATACCTTTCATGATTGCGCCAGCAGAAATCTGCCCGCCAATCCACAACATGGTTGTTGTCACGTCCCCGATAGGAGACCAAGCTCCACCGGCATTGGCAGCGATGACAATCATTCCGGCAAAGAACATACGCATTTCCTTATCTGGTATCAATTTTCGGATCAGCGATACCATCACAATGGTAGTGGTCAAGTTGTCTAATACGGAGGAAAGGAAGAAGGTCACAAAACAAACTACCCAAAGGAGTACAATTGGATTTTTGGTTTTGATACGATCGGTGATGAATTTGAATCCATGGTGCGCATCAACCAATTCCACGATAGTCATCGCGCCCATCAAGAAGAAGAGAATCTGCGCAATTTCGTTGAGGTGGTGTCCCAGTTGTTCCCCTACATATTCCAGGTGTAATTCACCAGCACTAAGGGTGGCCGCTTTTTCTCCCAGCTCCTGGATAAAATGAAGGTAGCGATCGCTGTTCAAAAGTGTCTCAGAAGCTTCTGAAACGGTAAAAATAGTCCAGCAAATTACTGCAGTCAGTAAAGCGGATGCCGTTTTGTTGATCTTGATAGGGTGCTCCAGAGCGATGGCAAAGTAGCCCACTACAAAGATGATAATGATTAATAACTCCATTTTTCTGGGGTTTTAGTGATGAATTAGGTTTAATCTCAGGGCTGAAGAGTACGAATAAGCGATTCTAGTCCCTTTATGCTAATTTTCCTAACTAAACCTGAAGAATTTAACTCCCCTTAGTTAAAAAAACGTGCATATGAAGGTAAAATGGCACATCCGTAACACCCTGTTAATATTCCCCCAAATTATCAGTAGGGGTTAACTCTCCTTCTCTTTTTTACATGAGCTGCGCTAGGGCTATTTCATAGGAGGTTTGAGACAGTTTTGTAGTCTCTTGATTTTGGGAATAGGAATGCTGAAGGGCATTCAAGATGGTATTGCTTACATCTGCAAAAATTGCCTGGTCGGTGACTTCAGCTCCATCACTCATGAGGTAGGCAAACACCCGAGCCATGCCACAGTTGGCAATGAAATCGGGAATGACTGCAACTCGTTCGTCCGCCCAAACGCCGATAGGGCCGAAAAAGATCTCTGAATCTGCAAAGGGCACATTGGCACCAGATGAGATGACCTCCAGGCCTGCCCCCACCATCCGTGCTACCTGTTCCTGTGTAAGCAATCGGGAAGCTGCTGCAGGGATGAAAATTTCACTTTGCACATCCCAAATTCTTGAATTTATTTCCTCAAAAGGGAGAAGACCATCTGCACGCAGTTGATTTCCTTCCCGCTTCAAAAAGAGCTCCCGGATTTCATCCAAACTAAAGCCTTCCTCACGAATAACTCCACCCGCTCGATCGATGATGCCGACGATGCGCACCCCCTCAACTGCCAAAAAGCAAGCAGCAGCAGCACCTACATTTCCCCATCCTTGGATCACGGCTCGCTTACCTTTTAGCTCACCTCCCCACAAGGAGTAGAAGTGCTTGACCGCCTCTGCGACGCCATAGCCGGTGATCATGTCGGCTACCGTATATTTTTTGGGCCCGTTGGGAGTGAATTTTGGATCTTCCAAGACCTTGGACACCCCCTGTCTTAGCTGACCGATTTTTCTGATTTTTTGTGGTTCATTGGCTTTAAAGTGCCCATTCACGATCCCCTCTTGTGGATGCCATAATCCATAAGATTCGGTAATGGGGATCACTTCGTGGATTTCATCCACATTCAGATCCCCTCCAGTGCCGTAGTAGTTTTTGAGCAGTGGCATGACTGCCTTGTACCAGCGCTGCAAGACCCCCTCTTTTCGCGGATCTGCTGGGTCAAAATTGATTCCTGATTTTGCACCTCCGATGGCAGGGCCTGAGACCGTAAACTTCACTTCCATGGTTTTGGCTAGGGACTCTACTTCACGCTTGTCCAATCCTTTTCGCATGCGGGTTCCCCCTCCAGCAGCACCACCTCGAAGGGAATTGATCACTACCCATCCTTCGGCTTCCGTTTCACTATCCTTCCATTCAAAAACGATTTCAGGGGCGGTGTTTTCAAATTTTTTGAGTGAGTCTAGCATGGTTGTTTGGGTTTATATTTTGGCCTAAAAATAGAAAAATATTTCCCAGTCTCTCTTGACTTTTGCAGGCTAGATTCAATTTAATTAACCCTTAGTTTTTACCCATAAATGATACCCCCCGAAGAATCTCGGATGGCTCCCGTTACTGAAGCCAATGAATTTGCCTCCCCACGCAGCTTCAGCACCCCTAGAAAAGCAAAAATTAATGCTTCTTTAAATTCAACCAGTTCTTTGGTGACTTCCACTTGAATCCATTGTTGATTCAAGTGATGGTCCAATCGCTCCACAAAGTAGCGGTTATAGGCCCCACCTCCGGTAAGCAAAACGCTTGGCGTAGCTTTTGAGGAACGGGTTCGAATCAATGCAGCGATTTGGATCGCATAGTGCTCTACTAGGGTGCGCAAATTATCTTTTGGAGGAAGGCCTTTTTTTTCAATCAGAGGAATAAATAATTGTTCAATAGATTCCCGGCCCAGTGATTTGGCTCCATGTTGGGAATAAAAAGAGAGTGCATTTAATTCTTCTAGAAGCTGGGTATCCAGCGATCCTGACCTTGCCCATGCACCATCCTTATCGTAGGGGCTTCCGAGTTTGAGGGCTTCCTGGTTGAGAAGAAGGTTGAATGGACTGCAGTCAAAAGCAATCCGCTGCCCATTCTTTTCTAGGGAAAGGTTGGAAATACCTCCGAGATTGATGCAAAAATCTACCTGTGGAAAAAGTAGGCGGTCACCGATAGGAACTAAGGGAGCGCCTTGGCCTCCCAATTGTACATCGAGCATCCGGAAATCAGCAATTACTTTTTCTCCAGAAGCCTGATGTAAAGCCCAGCCGTTACCGATCTGAAGGCTCAGTCTTTTTTCAGGTTGATGAAAAACGGTGTGGCCGTGTGAGGCTACCGCCATGGGCTTCACTTGGCGTTCCAGACAGAAGGTCTTCACTTGCTCCCCCATCCATTGGCCAAAGTTCACATCCAATAGCGAGAGCTCAAGGCCGGAAAGGAGATGGCTTTCCCCTAAGGCTTTGCCTAAGGCATCCGGAAATGGTCGAGTTTCTGTTTGGAGAATTTCATAGCTCCACCCTCCTTTTTGAAACTCAAAGTGGCAGTGNGCAAGGTCAAGCCCGTCTCCGGAAGTTCCTGACATGAGNCCAATTAAGGAATAGCTTTCTGAGTGCATGGGTTAAAGAATGTTAAGTCTATGCAAGAATGANAGATTATTTTTGCTCCCTAAATGTCGGGTTTTTATTCATTTCTAATTTACCTCCTAAATGAAAAATAGAGTCATTGATATCGGGAATTCTCGGTTCAAGTCAGTGCTTTTTGCAGGGAAGGAACTGCTTGAAGAAGCGGTTTTTAAAGATTTAGAATAAGAAATTACCAGTTGGGCAGGCCTAGACTTTCAAAAATGTTGCGTTAATTTTCCTGAAATATCTATTTATCTAGTTGGTTGAGATGGAGATTCTTTTGAATCATTGGTAAAAGACCACATATTTGTAGTCCCGAATTTAGNTCTCATTGAGCTAAATTGTATTCTAATCCATCATGTTGCGTAAACTAGCGTTGGGTGTGCTCTGCACCCTTTTACTAATTTCAGAAGGCTTCGGTCAAAATAGCTCCTCTACCTATAGTGCTTTGGGGATTGGAGAATTTAACTATGGAGGTCAGGTTCAAAACCAAGGCATGGGAGGCCTGGGGATTAGTTTTGGAACTGGATGGAGTGCCAATGCCGTCAATCCTGCGCTTTCCACACGAAATACTATTTTTAATTTTCAAGCTTCCCTCAACTATAAACGAATAGGGGTATCCAATGCTACCGAAAAATCTTTGGTGGATGGTGGAGGGCTTTCCTACATCGCAATCTCCCTTCCTGTAAAGACTGGAAAACTCACTGCTGGAATGGGTCTTGGACAAATTTCCAGTATCAATTACCGATTGAAAGTGGATAGCCCAGTAAATAATTCGGATTTAAAAGCGAACAATAATTTGGAAGGTGACGGGGGTATTTCTGAAGCCTATGTAAATTTCGGCTACTTGCTTGCCAAAAATTTGAGTGTGGGGGTGCATGGATCTTATCTTTTTGGATCTTCTATTCGTTCCAATCAACTTATAATTTTTGATAAAAGCGATGTGGAAGTGGGTAGGCCTTCAGAATACTATGAACGAATTTCTGTTTCCGATGTGGCCTTAAAGCTGGGCGCCCACTACTATTTTAAGACTTCTGAAAAAAGTAATCTCCATCTAGGAGCCATTTATCAGACATTTGGGGACGTTAATGGAACAGCGTTTGCAAAATTGGCTCCTATTGGCCAAGCTAGTAGTCTGAAAACAGATGGTGATTTGATTGCCAACAATGAAAAGGGAGCAATTTATCTTCCAAGTCGCTATGGATTTGGGGTGAGCTATGAAAAAAATAATAAATTCGTGATTGGCTTAGAGGGGCAGTACCAAGATTTTTCGAAGTATAGAAACTTTTTTGGTGAACCATTAAGCCTGCAAGCGGCCCAAAAAGTGGGGCTTGGAATTCAGTTAGTTCCTGATTTCACAGATTTTGACAAGATTTTGAATCGCGCTACCTACCGAATGGGTTTGGAATTTATGCGCACACCCTATTTTATCAATGAGACCAACATCAATGATTTTGGCATCAACTTTGGTACTTCTATTCCTGTAAACAACCTTTCATTGATGAACATGGCGATGAAGGTTGGAAGAAGAGGAACATCAGCTAATGGATTGATTCGTGAAGCCTATTTTAATTTCACCCTAGGCTTTTCACTTAATGACAATAGCTGGTTCTACAAACGAGTTTTCGAATAATTAAAATTTTAAACAATTAACCCCTAACAGGGATTCACCTAAAGTCAACAACTGATTAATTCTGGACGATTATGAAAATTAAATTAACCTTTCTTGTCCTCGGAGCTATGCTCCTTGCTGGCATATCCCACGCGCAAGATGGCTGGAACTGGCCTGCAGATCCTGCTCAGGAAGCAAAGGCTAGAGAGTTCAATGCCGCCTATTTTGACTACATGAAGGCAGAGCAATTTGTGGAGGCTACCAAGCCTTTGAGCTGGCTTTTGGTGAATGCGCCAAATTTGAATGAATCCATTTACATTCAAGGGGTGACCGTTTACAAAGGTGCGGCAGATAAAACTGCCGATGCAGCACAAAAGAGGGTGTACCAGGACAGCGTGATGGCTATCTACGATAAAAGAGGGGAATTGTACAATAACCCTGCGAAGTGGATCGAGACCAAAGCCTACTATGGCTATTTGTTTTTCAAATCTGACAAAGCTAAGATTCCAGCTGTAGTTGCAGATTTTGACAAAGCCCTAGCCTTGAAAGGAACCATCAATTTCCAGTTTATTCCTATGTATTTTGACTTGGTAGAGAAAAATTACACACTCAATCAGGCATACGCTCCGGAGCAAGTTTTGTCTATTTTCGACAAGTCAAACAAGATATTGGATGCAGCGGCTGCAACAGGTAAGGATGTCACCGATTCCAAATCAACGCTTGAGACACTTTTGGTAAAAATGAAGTTGATCGATTGTGAATTTATCGAAACCAAATTGGGACCAAAGCTCGCTGCTGACCCAACCAACGAAGAACTTGCGGAGCAGATTTTCACCTACTCCTTGCAATACAAGTGTATTTCTACCAAGGCCTTCTTGGCAGCCCTAGAGTTTAAAGATTCCAAGGCCCCAACTTTCAAGACTTCTCAGGTAAGAGGAATGCTTTACATGTCTTCTGGTGAGTTTGATAAAGCAGAGACTGTTTTTGAGAAAGCCTTCACACTAGCATCTACTAACAAGGAAAAAGGCGAAACTCAAATGGAATTGGCCAAAATCTATGCAAGAGCAGGCAAAAAATCTGCAGCAAGAACAGCCGCTCGTGAGGCAGCAGGACTTGATTCAGAATTGTCTTCTTCAGCCTATGGCTTGATTGGAGATCTATACATGTCAGCCTACAACGATTGCAGAGCTGGAGAAAGTAGAGTTAAAGATTACGCAGTATTCATTGCGGCTTACAATGCCTTTCAAAGAGCAGGAGATTCCAGAGGAATGGGTAGTGCAAGAGCACGTTTCCCATCCAAGGAAGAACTCTTCACCGAGGGCTTTCAGTCGGGCTCCTCTGTAAGTACAGGATGCTGGGTTGGGGAAACAGTTTCCCTTTCTACAAGAGACTAATTTTTCTTAACTAACTATAAATAAAGGCAGCCAAAGGCTGCCTTTATTCTTTTCATTCCCTTCAACTTTCCTACTATCTTTGTAGGCGATGAGCCGAGGTCTTTCCTATTATTTTTCTTTTTTAGCCCTGATCNTGCTGCTTTCTTGTCGTGAGGAGGCAGACCCNAACGCCTTAGTGGCTTACGATGGCCCAGTAAACTCAGCTCAAAACATTCATATTTTACATAGTGACTCCGCAGTGCTTCGGTCTGAGATTACAGCCCCAAAGCAGCTAGAGTTTGCTAATGGAAATTTAGAATTTCCAGATGGTATTGACATTCAGTTTTTTAACTTGAAAGGGCAGCTGGAAACTACCATGCGTGCGGACAAGGGATACTTTTTGAGAGATCAAAACCTTTACAAAGGTTCGGGGAATGTGCAAGTAAAAAACCTGTCAAAAGATCAGAGACTACAGACGGAGGAACTATTTTGGAATCAAGCAGAACGCAAAATATACACGGACAAGTTTGTGACCATACAAGAACGGCAGACGCTTTTCAATGGTACAGGAATGGAAGCAGACGATAGTTTTTCAACCTATAAACTTCAAAAAGTGCGTGATAGTCGAACACTTTTACCTGGGGAAGGGCTATGAAATTAATAGATGCTAGCATCCTTTCCATTGCGCTTGCATTAATTGTGGTGGGGATACACCAGACCATGGTCAGTGGCATTGGCTTTTCTTATTCCCTGTTTATGTTTGCGGTAGGCCTATTGTTCTGGTTTCAGTTGAGACGGAACAAGGCCTTGGAAGAGCTTAAAAAAGGGCCTGAAAAACCTATAAAGGGTACTAAAACCCGTAAAACCCGATAAGAATGGAAACCCATTACCTTGTATATGTCGGAATTGCCTTGGTCTTTTCTGCATTTTTTTCAGGGATAGAAATCGCTTACATCTCAGCCAACAAGCTTCAGATTGAACTGCAAAAAAAGCAAGGGATGTGGAGCGGGAAAGTTTTAAGTAAATTTTTGGCAAGGCCAGGTCAATTCATCGGGACTACGCTGATTGGAAACACGATCATGCTGGTCTTATATGGTACGTTTATGGCCTTTTTGCTAGATGATCCCTTACGGAATTTGTTGCCAGCGTCGATTAACAATGAAGCGGTAATCTTAATTTCTCAAACGATCTTATCCACCCTTTTGGTGTTGATTACTGGGGAGTTTTTGCCGAAAAGTATTTTTATGCTGGATCCCAACCGCATGCTTAACTTTTTTGCGCTTCCATTTCTTATCATTTATTCCATCATGTACCCCGTTGTTTGGCTTGTTGTAGCCTTATCGAAGTTATTTATTACTCAGGTGCTTCGACTGGAATACAATGAGGAAAAGCCCGTGTTCACGATCACCGATCTCAACTCCTTCATTAAAGATCAAATGGGACAAAATCGTACCGCCGGAAATGTGGAGGTAGATTCCAAGATTTTTGACAATGCAATTGAATTTAAAACGGTACGAATTCGGGAGTGTATGATCCCGCGAACAGATATCGTGGCCGTAGAAATATCCGATCCTATTGAGGAGCTGAAAAAGGTATTTGAAGAAAGTGGGCACTCCAAAGTGGTTATTTACCGGGAATCAATTGATGAGGTGATTGGCTATTGCCATCAGTTGGAGCTATTTAAGAAGCCAAAAACGATTGAAGACATTCTCACTCCCATCATCATTGCNCCAGAATCTGCCCTNGCCAATGAGGTACTTATCCAATTTATCCAAGAGCGAAAAAGNCTTGCCTTGGTAGTCGATGAATTTGGGGGGACTAGCGGAATTGTCTCCATGGAAGACATCATCGAAGAGATTTTTGGAGAGATCGATGATGAGTATGACAACGAAGCACTTACTGAACAATTAATCGGGGANCTTGAATTTTTGNTGAGTGCCCGACTAGAAATAGATTATCTNAAGGAGAAATATGGATGGGAATTGCCGATTGGGGATTTTGAAACGCTCTCCGGATTCATCCTTTCACAAACCGAAAATCTACCCAATATAGGCGAAACAATCACTTATGGAAGGTTTACCTTTACCATTGTGTCCAAGCAAGCACATCGAATCGAAACTGTTCGGCTGAAAATCAACGACTCAGTTATTTTCTAAGGCTAGACATTGTTGGGGCGGAAATTTTGAATTTCGCCCTGAAACATCTTATTTTGCGACACTTTAAAATAAGCGAAGTCACAACCATGGCGTTAATTAAGCAAATTAGACAACGAACAGGTCTCGCAATCGGCGTAATTGCTGGCGGATTAATATTATTTCTTTTGGGAGGGGATTTGTTAAGCCCAAATTCTTCCTTACTCAATACCAACCAGAATATCGTAGGGGAGATTGCAGGTGAAGAAATTACCCTGGAAGAGTTTTCACTGAAAGTCGAAGAATACAAGGCTTCTTTTCAGCAGCGAACAGGCAGAATACCTGCAGAAGCAGAGATGGTCTCTGTTCGGGAACAAGCGTGGCAAGCCCTGATTGTGGAGCGAGTGTTCGAAGAAGAATACGACAAGTTGGGTATGACGGTATCTAGTCAAGAACTTATCGACATGGTTCAAGGGAAAAATATTGTCCCAGAACTTCGTGCACAGTTGGTTAATCCGCAGACGGGCCAATTTGACAAGAGCCAGCTCATTACCTTTTTACAATCTTTAGAGACTGCAGATCCAGCGCAGCAAGCGGCTTGGGCGCAGCAAGAAAAATTATTTGTTCAGTCAAGAAGCCGTGTGAAGTACGACAACTTGCTTGCTACTACCGAATATGCCACTACTGCAGAGGCAAAGTTGGAGCATAAGTCTGCCAATACCATTGCTGATGCTTCGGTTTTATTTTTGCCATACTATGTGATTCCAGATGGCGACATCAAGATCCAAGACAGCGAGCTTGCAGACTACCTATCCAAACACCAAGAGAAGTTTAAAGTAGGCAATTCTGCAAACCTTGAATATGTTTCATTTAGCATTCAGGCTAGCGGAGAGGACTCTGCGGAGGTTATTTCTAAAATTAATGAGCTGACAGCTGAATTGAAAGCGACGGTAGAAGACTCCGCATTNGTGAGCAAGAATTCAGAAGTGCAGCAGCCTTTTCAGGTCTATGCACCTGGAGATCAGTTGCCTGTAGCNCTNACCACCAATGTGGCTCAATTTGTAAAAGGCGAAACTTACGGTCCTTTCATCACCTCCAACTCTTCATATGTTTCCTATAAGGTAGCCGACCAGTATGAGGGCACTGCTAAAATGCGTGCTTCTCATATCCTATTTGGAACTGAAGGCATGGACGAGGNAGGTAAAGCTGCTGTCAAAACGCAGGCNGAAACTTTACTTGCAGACATCAAGACTACTGGCAACTTTGCGGATGCTGCTAGACAGTATGGTCAAGATGATACTGCCCAAAATGGTGGAGATCTAGGTTGGTTTGCAAAGGAAGACTTTGTGGAGGCTTTTGCCAATGCGACCTATGCAGCCAATTCAAAGGGTTTACTACCCAACTTGGTAGAAACAGAATATGGCTTCCACATCATTGAGGTGACTGAGCTGCCAGCTACTACCTATACCAAGTTAGCGGTATTGGAGCTTGAGCTTGTTGCATCAGATCTCACGCGAAATGAGGCCTTCAGAAATGCAGATGCTTTTGTAGCGGAGAGTGGAAACCGCGATGAATTTACCGAAAAAGCAACTGAAAAAGGATTTAGAATCATCCAAGCCAATAATGTGGATGCTACCTCTAGAAACCTCAACAATATAACCGATGCGAGACAGGTGGTAATCTGGGCATTTAGTGAGGCTTCTGTTGGAGAAGTTTCTACCGTGTTCGAATTGAATGATTCCTATCTAGTGGCTTCCCTAGTGAGCAAGAAGGAAGAGGGAGAGGCAAAATTGGAAGATGTNAAAGATCAGGTGAAGCAGTTGGTTCTTAACGATAAGAAAGCTGCCCTCATCAACCAAAAATTAGCAGGTAAAACTACCTTGGAGCAAATGAAGGCGGTCTTCCCGGAGGCATCTTTGAATGAAGTTCCAGGATTACGCTTGAGTGATGCGGTGATCCCAGGTATTGGATTCGCACCAAAAGCAATAGGAACTATCTTTGGCGTGAAGACCAAAGGACTATTGACCAAGCCTGTACAGGAAGACATTGGAGTTCTTATAGCAAAGGTAAATAACTTGACGCCTGCTGCTGCAATCGGAGATTATACTTCTTATCAAGCGCAATTGGCGCAAGGAGCCTCGCAGCGAATGACCTATCAAATCATGATGGCTCTTCAAGAGCTTGCGAAAGTGAAGGATTACCGATACAAATACTTCTAAATTTGAAGCAGTTCAAACTAACCCATGTCAAAAGACATGGGTTTTTTTATGTCATAATCTTCCTAGAAAGGATTAATTTTGGGTATGAAATCGACCTTTGATCCCCTAGCCTTCAAAGAAAAGTTAGAATCGTTCGGCACTTTTCCCATGCCTTACCTTTTTAAATTCATCGTTCCTTTCGGAAAGGAGTCTGAAATAGCTGCGATTTTTCCGAAGGAGGAGGTAGTCCTCAAACCCAGCAGTGGAGGCAAGTACATCAGCATCACGATCCACATGCAGGTGGACAGTGCCGATCAGGTGATTGAACTTTATGAAATGGCAGCACAAATAGATGGAGTTATTTCTCTTTAACTAACGAGCACTATGTGGATAGAAGAATCAAACCAATTGAAAAAGAGCTTTACTTTTTCTGATTTTACAGAAGCCTTCGCCTTCATGACGCGTGTGGCGTTCTTGGCCGAATCCCAACAGCATCACCCGAATTGGTTCAATGTGTACAATCGGGTAGACATCGCGCTGACTACGCATGATGCGGGAAATGTAGTCACTGAAAAGGATAGAAAATTGGCTCAGGCCATAGATAAGCTGCTGGCATGAGTCAGGCTGTGGTTTCCTTGTATTTGGTACCTACCCCGATAGGTAACCTTCGAGACATCACTTTGCGGGCCATTGACACGCTTCAAGCCGTAGATGTGATCCTTGCAGAAGACACGCGAACCAGCGGCATCTTACTGAAGCATTTGCAGATCTCTAAAAACCTGCAGAGCTACCATAGCTTTAACGAGCATAAGGCAGTGGAAAAGTTGGTGGAGCGGATGAAAAAGGGGGAGACCTTTGCCCTTATAAGTGATGCTGGAACCCCTGCGATCTCTGANCCTGGGTTTTTATTGGTAAGGGCCATCATCGCTGCAGGGCTGGAAGTACAGTGTCTGCCAGGCCCTACGGCCTTTGTACCCGCGCTG